>Ga0126338_10002255_pt1 | contig 13174 bp, 1 predicted proteins | sample OrbCmetagenome_2_FD_92529 | JGI IMG/M metagenome (GOLD analysis project Ga0126338, IMG submission 92529) | Coral microbial communities from Petempiche,Puerto Morelos, Mexico - Orbicella C C metagenome | ecosystem: Host-associated > Invertebrates > Cnidaria > Coral | place: Petempiche,Puerto... | reverse complement strand
CATTTCTTAACATTGAAGGTCATCCTGTTGTGTTGACTCCAGGTACACAAACTATCTAGATCATCTTGAAACATCGTTAGATCACTTGGACAGTTTACCACCCTAAACATCTTGCAGTCATCTGCATAAAGTGCCACAGAACTTTCTTGACTGACCACCTCAGGCAGATCACTGATGAAAATAATAAAAAATAGGGGACCCAAAATGGACCCCTGCGGCACGCCAGATGGAATATTCAGCCAGGTAGAACATTTTCCATCAACCACGACTCTTTGTTTACGATTCGATAAATAGTCACCACACCAGGCAAGCAGCGACCCTGATATTCCAAAGTTACACAATTTATGCAGAAGAATTTTATGGTTCACGCGATCGAACGCCTTAGCAAAGTCCAAAAACACAGCATCTACCTGAAGGCCAGCATCCAGTGCTTTGCTCCACATATGGTGAGTAAGGACTAGCTGAGTTATACAGGAACGCCCTTTCACAAAGCCATGCTGCCAAACAACATTTTATTCCACCTCGCAGCCAGTCCCATATAGATGCTTTTTCAGGGCAGGAATAATTCTGGTCGTCGTAATTGAAACTTCTCCTGCAAGGTGAGCTCTTTAACCGATAAACAATGAGAGAAATAAAGTAAGTTGGGCAGCTATATTCCTAAAACCACTACATTTCATATCACACTTCACTCAACACCCTAACACGTTAGCCTAAATTACATTGAAACTTTTTATTATTGGCCTTATTGAGGCAATACAAATCCACATGTATATGTCTTGAGTTGGAAGCTTCACTAACCAATATGGTTTTGAAATGTGATGAGTAGCATTGAAAACAAACAGTCGCCGCCGACTGTGGTTGCGGCAGAGGTGCCCCAAAAGAAGAAAGCTTTACTCACCGCTGACCATCGCGCGGTGCTCCGCACTGTCATAATACTAATCAAGTAATCTAATGTTTTTATTGAAAGGAAGCTAGGTAGAAAGCTTGTCTGAGGGTGAAAAGTTGCTTTTAAAATTCTCTGAACCTGCTCGGTCATTTACTATGACATTACTAAGAGTATCCCAAACGGAAAATCTAGACGGCTACAACTGTAGGCGGGTTCTGCCAACACAGGCAAATGCTTATTTTTTTTCCTGGCACATAAAGAAGGAACTTACCGAACAAAACGCTATTTGTTCTTTTTTGCGTTCTAAACTATGCGGAAGCTTACGTGTAATATACTTGAATAAAAAAGGAACTTATTTTAATCATAATTTTCTAAGTAAAAATTTCGTCTCTTTTTCGCCTTTAACCATGTGCAAGCTTCGGCCTTCACTTGAGTGACTTCTTGGAGGCTAAAAATAAAAACAAGCAAAAAATGCAACAATTTAGGCTACGATGTCAGTTTGATTATCGCTGAACGTATTCCCTCGGTTGTAGAGTACTATAAATAGTGCCTCTCTATCCCCACCCCCTGTTTCCCCAAGCGTGTTTTATGTTTTAGTGAGATTAAACTTGTATGATGAGTATAAAAACATCTAGACGTCTGGTTTTTTGTTGGTCACGTGCCAGTTTTGACGTCATATCACGTGCTGTAAGGGTTTTTCAAGGAGGGGGGAAGGTGGCTCGTACCTTGGGGTAGCAGAATCAATGGGACATGTTCCCAAAATGGTGCAATTTGAGACTTGGAACCTAATAGAAAACCGTTTCACTAGAAATGCTAGAAATCACAATAAGGTAAATGTCCAGAGAGTTTGCCTTTATTCAAGCCATAACATTCACAACCTTTCTCAACTTTTTTTTTATGTTTTGCTTCTCCAAAAGGGAATGGCTAGCCACCCAATCCACCCCCTAAAGCCGCCCCTGGTATTGTACTTACTTGTTAATAGACTACGCGCATGTAGCTCATGCACTGTGCAGTCAGGATACGAAAGTTCAAACTGGTCTGTTTGTATGCCTTTGTCGCATCTTTCCTTTCTGTACTGGGCGTTTTGGCAGTGGTCCTCCTTGGCCACTACTCCTTGTTGACCTGTTCTAAGTATGGTATCAATAGCACCACTGTCTTGCACGGCGCCGGTGACAGTAGGCGTGTCCATTTGTCCTGTTTCCAGCTGTTCATTGACGACGTTACTTTCAGCCAAACCGTGCTTTTCGCCTTGCAAATTGTTAAGAGGCAGAAGCAAAGCCAGACAGCAGGATAAAGAGCAGTGCGGATTTTTGCGCCATTCCGTGAGGTAACGATAGAGGATCAGTGTGTACTGAACTGAAAGCAAATGAGAAATAGAGACAGGTTTTCCATTACTCCCAGCAAAATAGTTTTAAAACTCTTTTTAAACAGCTAAAATAGTTCGTCTTCTGTGATTGGCGCGGTGATGATACTCAGTCAAGGGATTGGTGACTAGTATTTCGACAACCTGGCCGGAAGTGATCACTGTCTCAGGCAAGTGAAAAAAAAAAAGTGAAAAGCTGTTTGTAAGTCGATGGTCCTTGGAATCGATATTTCAGATTATATTGGCCTCAAGACTCGCAAATAGTCAGCACTGGTCAGTTGATGTCAGTTTCGAAAACTCTATCGAATCAAGTCAATGTCGTTCTGGATTGAGGTCAGCGTTTTTTGCGTGGAATTTTTGAGGATGAATGTATCGTTTGTAAGGCTCTGGTAGATTCTAGAACCGGTTTTAACAGAGTTTTGAATGTATGGTTTTGTTCCCAATTTGAGTCTTGTAATCAATACCTTAAGGCTTTATTCTAAGTTTATTAATAATTCAAATACTTGAATGAATCCAATTGCAATTTTGAAAACGTTTTCCCTCGTAAATACTCCTTTCTTTGGCCACCGTAGCTTAACAAGAAATAACACGCAGGCGACTGCGGTGATAAACATGACGAGAAAACGCAATGATGGAAAACAAATTTTTTGGTTTTCAATTATTGCGTTTTATTGTCATGTTTATCAACGCAGTTTGTGTTTCATTTCTCGTATTTGAAATGATCATTGGGATCTCGACGCTGCTACAACCCAACGATTCATGTGTGATCCGTTTAGATGTGTTAATTCATTAAATTACAATATTCAGAGGGGAAGCGGCTTGAGCCTTAGCTGGTTTTCATGCGGGTCGTCTATCCTTGTCGAATTGGAGTTTGGTTAATGTTGGTTTTTCAGGACGGAGGAAAACCAGGGAACCCGGAGAAAAACCCTCGGAGCAAGGCTAGAACCAACAACACACTCAACCCACATATGACACCGGGGCGGATTCGAACCTGGGCTATCCCTGCTCCACGCATTAATAATAACAGGAGTATCCTACCAACAAGAAGGCCAATCACCGAAACGTTTGCTCCAAGTACCAGTATCCTGAATAGGACTGCGTCTGCGTATTGCTCGCCTGAGCTAAGTGTGTTCTCTGCTGGGATTCTACTGACAGCTCCAACAGCTAAGTTGACAATAGTAACGGCAAGAGATGTGGACATCAATCTGTTCTCGAACGCGTCTTGCATGGGACGGATCCAGGAGAACAGCATTCCATACATCCCGGCGATAACCAGTGTTAAGCCAATGTAAGATCTGCTCTCTTGTCCCACCAGAATCAGAGCGGAGGTTAAGATCACTTTACGAGACATTTCAACAGGTTCCCAGTACCACGAGCGAGGTTTGTAGTTTTCAAAAAGAAAACGCAATCCTGTGATCATTTCCATGCTGGGGCCTGGCTTATGACAACTTTCTGCACCTTTTGAAGCAAACAGTACCCTTCTCTGTCTCCACAGAGCGACGAATGAGGCTGCAGGAAGAGCAATGACATAGACAGCGGCTATGTACGCCCCCATGAGTAAATACTGGTACTTTGAACCTTGACATTTTGTCATGTAATCTGCCTTCAGGTACCTATGACAAAACACTTCGTTTCCATCTCGGCAAAGGTCTTGGCAAGCAAGAGGCAGAACAGCGGCTGTCTTAGAACACGTGCTCAGGTACGTCACGTACAGGACGAAAAACAAGTTTTTATACACCAGCTCTTTTGTCTGTGATATCCTTCTCGACTTTTCTTTGACTTCCAAGATTCGGCTTTTCAAGATGAGCGCTTTTCTTATTCCGTAATAGATGCCAGACAAGCAAATAACCGCAGCGTTTATTGCCATCATCGCAAATAAGCTTCCAAATGCATCGAGCTGTAGGCCTGTGAAAAGGCATTGAATGGGTGCAATCTGAAGTATGTTCAACTGTAATACTCCCGAATACTTAGCGATACCCTCCAAGGAATCTGGCCACTTAATGTACGAGAATACCTCAAGTAAGCCGTAAGTAACCTGATAAAAGCCAATTACGATTTTGAGTTTGGAGAAAAACATGTCTATGAGTGGCAGTTCTCTGGCCTTCTTATCTTTTCGTTTGTTTGTCCAAGCCAATAATGCGATGATTATGAATAAAATGACAGTGATGATCGACAACTGCGCCACAATCCACTTCTTTGATGGACATTTTGTGCAGATCTGTAACTGCTTATAACATCCTGAGCTGCACACCGCACAAAGTGGACCTTCGTAACCAATCTCACATGGGGAATCCAAACCACCCTTGCAGGATCCCTCAACCGGGCATTTGTAAGGCGTAGGTATCGGATGAGGAAATCGTACGCTGAAAACATCCAATGCTGGTGAAGATGACAACATATTTGCAATAAAAAATCTGTAACGCTCTTTATGTGTCTCATTTCGCCATTCCCACCAGTGACCAGATTTCAAAGAAGCATAATCGTCTTTGCATTCCAGTCCTCCTTGTCCACATTTGTAACATTTATCGAACATATCCGTTCGATAAAATTCTTCCAAACATTGACAAGCACGGTATCCGGCGAAAAAGTCAGTTTCAGTGCCTAGAAAGATTCAAAATAACTAGTTTTTGAATGGCATAGTTTTATCATATTACGTCAAAGTTCATATACACACAAGGTGAATGCATCCTATGCTTTCAAAATTGTAAAATCGTATCCACTAAATATATACATAGTAAACGCAATTTTTGTACCAAAAGTGAAAATTATTTTTCCTTATCGCAGTCATGGACACCTGGGATCTCGTTGGGGGAGTCAAAGATTTTATTTTTATTTTAGTAGGCACTATGTTTATTTAATTACAAAAGATGGTATTTTAATTTGTATCTAAATACTAGGTGTCCCCAATAAGAAGAGGGGTGAAACATTAGCTATGATGTCTATAGTCATCTAAAGTTGTTTCTTTATATTTGTATAGGCACATGTAACAAGGCTGTTGATCAAAATCCAACATGCTAAAGGAATTATAAAGAAAGTTTCTGATTACAATAAGAAAACAACAAGCTAGTTCAGGGTCACCTAGTGGACAAGCTCTGCAATCCTGAGTTCTCGTTCCTGGTGTTTTGTCATATGGCACGAATGAACCATTAGGACACTTCTTACAGTTTGTGGCCACGTAACCGACATCGTCAGAATAAAACCCTCCTGGAAAAATATTGTAACAAAATACAGTTTGATGCGAGACAAAAACCAGCCTTGAGTGCTGTTGTGATATTCTTGGGTTATAGGGTAGGTGTTGGTTCGATTAGTCGTGTTAGATGGTACGAAGCCAAAACTGGACTGAATTTCGTTCATTCCCAATATTCCTTCTCCCCTGGTATTTACTTTCTAAAATATTAAAATCCACACCTGCCTCGTTATACTTTTAGTGCTGCTGTGCACTTGACATCAATATCAAGCATGACTGAAGCCGGCCATGAACTTATTAGAAATTCAAGGAATTTAGCTATAAGTAACTGTCAAAGCCCTCGAAAGGAAGGCAAAAGGATAAAATCGTTTTTGCTAACCATATAGGCCGAATCTAGGGACTAGATCATGCGCCAGAGTTCTCTTGGCGGGATGCATGCATAATCAGAGAGTGATAATCTTGCAGTGAAACTCTCACATACCTGGAGGGCATTGTATACATCCTTCAGCTCCTTTAGAGGAAAAGTTGGAGAATGTTCCCACAGGACACGGTAGAAATGTGTAAGAATACGAGTCATTGTTAGGTATTCCTTTGAATCCAGCGGCCGCTAGAGCGGGTTTCAAAAACAGGCTTTCCTTCCAATGAGCTTCGACTGCTTCTTTATTGGAATTCAGAGGATTCCTGGAAAAAGAATCGAAGATAAAGAGAGGGGGGAAACGAATTGGTTTCCAACGACGCGTTATGTTTTTGTTGTAACCTTAAGCAGTCCGGCCAAGCATTTTAACGTCATTAATTGATATGGTGACGTCATCATTCACAAATTATTCACAGCAGAGAGTATATGTCTATGTAGTTTATCGAAAAATGATTTCCTTGAGGCCGGCAAGAAAACTGTGACGCGGCGATAGCGATATGATCTCCAAACAGCTGCCATCTTGGTTCCTTCATTTTGGATATCTTGATTTTGCCATGATGTCAGAAACGTGATTGAATTAGGCTACGAAAAGAATCCTTATATGATCCAAACATGTATTTGTTTATTCCAGAAAAATTAAATATTGTCATTACGACCGAAAAGTTGATTCAAAATGTTGCCCTGCCTGGCAGCACTTTCAAAATATGATTACCATGGTAACTCGATATTTAATGAACCTGTCTTTTCAGCGGCTTTGCATTTTGGCTTTACTGTATGAACATGGTAGATAGAAGATATAGGGTTCGGTCTTTCCTACGTACAGAACACATGCATGTTAAAACAAACTAAGGAAGGTTTTCCTTTTCTAATACAAACAGGTATATTGTGCAGCGTCTGTGACCAAGTAATTCAAATTTCAGTGTTCTAAGCGTTCTATTCTTTATCACTCTGAAACAAAAAGAATATATTCCATTGAAATTACAGTTATTTCTATTTCTTAATCAAATGAAAAGTTATTTAAAGACAAAACATTCGTACAGAACTAAATTGACATAACCTTAATCTACTTGCATTACTCTACATTGCTCTACTTATCACATTACTGTACTTATTGCATGAACCTACTTATTTCTTACAGAACATCACTCGTAAATAAGTTACTCTCCATTTTGTCCTTACATTTCTACTTGTTATTTACTTTGTTTTCCTCGGTTACCAGCTATTTACAATTAACGTACACTAACTTTTTTTAAAATTGCTTAAGTTATCTACACCTAGCTAGGAATACTTACACTATAAAAACAAACTGTAATTAACTATACAATGTGCCCTACATTTCATTCATTGCAAATTTCTGCTGGTGACCAGTTGTCAAATAGCTTTGGCAACTAAGGAATCGTGATACCAAGGCGGTGGCTTAGGTATACATGTATATCAATACTAGCGATGTTTCTTTAATATTCTAGTTGGCGGACTCACTGGTGCATATTAATGAAGGGACGGTACTTGACAGTGAAATAATGAAATTGATTAATTCCAAGAGACGATGGATGATTGTTTCTTGTTAATTCTTGTTAAAATAATTGTATCAATACTTGAGAAGGGCCCATTTTTCATGATATAAATTAAAAAGGTTACAGTTATGAATTAAGACCATGCACGGAGGTCGCTGAAGCACCTAGAACTCAAGATGCATTTGATGACAAGGAGGTAATCCGAAATTTAGTTAAGTTGATTAGATTAATCAATTATTGATCATTAATTGTGTAATTGGTGGAGTATCGCCCCATTGTTCTTAGAACTAGATACATTACAGTTGTAAATCAAGACCACGAAGGCCGTTGAAAGACTCCAGATTTAATATCTTTAGCTTCGTCCGCAGTAAGTATCTGGAAAAAAAGAAAAATATGTTGCACGTAAAAATAAATTCAAGGAACAAATAATTTCAAAGAAGTCTCTGTTAAACAGTAAGTTTAGTATTTATAATTTATTATTTTTTCGAATTGAATATGCTTGTAATCCGTTTTGTTTTGCGACCATACAATGTACCGTACGAATTTAAAGATATCTCGTATTCGATATTCCTTCGACACACTGTAAAAAAAATTCGAAACTGTTTGCATGTAAAAACTGTAAGACTGGCACTACAAAATAATACACCAGCCTCATTGATTGTACGCCATATTGGATTTCATAAACCCAGAAAAGAGGTTTGGCTGTAGAAAACCAAACGAATATTTACCGAAGTTGTTACTTACATTTTTAAACTGTTAACACCTCGTGTGAATGCTCCTGGTTGGATTGTCTTAATAGGATTGTCCGATAGTATTCTTAAAAGTTGACATCAACAATATAAAGATATAGTTAGAAAGCCAAATTTATCAATAGTTAGCAATTACGCTAAGGTCCCGACTTGTCTAAGGCCCAGCAGTTGTCTGGATGCGATAAGCTGGTTAATGCTTTTACCTAGTGGTTTCTTTTTAGTACGCTTTGGTGGGCATATCAGGAGAGTTTAGCCAATTAAGCTTGGTATTGTGACGAGTCGTAGTCGAGCCAACAATATCCAAGTCGCACCCAGAGGGTATTATATGGGTGCGTTCCCTTTGGGGTGATCTGGATCAGGATCAGTGATCCAAGATCACTCGGATCATAGTGCATCAAAGAAACCGATGAATCCGTGATCAGAGTGGATTCATCGGTTCCTTTGATGCACCATGATCCGAGTGATCTTAGATCACTGATCCTGATCCAGATCACCCCAAAGGAACGCACCCTATATCAGGTATTTGTATTAAGCCAAATTCGGCTAGAAATATAATCCGGCCACGTCAGGTCTGTGGCATGATATTGCAGGATATAAGGCCAGTATATATGGCTTCTGATTGGCTAAGGGTGAATTTGAATATGTTAATCATAAAAAACAGGGGAAAATAACCCAATTATTTTTTCAATATAAATGGACACGTCAAAGGATGGCCGTCAGGAATGTAGGATTTACTTTAAGTAAATAACTTTCTTCTCTTGAAGGGTTAAAATTGCTGTCGATTATCGAACAATAAACTGTTAGGAAAGAAAACCACTGAGATTCGCGGATTCTCATTAGGACACTTTAAATATCAATGGATTAAAAAAAAAATTGTTCCGCACTTCACAAAGAAAAACGTGCAAATTACGATATGTTCTAGTACATACAGATTTTTAAGAAAGACGCTGTCCACAATGGTATCACTTGGTATAGCTGTGATCTTGTTATTGTGCAGAAATCTAACAATCAATTTATGGACTAAGTATCTCTCAAATAAAGTACTACTGCATATAAGTGTAATTGACGAGGGGTGAGCTCCTATTGGTTATTAACTAGGCGTGCGGTAAAGATGGCTGGAATATATGGGCCAAGTTCTTCTTTTGCGTGTTTATGGACCGCGATATGGTATCATAAAAACTAGCAGATAAACTGCATCTTTGAATGAAATTTTTTTAGTTCTGTTCTTTAAGTTTTGGTTCACGGTATTAGTAAATTTAATCCAAGAATAAACATTCCTCACCAAATTTCCAATCAAATTGTATTTTCCTTTCAAACAATTTAAAGAGTTGCCTAGGAGTGTAGGGTATTTGTCGATTGATAAATTTTCCACAAAGAGACTTTTTACCTCAAAAGAGCAGCTATATACTTTGAATTTGGTGGGCGGATAGAGTACAAAAACAGTTTTCACGGGAATAGATTTGCAGGAGCTCTTGATCATCTTATTTCTGTAAGGAGTATCCATAGTTGCAATACTAGGTTTTTCAGGAGAAATTCTTACGCCCTCCCAAAAACTCGAACTAATTATGGCAGCTTCAATATAAGATTTCAAGGTCCTAAAATCTGGAATGATATCAATGATGATGATGAGCTTTTACCTCTCAGTCAATTTAAAACTTAGTTAAAAGAATTGTTTCCTTTCAAAATTACTAGTTTTTTTTTTTTTATCTTATTATTAGATTGATTATTTCTGACTCCTGGCTTGTTTGTCTGTGATGCTGTGTGTGCGTGAATGTGTGTGTTTTTGTCTGTTTGCATTTATTTTTCACCTGACCTTAATAATAATCCCTTATGAACTTGATTATGGCTGCCCTGCTATTTTAGCCCTCGTAGTTATTAAGGGTAGCCAGTACTCTATTTTTAATCAGATGAAATTTAAACTGAACTTTGTATTTATATGGGTACAAATAAAATGAAATTGTTGTTGGCCCGTTTGAAAATGAGTTTTTTTTTCGAAGTTGTCGAAAACGTTAAACTAGGATCTTAATTCAAAAAATTACAATTTCGGAGATACTCACACAATTTGTACATTTTTCAAACAGGAAAGCAGGCCCTTTGGTAAATGTTGAAGTTTGTTGAAGGAAAGATCTCTGCAGATAAAAAGTATTGTAGATGAATAATTTGGCTTTTATAAGTACTATCACTGATTATATTGTCTCTGAATTTTCTCGAAATTTGAATGCTGGTTAATTGGCTTAAGCATCAGTAAGAAATGGCTTTATAGGGTAACGGTTATATAGTAAGACTTTTTAATAATCAGAAATCGAAAAAATTCTTTTGATCTCTGAATTTCTTTACTGAGTAGAGAGACAAAGGAAGACAAACAGAGGGAAAAATCGAAAGAGAAAGAAGGAAAGAAAGAAAGAGAAACGAAAGAAGAGAGAAACGAAAGAATCAATAAAGGCAGAAAAAAATAAGGAATAAATGAAGGAGGAAAGGAAGAAAATAAAAAGAAATTAAGAGGAAATCCGATAGGAAATCGAGCGAAAGACAGAAATCTTGTACCAGAATAATGTCACGTATATTAAAATCCTTTTTGTATTTTCTAAAAGCTAAAGCTATGAGAAATTGCCTGAAGTAACACCAAAAACAATTTTTCATATGAACTCGATAAAATATATTTCAAAGTTCAGAGAAATTGTGGAAACACAGGCAAAATTTCATCATCAGTGTCATTTCACCAGTACTTTCAAGTGTTTCATATGAACTTCAAAATGTGTTTTCGACATTTAATTTGGTGTTGTTAGTAGTGATTTCTTTTGAGAAGATATTTAAAACAGTCGCACAGAAGTTTGCGCTTTGATGCAAGTAATCTTAGTACAAAGTTTTTTTTCCTCTTGTTACTCGAACTTCAGGTGGATATCATTAAACTTACAGATACATCAGTACTTTTAGAGGGCAAAACACATCGCCTGTTAAGTTATGAATATTGTTTGAATCCAGTTGCCTGTAATAGGAAAGTAGAGCTTTAAAATCAACATTTAGGACTTACAGAAATTTAATGTTTAAAAAGCAAAGTTGTATTTTATTGACTGATGGCTCCTGTTGCAGTTTGCACGAATGAAAGTTCGCAAGATGAGACCAGAAAGCATGCAAGCTTAAGACTGTACTAACAGTGAGCTGATGATAACTTACAGATATTTCAGTCTTGTCAATCTTGCAAAAATTCCGTCAGGCAGAAATTCAATAGCGTTAGACGTCAATATTCTGTGTAGTGTATTAAGCGATGAAAAAATGATTTATTTATTTTTGGTTAATTTTAGTTTAATTTTAATCAATTTTAGTTAATTTAACTCATTTTAATGTTTCGTGGCGACGTTCGTAAATAAAAAGACAGAAATATTGTCAAGTTTTAAAACATTAAGACTTTCTGCAGAAACTGGCATAGTTCCAGGCCATGCATAATGTAACAAAGCTGTTTCACTCACAGATGTTTCATCCATGTTGTCTGTGTGGCAAACAACTCGTGAGGTAGAAGTTTGATTGCATTTGAGGTAAGATTTCTAGAAAAGTACATCATTCAATAAGTAAAGCTATCAGTATTGTTAGAGGAGACACAACGGTCTAATGGTTAGTGAAATGGACTCCGAGTACAACAGTTCGAGCCCTAGGTGGTGTCATGCACTGTGTTGTGTTCTTGGGCAAGACACTTGCCTCCTTCCACCTAGGTGTATAAACTGGTACCAGCAAATTTAATGCTGAGGGTAACCCTGCGAGGGACTAGCATACCATCCAGGGGGGAGTATAAAGTTCTACCTGTGGACACCTGAGATAAGTGGAGGTTTGAACTTAAACCTTACCCAGCCTTTATCTAATACCATATTGCCTTATTTGTTTAATTTCTTTTTCTTTTTCTTTTTCGTAAAGGTGAATAAGGAAACGGACTGAGCTCTTTTCTCCATTATTACCTTGGTTATTTTTTTCCTGTGGAAACAACTCAAAAAGCCAACTGTTTCGCGTAACTAATCTATCGTCTCGTACCGATTTCCGTCTGCTAAGCAAACATTTTTAACTTACAGATTGTCCAGAAATGTGAGATTGGAAAGTAATCCATCTGGTAAAAACTGAAGATTGTTTCCAGCCAATGACCTGTGAGGAGTGTCACATGATTAGTAAGATCTCAGGGACACTTTATTTCTCTAGCGGAGTCTTCTGACATTCCGCGGGTATATTCGATATTTTGTAAACGTATAAATCTAGTTCAATCACGAATGCTGTTTTCTGATTGGCTACTCACTATCTATTCTGTTTTATAATATAGATAGGACCCTGCGCGCACTCTGATTGGTCGAAAGTCGATGATTTATCGGAGTGTTTTATTGTTTTTCGCCACATTGCCTTTAGATCATAAAGCAAATGAGGAAGCCTATGCCTTGTGTTACACTGTGATAAAACACTCCGGACATTTGAGAACACTCGAGAAATGCAGAAAACGCTCGCCTGCGGCTCGTGTTTTCTACATTTGCCTCGTGTTCTCGAATGCCCGTCGGGTTTTATCACAGTGTAATACACGGCTTAGGCTTCTTCATTTGTTAAGCAGATAATGAGTAGCCTTACCCTGTGCAGTTGTTGACAAAATGGCGGCCGCTTTACGTTTTCAGTGTCAATAGAGAGAATTAAGAGAAAGTTTTGGACGACTAATAGATTTATACTAAAACAGTCAGATTATTCGCTCATAATTTCTATGCGCGATAGAAATCTCGACGTCATAATCTAAATGTTGAAAGTTAACCTGTGATTATATGTATATTCTATATGGTGGACATGGCTTAACTGAAACGGTCCGGGAGATTTTTTTCTTTTCCTTTCTTGTTTGTTTGTTTTTTTTAAGGGGGGGGCGGGTAGGGGGAGGGGGTATATCAGTATAAACTGGCCACTATGCACTTACAGAGTCCGGAGATGTTTCAGTTTCGCAAATATACCGCTAGGTATAAATTTTATAGCGTTTTGTTGCAACCCCCTAAGAAAGAAACATTGAATCTGTATAATTCCTATAAATTGAAGTCCCGATCTTTACCTTG
>Ga0126338_10002254_pt1 | contig 13177 bp, 6 predicted proteins | sample OrbCmetagenome_2_FD_92529 | JGI IMG/M metagenome (GOLD analysis project Ga0126338, IMG submission 92529) | Coral microbial communities from Petempiche,Puerto Morelos, Mexico - Orbicella C C metagenome | ecosystem: Host-associated > Invertebrates > Cnidaria > Coral | place: Petempiche,Puerto... | reverse complement strand
TATAATAAAAGGAATAAGTCAATAAATGGATGAGCCAGACATTCATTTAATTGCTCAGACTGAACACTTACGACAGGTACTCCTCTTTGTTTTCCTCTGTGACCTTGATATTGGCACCATTAGGTTTTAAGTCATGGGAAGTAATTTTTCCCAGAAGCTCCATGTCTACTGCAAATTCCATGTCCAGTCCACACTCCTCTATATTGTTATCCCTATGACAAACATTGAGAAACATAAACAACAGTTGAGGATAACGAGCCTACAGTAAAACAAACCACAGAGATAAGAGTGATATACTTAAATGTGTCAATAAAATAAGCTAATATGTTTAGGTTGAACAAAGATGTACTTTTATTGCCCACTGAGGCATTTGTTTTCTATAATTAAATGAGGCAAAAAAATTGTTATAATCAGGTGCCCATTCTCCATAAGACAACAAATAGAATAAAACTTAGTATCAATACGCACTTGATCCAAACAAGAGAGTTATAAAACTCAGGATCAATAGATTCCAAGTCTTTCATAGTTTGCTTTTTGTTTAACATTCTCTTGTAAAAAGGAAGCGTGAACCCTCTGTCAATAAACTTTCCATGATATAGAGCCTGCAATGAGAAGAAGAACATTACTAGCTACAGTGAATAAGCTATAAGTTTAAAGTTGCAAGGAGTTCCAAAGCAGCTGTGGACATAAAAACATCTAATAACATTGAAAGCAGACAGACAGTCAGACAGACAAACAGACTGACAGACAGACAGGCAGACAGACAGACAGACAGGCAGGCAGGCAGACAGACAGACAGACAATTTCAACAGTTATTGGCCCTTCAGGGCACACATCAACACTTTGGGTGATCAGTTGTTCTTGGTATAAGCAATGGACATCAGTGTTCTCTGCCACTCAGGCTTGCATTGTATCACGCTCGTATTACAGCTTGCCCTTGTGTTAGTGTTGTAACTGTCAGGTGTCTGTTTGTTGCTTGTGTTTTTCCCCTTCCACCCCTACTCTAAGGTATTTTTTTTTAAGATTTAGTTATCATTTATTTATTGGAATTCTTGTTCCACTGTGACTGCTGCCTAGGTTCTCTGTGGGTGCGGGGAGGACTTGGACTGGGTTGCAGGTAGTGCCTGCCATGTGGATGGTCCTACATTGTGGGGCTTTGTAATGCATCTACAGACTTACCATTGCTATTAGACGTCCTATGAACCTGAAGTACTGCAGATGATCAGGATTGACATACGATGCTACAAACACAAACACTGATCAGTATTGACATATGATGAACATACAAACACAAACAGTGAATTATAACTTAAACTTAACATACATAATTAAGGATGTGAGATTTAGGCAAGTCATCTTATTTTTCCCAAAATAAAAGCCAATAAATGGTTGATCAATTGAATTTGAATTACTGGTAATGATTTTTTTCCCTAATACAGTATTGACATTTGATATAATTATGTTGTATTTTTTGCCATAAATATATTTTTTTAATATATTTACATAACATCAATGTATAAGGAAAGGAAGCTCTTGGAAGCTAATAAGGCTTCCATGTTTGTAAAGGACTATCAAAGATACCGAAGACTGAACAAAAGAATACTAAAGAGCATGCAATGCATGCAGAAGCCATGATGTTTGGCAATGTCTTGGCTATCCTGGCCATTGCATAACAAACTTACAAATGTACAGCATGTGGTAAATAAAAGTAACTATAAAAATGAGCATGGAATGAGAAGAATTGGCAGGAATAAAATGGGCTAAAGAAATGGGGGTCAGAACAGGGGAGTGGTGAGAGGAAGAAAAAAATAACTCTTAGTTGGCAGTTTTTTCTTCATTATTTGGAAGTCACATGACCAGAACAAAACACACAGTCATCTAAAGCTTAAGGATGTTCGCACTAATTGTTTCTGCGCATCCTTACTGTGCATACAAATTCACACACCACGTCATGCATCAATGTGTGCGCTAAGTAATAAAATGAAAAATGATAGGGCAGATGGCCATTGCTATAGCTTTGCCTGGATTTAATGATCTTGGATGTTCAGTGACCCCTATTTTTCTTTTGAGGGATCATTTTCTCTACTGATTTTCTACGTTCAGCAAAAAAATGAAGAAATTCTATTAATTAGAAGTTTGAATTCTTTGCAAAATGCACCATCGAATTCTGTTATTTCTAACTCTTCATTTATCTGTGCGATGGTTTCAAATGCCTCTTGCAGGGTTAACTTTTGTGAAAACGTTGGCAATATTTGGAATTATTTATGCAACAGACCCACTTCTACAAAATATGACTAAGATCGTTTGCCTCCGTTGACTCACCTTCAATATTTTTAACCATAAACCCCTATAGATCATGCTGATTTACGCGTGCCAATTTTTCAAAGTCAGGGTAGTTTTCCACACACTTTATCTCAGTGACTCCCAATTTTTTTTGCATTTCTGACACAAGTAACTCGTTATCTGACTGCGGTAAAATCCAAATGTATAATGAAGTGGGAAGGTGATCAAAAGTTGTCTTAGAGGGTTTCTTCATTTATAATTATTTATTTCCAACTGAAAGATCTTCCAAATAATAAATATTTTAATTCGTAAAACACGTTTAGATGGAGTGCCGAGAGATGTGGTTTAACGACATTGGAGAGTTCATGAAGCTCTTCTAATGTAAATATACCATGATCATTTATAAATACAGCCTTATGTGCCTACTGGTGCCTCAAGAACTGATGATGATTTAAATAAATGATTTTGGTAAAGCAACCATCTACTTTTCCCTAAGACTACTTGCTGATGATACTTCTTTAAATTCCACTGGTAAAGATCTAGATGTATTGCTTCAGAGAACAAACTCTGAATTGCCAGCTATTTATGACTGGTTGTGCTTAAGGTGGCCGAACACAGTTTTCAAGAGCCTATGCCTAATTCACCATTACTTTTAAGCTATTTATACTTTGGTGCCCGTTTTTCGCAAGAGTCAAGGTTAACCACAGAAGGGCTTATTCTTGCATTTTGGCTAAGATGTGTGCTGTTGCCATGGCAATGGGGCTGGTTAAAAACAAGGCTTAAAAAATGGTTTTTGTTTACTTAGAAAAAATCCAGTCATTAGATTTTTTTCATTTGCCCACTACGAATTGACATTAAAACCCTTCTGTCAACACTGTTCTAATAAAATTTTGACATAGGTGATTTTCGTAATTCGCCGTAAATCATTTTCACTGCATGTTCTGTATTGTTAAAAATTCCCTATGTCAAAATTCAGATTTTTTGCGATAGATCATTCATGTGGTTTCTGAACTATTTTTCCGCCAAATTTCTTGAAATTCTAACAACTGGATCGTTAGAAATCGCAAGTTTCTGCAAAAGCAATCAGTCTCAAATCAATTTTTTGAGCAACTGTACATGCGCTGCATTTAACTGGGTTCTTTCGGTAACAAAGAAAAAGTTGAGAATTGCTGGGTTCTTTGCGTTGTTACTTTTCCTAACATATCTTTGTAATAAAAGACTAAAGCCATCAATAAACTGCATTCAATAATACATCAGCAAAAGCATGCACAAAAACTGTGTTCGGCCACCTTAAATAAATTAACCCTGAATTTAAGTAAGACAAAATACTTGGTTTTTCAACTGTGACAAAAAAATTAATTTTAATCTATATCCTCTCCTCAAAATAGCAGATCAGGACCTAGTACAGTCTTTCAATATTGATCATATTACTCCCCACTACACAACCTTAGCCTCTTTAAGCTTCCTGACATTTAAATTATATATGTACCAACTATTTTATGATCACCTAATTGACAAAAAGTCTCTGAATCTCATCCTGTCTCTAGTATCTGAGCAACATAATTACACTACTCGAAGTGTGTCCTTACAACACCTGAATCCAAAATCCTTAAGATTAAATATATAATTTTAAAGAAAATTTTGCCCAACTATTATTGGATGCTATTAGTGGAATAACATTCCTTTATCTATATGTAATAAGCCAACCAGAAAACTATTTAAAAAACTACTTAACAAGTTTTATTTTGCTCAGTGTTAATAATTTTAACATAATATATTTATTTACTATGCTTTTACTCTTTCCTCTCTTATACTAGTTTTCTTTTATCCTAAAATAAATGTATTTAATTAAAGGACATATAATTGACTATATTTTGCCCTTTCCACTTCTTTTTCACTGCACTAGCTTATTTCTTAACAATATTGTATTCATTTCATCAAGTAAAGACATGAAAAATACAAATAAATGAGACCCAGAGACTCAAAAGAATGTGCTGTCAGTACCTGGATTGATTTGAAGACTGTAGTTACTCTTGTTTGCATATTCAAATAAGCAGTACATTGGGTTGAGCACTTCATGGGAAAGAAGAAAGAACCACTCCCTGTTGAAGAAGTAAGCAATGTTTACAATATTATTACATTAACAACAGTCACTATTCAAGGTTGATCATCAGTATATGGAAATCCTACCTTGCAACACCACCATAATCTAGACCTTCTTCTCCTTTGAAGATAATGTACAGCCTCCGACGCAAGTCATGTGGAGCATATCGCATAACCTGACACAGACAATGTCACTATAGCATATAATTTTTTCCCAAATGATACAGTAAGTAACAAACATGCAAGAGTGAAGTTACTTTAATTATTAAACACATGCAGAAACAATTGCAGATAAAATATATAACACCAAATGAAGTCTTCTTTTGCAGATGCCTACACTTCTCTGAGCAGAAGATCCCAAAGAAGCCGTTTATGGCAGAAGCTACAATTGTTTCATGAAGCATCAAAGTTGGGTAAAATCACAGTATTTCAAAACATTATCAAGTGAATGAACCAGCCAGATGGGTGTGGTCTGTGTTTGTGACATCATTCCATGACAGCAACTGCATAAGGATAACTTGCGAGCAGTGAGTTGTTTGTGACATTGTTCTGTGCTCAAAAGTGCATGCAAAATTGGGGGGGCCTTGGTAGTGTGGCCAACTAAACACTGCAGAGATCAAGATTTCATGTTTTTTTTGGTTGATTGGTAAGTGTTTACATCAAAGTTTGAATAATTCAGAGTTCGGTAGGGCAGGTTTTTGCCTGTGATTCAATAATTCCAGTATTTTAAAGCCAAATTAGAAACCAGTAAGTGAAGCTCATTTTCAAACAGTTTTTTCATTACTCTTATAAGCCACTCCCCCCCTTGACATGAGCACCTCCGTTTATAAACCCACTTAAAACTCCTTACAAAGTTGTTGTATAAGCTCGGGGCTTACAAATGGCCATTAATGGTAAATGTCAATTTTAAACAGTTACTATCACAATAATAAATCAATTTCATTTCATTTTAAGCAAGAGGAGGGCTTAACAGCAAGTAACAAACATTTTGCTTATAGGTAGATGGGCCCATAACCAGGCAGGGGAGGGGGGGACTTATAAGATGCAGTTTATGGTATATTTAGTAAACATCTGAGTCTACAAACCTGCTGAAATGAGTCCTCAAATATGTTAGTTCTGTTGACTGTTATTTTAATATGACTTGGAAGAGAATTTGACTGTAAAGAAAAGGCAACAACTCAGAATCCAAGGGTAACACAGATTTTTAATAAACAACAACAGCAGCAGTTGCCGTTTCCCTCATCCCATCCCAGCATGATCTACATACAATCCTACAAGCAACATGACAAGTAGACAAACATACAGTATGGGCATTCACCCTTTTCTCCTATACAGTGTTGCTGTGTAGTTTGACAAACAATGCCTCCTATTGGTGACTATTCTACAACATTGTTTGGGAGGAGAGACCTCTACTCCACAGCTCTTAAAACAAATTGCTTATGAATACATTAATGATCTTGACCTCACACTGGGACTTAGTGTTTGGTCAAGATGGCTGACTATTGGCCACGTTCTTTTCTTGAGCATTTATGAACCAAGATAGAGTCGAGATCCATAAACTCGTAAAAAAAAAAAGAGAATGAGGCCAATAGCCAGCTGAACAAGCTTGATCAATAAAGGATTTATTACATGTCTTTTGGGGAATTTTTCTTGCGGGACACAGTGGGTAGTCCTGAGTGGGCAAGATAGCACCTTATAATATGCTATCTCCGTGAGTCGGAAAGATGAACCGAATCTTGCGCTGTGATTGGCTACCCGAGTAGGCAAGGTGGCATTATCTTGCCCACTCATGATTACCCACTGTGTCCTGCAAGAAAATAGTATTCTTTTTCCATGTTATAAATCTTTTACTGACCAAGCTTGTTCAGTCAAGATGGCTTGATGTCGGCCTTGTTCTTTTTTTTTTTACAAGTCTCAGGCCATCAACACACACAAAAAGACACTTAGCCAATATCCAGCCATCTTGACCTCATGCATAGTCAATAACCCAATATATCTTGCCTGCTTGGGCAGTAAATCAGAGCACAGGATTTGGTTTATCTTGCCCAATCATGGAGCCAGCCATATAATAAAATACAATACACACCCCCTCCCCCAAAAACAATGTTGAAATAACAGGGCTAAGTTTGAAGGGAAAAAAAAAAACAAAATAGTAGTTTAGCGTCTAGTGATGCAGGTGAACACAGAATTATCATAGGCAGATTAAAGTAGAATGCAACAGACTTTTGACAACTATATGGAACTTAACAATGTTTGCACCCAACATGTTCCCAAGTTCAGATGCAGTAAGTTAAAGAGCAACTTTTTACAAAATAGCCAAAAAAAAAAAAAGGTTCACGTTGGGTACGTGTGGACTTAGCGTCCTTTTTGAATTTTCATAGCTTAAGGAGAAGGGGCTGCATATCAGGTTAGGCTGCTTCTTTCATTTGTTAGCTTGTTTAGTTCTTTGGTTGGTTAGTTAAAATATCTTTGTGGTTTGGGTGTTCTATATAAAAGAAACCCTGTTGTACAAGGACAGAGAAAACTATTTGTTTCATTTGGGAGTGCTACAGCCCCCCCTACCCACCCCCCCCCCCCCCCGCTCCACCCCCTATGTATATGCTTAAAGCACAAACCTGAGAGGTATGAATTGACCCTTGTTGACCTTATTAAAACAGTTAGATTTTACACTTTTTAACTCAAGCTTTTGAACCTTATTTTAAAACAAAATAGTATTTGTGGAGTAATTTGAGAATTCTGGATTAGAAATAGTATTTACTCTGACCATCTGTGTTAAAAATTGTTTTGAAATGAAATCCTCAGAGGATGAAGCCGCAATCCACACAAAAAAATTAGGGGGTCACCATGCTTGTTGAAAACAAAAGATGATGACAGGCCTACACAGACTCCCTTTGTGAATTGTGATAGCAATGCATTTTAGCCTTCAATTAAATTTTCACTCTAATGAGCATATCTTTAAGCGATTTGTCTCTTTTGTATGATATAGCCAGAGGTTTTATATAGATGTTTTTCAGCAATGACCGGTTTTGTATTACAACCCAGTTATTCATTAAAATTTTTTCTCGGCCACCTACTACTGGGTGATATGTTGTGACAAATCTCAGTTGCAAGGGGACAGGAAATGGGAAATATCTGGGAGATTTAGAGATTTTTGTTTCTTCTCAAAATGGAGAAAGTCAGCAAAGGAAGTGATCTATGAAAAGAAAAGAGCGTATCACTGACAATTTTAAGGGATTAATCTGCAGGTGACGTCAAAGCAACCAGTAGCAAGCCCAGTATACTTGCTCAATAATCCACAAAATGTGGCTACACAAATACATGTAAGTTCATCAAATGAATGCAAAGTTATCAAACATTTTGAAATGAATAAGATTTCAATTTTAAAAAACAAGGAAACTGTAACTAAGTTAACACTAATCTCTACCTGACAAAGATGTCTAAATTGTCCAACTTTCCATCTGAAGCTTCTTTCATAAGCAGGACCACCAGCAGCACCTTTAATGCTGTGTAGCAGAAAGTACAATAAGTTTTACTTGAAGCCGTAGCAAATGATTATTTCAAAATTACTCCATGGAGTCCATGGATAGAGAAAAGTAGACTTTTTGATAAGGATAGTGTAAACAAGCAGTCAGTGCCTGCACCACCTCCTCCTTCTCTCCAATCCATCCCAAACTAATCTAGGACAAGCTAGCATAATACAACTCCTCATCTTCCTTGAAGCTACACTGTACTACAAGGTAGCAAACTATCAACATTTTGTTACTTAGCAGAATGAAATTTTCTGGGCATGGAGATGCAACTGAATTAGGAAAATGTAACTCAACTTAGGTGTACAACTGACTGCACAGCTTGACTACTGCATTCCAGTGTTGGTGATAAAATTAATGATAAAGGGTGCTTACCCAAGAGCTACACCTGTCCTTGGATCACTGAAAGTTGTTGTGCGTGTGTTGTGATCCACAAAGTAAGGTATGCCTTCATTTGTGTATCTCATTTCCCAGCCACTGGGGAGTGGTGTGTCAGAACCAAGTGCTCTGCAGTTAGATATAGTCAACAAAAACATCACTAGTTTGAATTGTACTTGAAGTTAGCAGGTTCATCAGCAAACAACAAAGTAAAATATCCAAAAGCAAACTCAGTGATCAATTGGAAAAAAAAACTATTATTGAATTCAGTTATATGTCAGTGTCATTCAGAGCAATTATTTCCTAAGCCAAGAGTGATCTGCTCTCCTCTTAACATGAAACCACAATGTTTGCCCAGCCTCACTGAGGTGCTAATGTCAAAGGCAAATTCATATTCCATCTTCTAAACTAGCTTTTATCGTGCCTTTACTTGCTAAGCATTCACAGAAATCCAAAGAGCAAAAATATATTTAAATATCCTTACACTTGAGTTCGGGGATCTTCCCATTGGGTAGCTCTAGTGTTGTGGTTAACAAAATAAACTCGTCCATTGGATTCCTGTCTTCTTTCTGTGTACACAAGGTAATAGCTAAAAGTTAGCAGTCTAGCACTTGTAAAACTGCATGCTCAGTCAGGAAATAGAACTTACCCCAGCCAGCCGGGAGGGGTCCAAGGGGATCTGTTTCGGGTACGGAGGCGGTCTGTGAGACATGAACAAAGAGATGTTCAGCATACTGAATGGCTTTGTGAATGTTCCTTGCCCTAGTCAGAGCTCGATGTTGCAATCACCGGCATCACCAATGGGACAAAAATTTTTCACTGGCCACTAACTTTTCGCGCTTTTCACTGAAATACTTTTGCTTGTGACTAAACCTGAAAACTTAAGGGCCAGCTGGCCCCAACGTTTTTTCCTAAAAATCGAGCCCTGCTATGCATGGGTTGTTTACAGTGGTACTTTATCATCACTTTTTTTAAACAATATTCCATACATAGCTGTGATAAATTCAACTGGTGGTCTCAGGCTACTAGCAGGGATGGGGAAGGCTGTGCGCCATGTGCATGTGGCCCATAAAGCTACGAAGCAACGCATTATGAAAGTACCTACCGCGCCTGTGATGCCCCTAGCCGCAAAACAGCTAATAAAATATACACTATTTTGTTGAAAGGATTTCCATTTGTGAAATTTTCAGTGTAATCACAAATAAACACAAGAGAAATCACGATGCCTTTGCTCTTTAATCAACGTTATAAAAAAACATTCGTTTTGTTTTCACCCCCAGACCCCTTACTCGGACTCTGCTCACAAACAAGGTTCTTGTAAGTAAGGTTGAGGTTCTTGAGGTTCTTCCAAGTAATTTCTCTTTTTAATGATAGAATTCACTGATTTGAATATGTTTTGCATGCTGTTATTAGCCAAATAATACGCCTCCAAAAGTTCCTAAATCAGAAAAGACTCAGATTGGGGCCATTTTGCACTATGAACACCAAGTCCGCCACAACAAAATAGGCTGATTTAGCAAGAGAACGGGAACGTCACTTGATGACAGCGTGCGCAGTACAAATACCCAAATATGGTCAAATTAGAACAGAATCCAGGTTATTCCGCGTGCCCTGCAGTCATCATTTGACGTTCCTGTCCTGTTGCTAAATCAGCCTATTGTGATCCTGAAAACAACAATCAAGACGAAGCCTTCTAGTTCCAAGGAACAAAAAAATATTGGTTAGCATTTCATTAACTATTAGAGAGCAACAGGTGTGTTATGTAAAGTTCATGCATGGCTCAAGTTTTAAATTGTAAATGCAATGTTACTTGTCACTCCAAATCTAAAATGGAGCATGCCTCAGTAATGTTGATGTTGACTACTCTGTGTGTTAAGTATAATCAGTTCCAGTTCAGAATGTTTAGTGTAACCTCAATGGAAGGTTATTTAAATTGTCTTGGCTATAATTTATTCTGTGACTGTACACTTTAACTTAGCTCGAAGTCCAGTAAAAAGTATAAAACAACAGCAATCAAGAATTACGTATCGCTTGTCAAAATCTTTTAATGGCCCATTTATTTACCCTAATGGCCCAAACCTTTTTATAAATGGTCCATAACTTTCCAATGCCATGGGCCATAGGCTCATTTGCCCATTTTGCCTTCCCAGTCCCTGTACTAGCAGAATGTCAACTCAGAACTTTTAGCAATATCCATTTCTAAGGAACTTTGGGAAACAGAGCTTCTGAAAAAATAAACACTATTGACACTTACTGGGAGGAGAAACCTCTGCTGGAAGTTCTGCCGCTCAGTGTTAAGCAAAGCTCTATTCTGCATCTGCCAGTTTTCAAAATTTCGGACTGTTTCTGCTGTTGGTCGTTGCCACGTAGTTGTTCTAGTGTTGTGATCAACATAATATGTTCTTCCTCGCGAGTCTGTTCTCCGTTCCCACCTGAAGAGTGATTGTATATTTTTGTTTCATTCAAGATGAGAGTTTTTTTTAACTTTGCTTCTTTACATCCATTCTGTGTCAATTTCATAAGAGGAGTACAACCTTAGGTTACAAACAGGAGGCTCACGAGACATCAATTTGCTCCTGTGCCATCATAGGAGCAAAGTGATCTGTTCTATTCATTACCACATAATGAAGACAGAGAAGCTGAGGTTTTATTCTTCAATTCATGTAATCAATACAGCACTGGAGAATAGAGGAAAGTGAGTTATACTAACCCTGGTGGCAGAGGCTGAGGCCTTTCCCATGCAGTTGTACGTGTGTTGTGATCTACATAGTATATCCTGCTGTGAGGGTCCACACGTTGCTCCCACCTAAAACAGAACAAATCAGGCACATCACTTCAAGAAGGGAAGATGAGCTTTTGTAGATTGGCTCTCATGGCTATTCTTGCAATAATAATACTATAAGGAAAATTTATAGCCAAAATTAAGTCATTCAGGTTAAGAATCAATACACCATTGTAAATCCTAGTATACTTCCCTATTATTTGTGTATCATGTTTAATGCAGTTAAATGCAACTTACAGGAGTTAACAACAAGAAGCCCCTGTGTTCCTGTGGTAGTCAGTGGTGTTTTTGATATGTGCATGCACCAGAATTCCACATGCTCTTGGACTGAGACCTGTTGGCAGCCTTCACAGCGGTAGTGTTTACAGTGAATGTTGTCTTGCATGGGAGCATATCTTTGAGCATTCCCCCTCCCTTCCCTCCCTCTTTCCACTGTTAATTCAGTGTGATGGGTGCCAGCCATGAGAGGGGTCTCCATCTAGGAGCTGGCCGCCAATAGTGGAAGCTCCTGAATGTCACCCAGCCTCCATTTAGTGATGCAGTTGTTATTGCTATTATTGTCATTATTTGGTATTTTTCACTTGCCATGGAAACAAAAATGGCCTCAGCTGGGGTTTGATGATATAAGTCAAACTGAGAGAAGGTGCATATTGAAGAAAACAATCTCATTTTAGTCTGTTCACTGTATTGAGAAAAATGTGCCATATCTAGTGAGAAATGCATAGGATGGAGGGACGATGCGTGATGTAACTAAGAAAACAATGCAATCAAAGAACAGAAACCAAACAATACTAGAAACCTCCCACAACACAAGATGACTTGCAGCCAAATTGACTTTCAGTGAGGGATGATGCAAAATGTAACTAAGAAAACAATGCAATCAAAGAACAGAAACCAAACAATACTAGAAACCTCCCACAACACAAGATGACTTGCAGCCAAATTGACTTTCAGTGAGGGATGATGCACAATGTAACTAAGAAAACAATGCAATCAAAGAACAGGAAACAAACAATGCTAGAAACCTCCCACAACACAAGATGACTTGCAGCCAAATTAACTTTTAATTAGTCTGTATTCCATAATTCATATAATCCTATCTGAGACAAACAAGGGTCACAAGGAAATAACTGCTGAATGATTTGCATGCTTTGTAAGCCCTCAGCATAGAATATATTACACAACCAAGATGAAGAACAGCATTCACCTTCCAATCAAATTGGAAACCTTGAGTCAAACATCTATCACGCTACTAATTATCCTAGATGTCTGTTAAAATGGCTTTTTTTCAAACTGTTGCACACACCATTAGTTTCATTCACAGATTCAAAAAAGTAATCATGTGATGACAAATTTCATGATTGTGTGATGAGTAAATCTCTTGTCTTCAGGGAATCTGCTTCACAATTTGTTTGCAAGTTTGTTGAGTTTTGAACTTTCTATCAAGATACCATTCAAGATACAGAGAAGAGTTTGACTTATGCAAAATCCATGGCATGGATAAAATTTGCCTTGAACTTTCTACTTTTGAGGAATTTACAACTGCTGTGCTGCAAACTGTAGCCAAGAGATGTGTGTTATCACATGATCACTTTTTTGAATCTGCTGCTGAAACCAATGATGCGTGAGATGAATCCATTTCAGTGAAATATATTTCATTGAAGAGGTCAAAATACTAAAACAAACTGAAACAAGAGACCTTCATACATTGAAAAATAATTGCTATCTCTTTTGGAGAAATGGTAGCATTATACCCAGCCCATTTTATGAAGCTCAAATAGCCGTAGAAGTTTTCATAGAATGTTACACCTCTAAGCATTTATCACTTATCACTTCTCTTGCATTTACACATAAATGGTAGCATGTTACCATGGTTAACTAATGAGACAATTTCAGATAGTATAGTTCCAGAAAATATCCATACCCACCCCAAGGAAGGTTAATGGAAATTCAAAGGGGGAGGCAGGGTGAGATGAAATTAAAAAACTCTGCTTGCCCTTCACCCAAGCTGTAATTTCATCTCACTAGCCCAACTCTCTGAGGAGCTAGCCCAAAATTATTTATTTAAAAAGGTAATTAAATTAATTTAATATGCAAAAATAAT
>Ga0126338_10002252_pt1 | contig 13180 bp, 8 predicted proteins | sample OrbCmetagenome_2_FD_92529 | JGI IMG/M metagenome (GOLD analysis project Ga0126338, IMG submission 92529) | Coral microbial communities from Petempiche,Puerto Morelos, Mexico - Orbicella C C metagenome | ecosystem: Host-associated > Invertebrates > Cnidaria > Coral | place: Petempiche,Puerto... | reverse complement strand
TAATAGGGCAGACAAAAGTGTGATCAGAGGACGAATACACACAAAGTAAGCTTCGATTTTCAATTAATCAATGCTTCCAACTCAATTTCACTCACCCAGACCAACCAACCCTCGATGAAAGGAAATCTGAAGATTCTATAAAAAGTAGTGAGATTCTACTTTTTCCAGATAAACAATTAATGAATCCTTGTTTTTGCCATTTTTGCCGATTGCAATGGTGTTCACATGCTGCAAATGTCGCATGAACTTGCAAAGGCTACAAGGAAAGTCAACATAGAATTGAGATCCGGTTAATAATTAACTTTTGCCTCCAAAAACAGTAAACACAAGCACAAATCAAACAGTATGGTGCAAATTATTTAAAAATGCAATGGTAGGCAAGTAAAATTTTCTTCTATATTATCATATTATTTTTTGGCACTAGCATTCCTCATTAATTTTCCTTTTTATTCTTCAACAAGGTAATATGTCAGAATTTTCCCCAAAAACCATATGATTGGGAGTCTTGTCGTGAGGCCGTGAGAAAAGGTTAAAACTAGCAGCAGAATTGTGAGAGTTGGCAGGTCTGCTCATTTTGCAGTCTTGAGTTTGGAAATAGTTTCTGAGTGGAAATTATCATTCACCAAGCAATAATAATTATTATTTCACTTGGCCTACAAACCACCAAGCACTTACTTTCACTTGCACAAGAGAAACAATTCACTAGATCAGGACAATTGGTTGTGGATTTTTTTCCTGCCCCGCCTTTCAGCATGCGAAGATAATCAGTCTTCTAATAATCATTTTTACTAACCCCCCTCTCCCGACAAAAAAAATCTTCCCACTACCAGGATTATTGTTACTGATTTAAGTAAATTTTACATGATATTTTGATATCTTGCTGTACTTTTCTCAAGTTTTACATAAAAAAAAAAATTCACTTTCCCATCAGAAAAGGAAAGGATAGACTACATTAGCCCGAAAACAAAATGCAAGGCCCCAGACTATTCAACTTGTCTTTCTTTGTATACTATCCTTAGGTTTTGGTATACTAGAAAATTGGAGATGAAAGAATTTTATCCACATTATCTTTATTTGAAAGCTTCTGGAGAGCTAAGGGATATTTAAATTTCAAAATAGCCATAGAAACTGAAGTTACAAAAGGTCAAACAATTATTCTTCTTCAACAGAACGTTTTGTTATGCGCCCGCAAAGGACCGTGGGAGGAGAGGAGTACCAACCAGGATGGTCGCCATGTTTAACCGGAAAATGTAACTTTTTCGTAGTTTTAACTGTAGTGTACTTACCCAAATTCATTCAGCATGAAGAACAAGCCATAAAACCTATGTAATAAAATGAAAGCTTCCTTGAGCTTTAATGTATTATCATAAAATCGGCGAGACTGGAAGTTTCAAATTTAACAGTCAGATTCACGGCATTCCAACATCAAAATTATGTCCCAAAAGATGGTATCGATAAATGCATTTCAACAAATTCAAATACAATACAGTTGAGATAATGGCTTCCAGCAGGCAAGTTACTCACATTGAAAAGCTCTAGCACTCCACCAGAGGAACAACAAAGAAACTGCCCCCCTCGCAAATGTGCTGCGTCGCCCGTCACCCACTTACATGTGGAGGTAAGGATAAAGCCTGGGGACGAGAAACGGTATCGAGGCCACATGCAAAAGAGGCTGAGAACAATGCGCGGGAAAATCAATGAAATAACTGAAAAGATGAACTAAAACAAAGGACGGTCAAGCGATGGCTACGATCACATCTCTACCGGACTCCGTTATAATCCAAATTCTTTCTCATCTCGATTATCCTCGTCTTATCCGATGTACAAGAGTATGTACGAGATGGCACAGGCTCTGCTACGATCCCAGCTTGTGGAAAACGGTTGATATTTGGCAGAAACACGCTTCGAAAGTAGCAGCTGACACCATATCAAGGATCATACCTCGTAAGACAAATCTAATTTCAAGCGTTAATTTGACGAAATGTGCAAGCATTAAAGATGAGTCCTTGCAGCATATCTCAGTGCACTGTCCAAACTTGAAAAATCTTTACCTAAATGGATGTAACTTAATCACGGATCATGGCATTTTCGCTTTGGCGCGTAATTGTGGTGCTCTCGAAACGGTTTCGATTCCTTTGAGGAACATTTCCGACAAAGCGCTTTCGAGTTTGGTGAAAAATAACCCTGGAGTGAGAAAACTGTACGCTTACTCTATCGCAGTCACAGAAAATACCATCAAGGTCATTTCGACGGGATGTCCTGAGCTTGAAAAACTGATTGTCTACGAAGCTTCGTTGGAAGACGAACAACGCAGTTACGCTGATGTCTTGACCGATCAAATGGTTCGATACCTGGCAAGTGGATGCCGAAAACTAAGAAAGCTCACCCTAAGGTACAACCAAGTTCTTGTGACAGACAAAAGTTTGGCATCATTGGCAAAAAGATGCCGAAAACTAGAATCTTTCGTGATCGATTATTGCGACAAAGACGGCGGCATCACGGATTTTGGAGTTTGTACAATCGCTCAATTATGCCGAAATTTAAAATGCTTGAACATTTCGAACGGTGTAATAACAGACGTGTCGTTGATCGTGATCGCCGATCACCTGCCTTGCCTCGAGGATTTGTCTCTAGAATTTAGCGAAGTTACCGATGTTGGCGTTTATGCTCTTATGAATAGATGCGAAAAACTGGCTAGGCTTATTGTCCATAATTCGGACAGTATGGAAACAGGTATCACGGACAACGCTGCCTGCGTGATCGCAAATTATGCGAGCGACGATTTTCGATCTTTGGGCCTTGGATTTGCCGACATAACAGACGAAGGACTAAGGACGATCTGCTTCAACGTGGAGCTTTCGTTTCTGTCTATCAATGGATGTAGCAAGCTCACGTATGAAGGCCTGAAATCATGCTTTTGTTATCTGGATTGCTTGTGGAATTTGGATATATCTTTCACGGACATTGTTAATGGAGATGAACAGCTGTTGGAGCTGGGCCGCTCGCTTCCGTGTTTAGAAACACTCGACATCACGGACTGTTTCAGTGTTTCACAAGAAAGCGTCAAGCTTTTCAAAGAAAAATTTCCTCATTGCAAAGTTAATATGTAGAAAGTAAAACCGGAGATCAGTTGAACCACCTTTTTCGACCTGCGCATAAAAATTTCCATTTTCATTGCGGAAGAAATAGGCTTCTTTGCCTCGATATAGTACAACTCATATTTCTTTAAGTCTGAATTCGCAACAGAAGTTCAAAAGTCTCTAGATTCAATTAAAATTTGACTCTTATTTGGCAGAGCAAAAGTTATAAAACGTTTCCTTTGTTAGCTGATAGCTTAGCTGTTTCATACATGAATAAAAATCAAAATACAATGCGTCAAAATGACTGCAATATTTCATTTATGAAAAGGCAGAAGGCGATTACCAGTACAAATTAAGGGTGAAAAGGAAAATATCTTTAATATTTATTATCTGGAAAATACTTTCTTTCCACGCTTTGCTGAAGCAAAATACCTTTCCTAATATGGAATTTATTTATACTTAACAAGTTGCTGTCAAGGTTAACTTATTGTTACAAAAGAATCTGAAAATAAATTTAAATGTAGAAAGATTATGAATGTGAACCTTAATTTTCTCTGTAGAAGTTAAGAGCAAAAAAAAATTTTGTGATATATTTCACCAGCTTTCACCTTTGCCCATGTTATTTTAGGTCACCCGCTTACCTTTCGAAAAACTACTCGCTGATATGTAAATATCTGTGTTATTATGCAGATATTTTGCAGGTAGATAATGACTTTTTGTTCACAACAGGTAAACTATGATGTATGTTTGGTTAGCTGCTGCTGTTATGGGCATGCATTAAGGCAGTATTTTTTGTGTTGTTAATAATGAACATTTCTTAGTTAAACAGAACCTGTTGTTTGCAAGGGGTGCTCTTACGAAATAAGGTGAGGTTCAACAGTGTAATCAAACAGAAACTCTTGTTTTCTAAACCAAAAGGCAAACTGTTTGAAGAGCTTAGGGTTACATGAAATGCAAGACCTTTATGACACAAACAAATGTTTTTAATGTTGAAAGTTTGTTTGAGCCACAGTTGGCATCATTAGTTTATGTGTAGCATGGTTTTATATTTGTTTTGGTCTATTTGAAATTGTTGTATCTTACTTCCTTTCAAAAAAGACGCCCAAGATATTTACGCTTTAGTCTTGATTGATATTATGGCATTGTCCTGGGTATTTTTTGATTAACATATTTACAGATTGAGCTTAATAAAGGATTTACAAAGATAAAAGATTTTTATTTTTATTTTTTTCTTTCTAGCTAATAGACTGATGGACACTTTTCAGCTACTGCTGCCTAAGACAGACATAGTGGCTAGAACACAAGTATGGTGGTGTTCGCTGTAATTCAAATTTTTCCCTGTATGATCTTATCTTTTCACACTGCAAATTAATGCAGATCAGGTGGTGAACAAAACACTATGCTAGCATTTGGAACAAAGTCTTAGTTTCAGTATTACTCTGATCAAAAGAGGAAGTCACATTCTTAGGGGAAGAATTTATTAGCCAGTTGGAACATATCCTTGTTTAGAGATAGGAAGTGAGACTTTTCAAAAGGAATTGAAAAAGATGAATAGGTGAAACACTAATGTTTGCTTTAATGGCATTTCCACCCACAGACCTTCTTGTCATCTTGCCACCAGTTAACTTCCTCTTGAAAAGCTAAAAGCAACTTCTGTTTCCGAGCATTTTGCATTTTCAAGTGAGAACGACAGGTGGCAACATTCAGTTAAAAAATACCTGAAAGCAGCTGGGGAGAAAGGAAAGGCTTTTAAAATATTAACAGCAATAAAGGAAAAACTATATGATAACAGATCAACTACCACAATTAAACTGAAGAAAGAATAATTAATGCTTAATGATTTGAGTTATTCAAAGAGATCATTTATCATTTACAGTTGAATCCCCATTTCTTGAACCATTCATTTTTTGAACCTCTGATAATTCAAACCCAAAAGTTGTTCCCTCCAGTCAGTCAAATACTGTAATCTTACCCCCGATTTCTTGAACCACCAATTCTTCAAATCAATTTTTGTTTCCCTTAGAGGGTTGAAAAATCGGGATTCCATGGAATGTGAAACTGAAAATTATTGTAATTGCCACTCTTTCTTAATTAGAACAGTTTTTGATTGCTAAGCAATTTTTTAAGTTACCTAGTTCACAAAATTATTTTTAAGACAGTGGGATAAAGTAGAATAAAGCCCACCTTATACTCATGTTCTTTTGTCATGGCAGCCACTTTCTTATCACCTAAAGAGAAGCTTAGTCATTGATTGTTGCTTATATGTATAAACAGATTTTAGAACCTCACATCTAGGTGGGAAGATTAACTGGGTTCCACAGTATTCAAAAACCGTACAGCTAGACACCAAAGGGCAGAGTTGAATTCTCAGTTTAACATGTGTATTATAAAGGGTACGATTACATGATATTCATTAAAATTTCTTGAGGAGGTAATTAGGAGAGGTTTGATTGTACAATTTATCCTGGAATCTTACACTCATGGGAAGTGAAAAACAGTGGAGATGAGGGAGTTTAAGATAGCCAAGTGTAAGATAGTAAAGTTGTACTGTATTATTCACAGTAGTAAGTCTGAGGGCCTCTTCATATGAGCTTGTTTACCAAGATCTTGCCTCACTCTGGTTTCCTTTGTTAAAATTTTGATGTGTTCTTATAAGGTGGGCCAGTCTGGTTACTGAGGCCTTGGTTTCTACAACCAAGATCTCAGCAACCAGGATGAAAATTTTCCCATATGAACACTCAAGCCCTGGTAGCTGGGACAGAAGTTTTTTGACAGAGTAGCTTCGCTTTCACAATATAATCCCAAAATTATAGAAAACTATAGACTGAAATAAACATAAAATGCCACAAAAATTCACATGTACCCTTACCACATCTGTAGAGCATGGTGTAATGGCTCATAACCCATGATGGCTAAGCCAATGAAAACTCTCAAATTGCATTACCCAAAGATCCAGTTTTTAATAGTAACCAATAAGAGATCAAGACATGAGATCCATGCGTCTGTACTCCAATAGATCATAAGTAAGAACCAATCAAAATGAGACAATAATTCTACATACATTTTGTATTTAAGCTTATGTAAGGCTGAACGTGCAAGCACAATGCGTTATTTTGACAGAAAACAGTAGCAGTTTGCCCCGATAACAATAACAGCACTCATTTTTCTGAGATGAATACCCTAGATAGAGCAAAGGAAAAATAAACAAAAGAGCTCTGGGATCTAGATCTGGACCCGGGATCTTGGCGAGCGTGAAATAAAGAGTTTAACAGGAGTTTTGCTGAAGTTAGCTCTTAAAAACAAAAAAGGCAGTATAAAAATTCCCACTGAATAAGCAAAAGTCAACGCCTATTGAAACGAGCCTAAAACCGTGTTAACGACTACAAACCTTGCACGACAGACTTGGAGAGCAACAAGATCGACTAAGGACTTTTAATAGCCACGACTTTGAAAACATATGCTGCCTGATTGGGTGCGTTCCTTTGGAATGATCTGGATCAAGATCAGACCAGAGTGGATTCATCGATCCCTTTGATGCAGTATGATCGATATGAGTGATCTGGGATTCAGATCACACCAAAGGAAGTTGCGAAAGATTCTCCATGTTGCCATCCCATGATGCTCCCCTTCCTTCGAGCTGTTTTTATGAGGCGCGGCTGCATAGCACCTTCTCTCCTGTTGCACGCTCGAGGAAGAAAACGTGAAAGTCTGAAAACTTAACCATGTCTCGCAAAAGAAAGGTTGTCGCAGACGAGGATGAAGATCCAACGAAGATCGAATTCGAAACATCAGAAGAAGTTGACGTTGTACCAACGTTCGACCAGCTAAAACTTCGCGAAGATTTGCTTCGAGGAGTTTACGCTTACGGTAAGTGTGGTGTTGGCTAATGACGCCATGAAACTTGGCATGTGTTTAGACATTGTGCAGTCGTTTAGGAGTGATTTTATTCCGTTCTAGGTTTCGAAAAACCATCGGCAATTCAACAGCGTGCTATTAAACCGATTGTGAAAGGAAGAGATGTGATTGCACAGTGAGTTTATCCATTTCATCTGACTTCTTATAAATGTTTATTTTGAATACATTTGTTAGCTTTAGTCTGTAAACTACAGAAACCTGATTTCTTGTTTCCATGTTAGTTTGTTCCCTTATTTCATGGTGCAGTTTGTAAACAGTGTCAACAACTGTATGTAGATATAGTATATACATTAACGCTTTGATTTAAAAGTAGAGGACAAAATCTTTTGCCTGATCTGTAACTGCTCTGACTGATTACTTGGTAATTTTTGTATATAGTAGAATTGCCGCCCGGGATAAATTTGCTAAGACCCGAGGTCATTGCTACAAGCCTAAAGTGTTGATCCCAATAAGTAGTCAAGGCTTTTTCTTCAAGTCTGGATACAAACTGCTTTATATGTACATGTAGGCTTGTGGGAAAACAAAATGCTCCAGATTTAAAGCTCAAGTCAACTCCAGGTTGTGGCAAGATAAGAGAAATCTTATAGAAAACCATTTTCGTTGAAAACTGTGCCAAAGTTGTCTGCCGATCAGTGGCAGTAGTGGATCAATTTATCATATGTAACATGTGATCATCCTTTTTTACATGAAGATGAAGCTACTTGCATTTTTCTGATGTTGGGCCACGTCAGTCTGCAATGATGAATTACAGTTACATGTTTAAATGTAAGAATTGTTATGTTTGAGCAATACATGATTGTTCATAGCCATCTTATATCATTCTAGAGCTCAATCTGGAACAGGAAAGACGGCTACTCTCTCCATCTCAGTGCTTCAGTCAATAGATATTCAGGTTTGTTAATTGCTTGTAAACAAGGTTTAAGTTTAAGGTACATGTACTTTGCAACATACAAAGAAAAGAAAGGAAAAAGATGGCAAGGGAAAACTTAATTCGCATTCTAAGGACACTCTCTTTTTGTTAAGTCAGGAGCTTAAGTGTATAGTATATTACATAGAGAGGTTTGCTGTGGGTATTTATAACAGATTTGAAGAGACTATTGTTAAAACAATAATTCTGGATGTTTTACAGTGACAATTTACCCATGATATTGTATGCAACAACAAAAATGACAAGTTTTGTCTTAACAAATAGCAAAACTCTAATTTATAAGTTTATATTTTTATTAGCGATCTGATATTTTTTGATCATGGATTAAGGGTCTGCTTTGTTTTCAAACTTGAAACAGCTCTCAGTTGTTGGTGGGATCTCGGAACACCCAGCATTCATGTACTTGTGCGATGGATACTCACAAATAATTTAATTTTCCTTATTACCAACAGACAAGAGAAACACAGGCCTTGATCCTATCACCAACACGCGAACTTGCCCAGCAAATTCAGAAGGTGAACTTGAAGTTGTTTTATGTAGTACCGGTATTTTTTATTTCATAGGCTTGAGGCTTCTCTTTCTGAGAGGATGAAGTTATGTAGTTTGTTCATGTAACACATTTGAAAAGAAGTGAGATGAATATGGATTAACTAGTCAGTGGGAGGTGATGAACTTGTACTGTACAGTGTAGCTTGATGACTTCACCTCCAAATACCCAAGACTGATCGACATCTACATCCTCTTAACAACATCAATGCATTCTCAAGCAGAAAGGTTATGACAATCTACATGTAGAAGTTATCAACTAGGGAATAAATTTTCTTGATATACCACCAAATGCTCACTGCTAATATCATTTGTGACAGTCAGTAAGGTGATTGAATTAAAATTTGGAGTTGGCATAGTTGATCCTCACTATCCATCAGTCTAAATACATGTACATAATACTGCTGCTTTTACTCATTTATCTTCAGGCAGTTCACATTAGTGTTGGCTTGGAATTTCTTCACTTAGTGATTGATTAAGAAACTTGCACCATTTCCTTAACCAATTAGACCAAACCATTTATGTCTCTTTCACATACATTTTTCCATGCTTCAAGTTTTGATTGGTTCACTGATTGTCTACGTCCTTTGTAATTGACCAAAGTCATTATTTTGGTTTTGGTTTTACAGCTTTCATTTCAAAATTGTTCTTATTCTAAAGTTCTCCAGTGTGATGAAGTGCATTAGTTCAAACCATCTTTCGGGACAGAACTATTTTGTTGAAATGCATATTCTGACTTGAGAGTGCACAAGTGATCAATCACCTAAAGTGTGTTTGAGCACAGTCTGTTTTGTAAGCAACACAATTTGTTTCTCCAGTTGTCATTACTTAGTCAGCACTACAATATAATATTTATTGTTTACAGATTGAGCTTGAAATCAAATCACCTCTGCTAAAACTGTTCCAATCCTTGAAATGAGATGGTTCAGAGTCAAAACCTCTTATTGAACAAGAGCATATATCTAAAAGTGGGACTGAGACTATGACTCACTGACTATTCATTCATAGAAAACAAGGGCAAGACTTGGTAGTTTAGGGGTGCAAAAAATTTCCTTTGGAATGATCTGCATCGGACTCAATCATCCAAGACTAATATTGAATCATGATGCCTCAAAGGAACCGATGAATCAATTCTGGGCAATGATTTATCAACTGTGCATTCATCCAAAAAGGAATGTACCCTAATTGTTTTGTCAGAGTATAATCCGAAATTTATAACTTTGTATTATTTTCAAGCCAAAACTCATTTATTTAGAACAGTGTACCTTTGAAGCACATTGTGTTACAATGACTGCATGATCATGTTCTACCAGGGAATAGATTTTAATGGGAAAACCAATCAGTATCAAACTTTTCCAATAGAACAAGTCAGGTGTCTACTGCATGTAATTTGTGTTAAAGTTCAAGTGAAGGCTCGTGATAGTCATTATCATCGATTTTTAACAGGTTATTCTTGCTCTTGGTGATTACATGAGCATTCAGTGCCATGCATGTATTGGAGGAACAAATGTTGGAGAAGACATTAGAAAACTTGATTATGGACAGCATGTTGTATCAGGAACACCTGGCAGAGTCTTTGGTAAGGTGTTCATGGCCTTGTTTCCAACTTTACTTGACTGTCCGTTTGTTTGTTTTTTCAGGTACAACTTGTAAATTTGTTTCTAATTTATGCATCTAAAGGTTTACTTTATATAGTTTTGTAGTTGCATTCCTTTGGGATGATCCGGATCAGGATCAATGATCTAGTAAGAGCATTCAGATCATAGTGTGTCAAAGTTACGGACAAATTAGTTACCAACAGTGAATTCATTGGCTCCGTTGATGCACCATGATTGGTGTGATCTTGGAGCACTGACCCTGATCTGGATCATCCTAAAGGAAAGCACCTGAAGGCAATTTCCCTTCTTTGATTAATACTTTAATGTAAGTGATTATTTTGTTTTTCACTACAGACATGATCAGGAGAAGAAGCTTACGAACCCGAGCAATAAAACTGTTAGTGCTGGATGAGGCAGATGAAATGCTAAACAAAGGTACGCATGGAAGCAATGGTCAACTTCTGTTCTCTGAACTTAACAATTTCCTACTTGTAAACTTGCGGCTCTTTTGCCCCACTGGGGGCCATAAGGACTGATGATGATGATGAACCAAGTCTTGACATGTTAATCGCATATTTTCTTTTTCAGGTTTCAAGGAGCAGATCTATGATGTATACAGATATCTTCCCCCAGCAACACAGGCAAGTTACACTGCGCTCTGCAGGGATGTGTTTAGTAGAAAGGAATTGTGATCAATTGTTGTTCTGTTATGTCACCCTGTGAGAGTCTAATGCAAACATCTCTGTCTGTAGTTTCCCTTGTCATCTTGGCCTCTTCTGCTTTTTAACTTTGTGTTCTGAGATTGGACATTTAGTTCACTACAGTACTCTTTAACCTTTGAATGTTGTGTTATCAGATGCCCCATATACATGTAGCTTTTAAAGATGATATGCCATGCAAACAAATGGCATACTGGTTCACAAATATTTGTATTGTTGATTATTGTTACTGTTGTATTCATATTCAGGTTGTTCTTCTGAGTGCGACCCTACCACATGATATCCTAGAAATGACAGAAAAGTTCATGACGGACCCTATTAGGATTCTTGTCAAACGGTGAGTTCCTGTTGGACATTTATTACTAGCGAGCCTTAGCTAGCCTTCCTTTCTTAAAATTTAAGAAATGAAGTGATCTAAGTAATTTGGCACAACCCATACTAATGAACTTTGTTTGTCTTAGTGATGAGTTGACATTGGAAGGGATAAAGCAGTTCTTTGTGGCTGTGGAACGGGAAGAATGGAAGTTTGATACCTTGTGTGATTTGTATGACACTCTCACCATAACACAGGCTGTCATTTTCTGCAACACCAAGAGAAAGGTTGGTCTGGTTAGATTTTATAAAAATTGTTCTTAAATTTGGTTATTGTTTGCTCCCTGCATTACTATTATATTCAATTTATCTACTTTAATGAGAATTTAACAAAAGAATGTTGTTTAGGTGGACTGGCTTGCAGAGAAGATGTTGGAAGCTAACTTCACTGTTTCGTCGATGCATGGTGACATGCCACAGAAAGAAAGAGATGCCATCATGAAAGATTTCAGAACAGGGCAGAGGTACATATATACAATTAAATATCTAATCTTTCACCATAACAAAATTATGTAAATTTTTATACTTTGGTTTTTTAATTGGGCCGATTATTTGTTTGAAATGAGTTGTACTTTGGCAGCACGCAAAGAGAGTCATGTCTGATAGCCTAGTGCTTGTAGACTTTTCTGTCGGGCTGGTAGATTGGAATTCTATCCTTCACGATGGGTATTGTAACAGATCAAATAATGGTATGATTTTAGTTTTAGCTTTTCACTGAGTATTGTGTTATTTGGAGAATTTTTAGGCCAGTGAAAATGATGTGACTGTTGGGCTAGTACAAATATGTTGTTTGCTGTTTGGGAGGACCCTTGTGGGAAAAACTGTGCCCAAGGTCTTGAGTGCAGCCCTCAACCTACGACTCAGGCCATACTCAGGACCAAGTGCACAGTTTTTCCCAGTACAAACCAACCAGGGTGGGCAAATAACAATTTTTTTTCTCCATGATATTGCTTTGAAAGCAGCTTTTGTCTTCAAATTGACATTTATTTGGAGAGTTGAAAGTAGTTCTTGATTGCTAGCTGCCATTTTGCCCATTTCTGACCTGCCATGTTGTTCTGTTTCTGCCTCAGTCGAGTGTTGATATCAACAGATGTGTGGGCCAGAGGTATTGATGTCCAACAAGTGTCTCTGGTTATCAACTATGACCTTCCAAACAATCGTGAATTGTACATTCACAGGTATGTGTACTGCTTGTGATCTCCTGTGCCCCAGGTTTTGCATTTAAGGCCATGGTTTGTCATGTGTGAAAACAGGGTTTGACCAGATAATACTGAACAATTTGCAATTTTGATTCCAAAGCAGTGGCGTATCTAGGGGAGGGGCCCAGGGGGCCTGGCCCCCCCTTATTTTGGGTAAAAAAAGGAAAATCACAGAAGGAAGAAAAGCTGGCAGGGCAATCAAACCCTCCCCCCCTAGCTCAAGGTCTGGATCTACCACTGCAAAGTTATTTAATAGGCCATATCCGAGTTACCTTGTGCCTCTGCTTCAAAAGGAATTGTCATGCAAAACCTTTCATATGAAAGTGATTTGCATGAGAGGAAGCTCATTTTCATATTGAATGGTTTTGCACGAAGACTCGTTTTGACATGAGGCAAAAGGCAACTCAGAAATGGCCTATTAAATAACTTTGCAGTGGCGGATCCAGACCTTGAGCTAGAGAGAGACTGACGAGTAGTTTTTCAAGAATTTACTTTCAGTTAATTGCTGCTGAATACATGTATAATGCTGTTTTGTGTGTCAGACTCTAGTAATGGCATGAAATTCTATTTTAGGATTGGTCGTTCAGGTCGGTTTGGCCGCAAAGGTGTTGCCATCAACTTTGTGAAGTCAGATGACATTCGAATTTTGCGTGATATTGAGCAGTACTACAGCACACAGATTGATGAAATGCCCATGAATGGTATGTTTACCTTATAGAGGTGGAGTTAAAATCAACAAGGAGGATGGGGGGGGGGGGGGGGGTTAAAACAAGTATTACGGTTTTTTAGGATACTCCATAATTCCAGGGCCCAAAATTGCGCT
>Ga0126338_10002251_pt1 | contig 13181 bp, 3 predicted proteins | sample OrbCmetagenome_2_FD_92529 | JGI IMG/M metagenome (GOLD analysis project Ga0126338, IMG submission 92529) | Coral microbial communities from Petempiche,Puerto Morelos, Mexico - Orbicella C C metagenome | ecosystem: Host-associated > Invertebrates > Cnidaria > Coral | place: Petempiche,Puerto... | reverse complement strand
TTTATGACCGTTGCGGCTAGCACAGTTGCCCTAAACATAATTTATGAAGGACTTTTGATGATGGTCTAGTCGATAATGATGAAAAAGTAGCTTCTTCTAAAAAAACATACCCAATTCAAGACTACCGTGAAAAAACCATACCCTATTTGAGACCAAAATGACCAAAGTCGATACCCTATTCATGACCAAAACGACTGAAAAACTTCACCCTTTGGGGCCGCACATACCTATATAACCCATATAGGGGAGTATTCCTCCGGGGTTAACCATTACAGTTATTGACAGCTAACCACTGTCGAGTTTGTTTTAAGCACGCCCTATATCAATTACAAGAAAGAACTGGGATTTTGACTCCCAGGAATTTTGAAGACTGCCAGGATTACAAAGAGTATCGAAGGACACCGTAGATTCTATTGGGGAACAGGACCAATGAGGGAACGGAAGCAAAAGGAGAGTGAACTCTTTTTGAACAAGCTCTTACAAACAGAAAATTCCAGCCCAAATATTTCGTTAAATGGAAATTTTTTTTAAAAGATGTCTGAATTAAAGCAATTGAGGATGTTTCATTAGAGCTCATCACGTATCCCCTTCTACCACATAATAGCAATACACAGAGTTGATTTTCATGATCAGGTTGCTTCTGTAAACTAGCTCATTTGTCATTTTTTGCCAGGCAAATTTGCAGTTGGGACCCCAGAATCGCACAGTGCACGATTTTCGAATGGAGGTCAGGTACGACAACTTGAAGGCGCTGGTAATAGCCCACTCCCACCAAAACAAGGTGGACAAACTTTTCACGGTAACCAAGACAAATATGCCACAGATGTACAATATACCAAGAATCTCCATGGTGCGATGCAACAGAACAGCTTCAACGACAATGGTAATGCTAACAAAGTGGAAGGAAAATACATTCCAATGTCTCGTGAAGACATCAAAAATTTCAAACAGGTTGCGGCGTTTCAAAAATTAGTACCCGACCCTACACATGGTTCAGAGAATTCCAAAAGCAAAGATACGACTAACTCTCCTGGAATCCCCAGCACGAACACTGCAGTTGCAGGTAACGCCTTCAAACAGCCGACACCACTTTCTAGAAAACCGTTACCTTTAACGGACCCGAAAGGAAACCCGGAGGTTTTGAGCGAGAGCTCGAAGCCTGCCGTTCAAGGCGCTGCATCGTGGAAAGATGTCAGCAGCATCTACTCTCCTTCCTCAGCTTCTGTAGGTAGTCCTCCAGGAAAACAGATGGGACTGGTTGAAGGATCCTTCCAGCCTCGCAAAACAAAGGAGCTCTCAAACAACGATAACTCTGTTAGCGGAGAATATAAGAAACTGGGTGAAGCTTTAAAACAAAGTGACGGCAGATCGGATGAAAGATTGATGGTATCACCTACTAAGGGTGAAACTAATCATATTAATTCAAATAAAATGACTGCAACAGAAAAGGGACAGAACTCCAAATATATCACCTTAATTGGCACGCCATTAAACGCAATGAAGCCTGACATTATGAAACAAAATGAAGCAGGGGATGACAATCAAGATTACAAATTTTCTCAGCATTATTCAGATAATATTTTGGGCAATAACAAGGGAATAGAAGCAAAACTCAATGCGAAGAATGCACCTACACATTTTAGCGACTACGGGAAAATGGGGAATCACCGAGAGGATGAAGACCATAACAAATCACCAGCAACGTATAAAGAACATTTAGAAAATGATGTTACTGATTCAAGCCACGTGTCAGCTGCAAGAGCTGAAGGTTCGTCAAGCTCATTACAAAGTTCATCAAAAGACGAACAGACTACGACACCTTCCGGCAAAGCGGATTATTCAAAGGGCCAAGAAATGAAGGAACCGTTGGTTACAGCTTTGCAGCAAAACCCAATGGTACCAAATTCCAAGGTGAAGGCTATGAAAGAGGTCGAAGGGGTGGCTCAACCGAAGTTATCTGACAAACAAAGTCAAGAACAGGGAACGAAACCTGGAGAGGCTTCGCAGATATCGAATAAGCTACATGGCCCAATATCTCAGCATGGAGAACAAGTTGATAATTCCAACAGTCTTTCCTCCACGAAAGGAAGTGCTCTATCAATGAGCAAAGAAAAGCCAACGATTGAAATGAATTCGCAACAAGTGAAAACTAACCCAAAAAAGGAGGATGATGGTGGACCCACACTACAACAGAAATACCCTCAACAGGAACACGCGTTGAGTAAGCTTACTCCCACGGCTGAGGGAAATAAATTGCATCAAACAACGGAAGGTAATACTAATGAAAAATCGGAATCTGACCAAGGGCAGCCACTGGAAGAAGGTGAGCCAGTGCCCATGGTGGACCTAACCAAAGCGGGTACTTTAAGCGGGACAGAGTTTGGACAAGCCAATGGGGAAGAGTTCCAAGGCCCTGGAGAAGAAACTGAAATGCAAAATCAACCTAATGGTGCTGCCGGAGACGATTATGGTCCAGGAAACGGGGACGTTCTGGAAAGTCCCAGTGAGGAAACTCAACCCATGCCGGATGCAAGTCAACAGTCAAGACCTGTGTACGATAATGAAGCCATGCAAGGAATAAGTGACCTCGCTCATAATGACGATCAAAATATTTTACAACAAGTTAACTCTGACGGCCAAGCAGGGTCTTATGGAAACATGGGAGCTGAGTATGATGACACGAGCATGACACAAGCTTACACAGGAGGATCCATTAGGGTGGGCAGCGAAGAAAAAATCGAACACACTCAGGATGAGGTGAAACAAGGATCGAATTCAAGTTTGGGAAGCAACAGACGTTCTCGGGATAGGGATAATGGTGAAGCTCATCTTACATCTGACTACTATAATACAGAGCCAACTGAAGACTGCTTATGTCCAAAGAAAGGTACGGTAGGAGCCCAATTTCGTTTCTCAAATCTACTTCTGACTGGTTCTTAATGTTCAAGGGTATATTTCATACTTTTTTCAAAAAGGTATGAAAGAGCACGATTGGATGGTATGAGTCATACCATGCAATCGTGCTATCACAACAATTTATTCCACTTTCCCCAGAGGATTTCTACCGTCCTTTAGAAGGTTTTTCTTTTTCAATGGTATATCGAATGTGTTTAATGATAAATGTGATTTCTCTTTCGTATTGATTAGAGAGAATTATGTAATAATATTTATAGCGTTTACATTTCAAAGATTAACCCGTCTCGATCGAGACATACAGAATAGCTGATAAATCTATTTGATTACTTTTCTCAATCTTAATTTATCTACAGAATGTTCGGCCAAAGCAGACGTCGCCTTTCTTGTTGACGGCTCAGCTAACATTCCTCAGCCATATTATGCCCGTGTCCTTGAATTTATCAAAATATTTTCGCGTGGTTTTGACAAAAGCAACATTCATGTTGGACTTATGGCTTATGGTGATAGTGTCAAGACAGCTCTTGATCTCAAGGGCCTTAGCGACTTCAAACAGCTTGATGATGCTGTAAATATTGCTCCCTATATTGGAGGTAAGGCCTACACAGGAAATGCTCTTCTGCAAATGAAGGCATCTCTGTTTGCTGTTTCCGGTCGTCAAGATGCCCCAAGGGCCCTTATATTGTTCTCCAGTGGAGAATCAGCTGATGACGTGGTAACACCTGGAGAGGAGCTGCGAGATTCTGGGGTTAAGGTTACAGCTATCGGCTTAGGAAAGCAAGCCAATGTCAGGGAGCTGATAAATGTTGCTTCGGAGCCCAAGTCCGAGCACGTGTTTACCGCATTCTTAGACACATTGCCAAACGCTATGGATGAAATCATTCAAGGAGTTTGTAGAGGTAGGAAGCCTTAGAAGACAGGTAGTCATGGTGGGGAAGAAAACGCCGGTTTAATTGTGTCAATTTGTACTTTACCTACTATATCGTGAACCATCAGAGCATGTTGGCGCCCATGACCAAGTAGTTCAGTTACATCTTGCAAAAAAGTTCCAAAACAAGCTTTGTTCCAAGGTTGTCTCTATTTTTCATATATTTCTCTGTACTTCTCCCTTTTCTATTTCTGGCTTTCTCATTGTCTTTACATCCTTGTCTTTCTTTCCGGGAAAGTTTTATGTACATGTTTCAAGGAAACCTCGAAATTGATCTCTGTTGAATTGGATTCCCAAAATCGCCACGGTTGTTTAACCAATACCTCAACATCATCCTCTTGATAGCTGCTTGTTTGACTTACGCTCCGGTACAGCTAACCTTGTTTTTTACAAGACAAATTCGAATGTATATTACTGATGTCCATCCCTGACTGCAGTTTTAAAACCTTTTTTGGAAAATATTTGCGTTTTACTCAGGCTCTTTAACTCTCTTTTATCAATGAAATTGTACTCTTTTTGTTCCAAAACGTGATTAACGTTTTAATATTTACAAATTTTATATTATAATTATTTTTCGTCTTACACTCGCTTTTTTATGAATCTAGAAAACGATGATAAGCTGCTCCACTTACCTGGTATATTCTTGGCTGTTTCAGTGTCACCTTATTTATCTATTAGATTTACCTCGTTCGTACCACGGGCTTGTGATAACGAAATTACGTTACAATTATATCCTTTCACGTTAAACTTAGGTAATTGCACTTGAAGAAACATTACTTTATTTGTTTGCTTCATAGATGTCATGGGGATCGTGCGAGACAGACAGGTGCCATGTACATGTGAGACATACAACGGTCAAATTGGTCCTTCCTCAGATTACAGTACGGCGTCCTCTGAAAACGAAGCCGCGTCTACAGCTTCAAACCCGCAACAAGGAAACGATTTATCGTATTCACAAAGTAACGAGCAGTCGGAGAATGTCAGGATGCCTTACTCCCAAAACGAAAAGCAAAGCCACCAGTTTGAATCTCAAGCTAGTTACCCTCAAGGCAATGACACTGAAGAATCTCAGCCGACAGAATCCTCAAGACCAGACAATGATGGGCGTCTTTTATTGAGGGAACAGGGTGGCCAAGCTAATGGTGCCTCAGAAAAGCCTGCATCGCTCGTTTCTTATGGATATCACCTCTCCGAGAAGGATTCTAGAAACGAGCAACAAAGCCAGAATTATGGCACATCTGCGGGGGAAATGAATCATGGAGATACCCAAGGGCAGGAATTCAGACTTTCTGTAGAACATCAAGAAAGTAAGGAAAATGACCAAAGTCGTGAAGACGAGGAAAACGAGATAGGTACAGACGACTATTCAAAAGATTCCGAAGGGGATCGCAAATTTGATAACGGAGAACAGAACTTAAATCAAAAGAATGACACGTTCCCTAGCAACCAAGAACATATACAGATTTCCGAGGTTCATCGCTTTGCTGCTGGTTTCCCAGAACATTATAAACCCCATATCAGTACTGGTGCTGATAACGTAGATGAGTCCGGTGAAAAATCAGAAAGCCAAGACTACTCTAACAAACATGCAAATAAACAATTCTCTAAAGTAGACGATACTTTACAAGGAACTCGGCGGCCAGCAACGTTGAGCCACGAGAAAGTTCAGGGCTCCGGATCTCAAGGACATCCGGCATTCACACCCTCACCGAGTGAAAATAACTTTGGACCTTTCAGGCAGCCAAATTACCCTGAAGGCTACTCCAAAGGGCAGGGTGAATTACCGTCTGACTATAGAGTGCCAACAAAGGTCATAGCAGTTGGAAAAGCAGCGGAAAACTATGACAATAAAGTACAAGAAATAGACAGACAAGGTGAGCATATTTCTCACCATAAATAACTAGTAACTTTTCGAATTTGCATTTAATCTACGATTATTGGGTTCTTCGAGCTTCATTTAATTCTAATAACCTTTTAATCCAAAAGTGACATTAAGATAACTTTTTTTTTCAGACTTTTACTTTAACATAATCTTATACACGATTTACTAGGTTGGCAGTAAACTTTCAAGCTGTAAGGGGTGACAAGTATTCAAAGAACTGACGTACATTTATAACAACACGGGCAGAACTGTACTCTTAGACCCCAAATCAAATTGACGTAACCATATACAATTTCGCCGAAACATGTTTAAAATAAACATGTTTATGAGAAACAAGTTTCTCCTAAATATGACTTTAATTGCATTATTTATTTCCAAACGCGAGCTAAAAATGGCTACATAATCTATCCGGCTCATCGGCACTCGTATTGAATGTTATAATTACACCCTAAATCAAAACAGGAGCTTGAATTTGATTTTACCTTTACTCTGTGATTTAATCTCCCGTAACAAGACCTTCGGGAACGATGCTTCTCCCTTGCTGTAGACCGTAATCTGTTGAATCTTTCTTCTAATCAAGATTGAAACCCAGAGTTAGGGGTTACCGTGAAGGAGTTTCAGTAATGGTCAGATTGAGCATGTTTCGATCATGACTAGGGAAATACACCACGTGATCGATGTGAGCACTTATCGCGGTATAACATGTCTCATTTATGACTACACCAAACATTTTTAGGCCCAGTTGACCACAGTAATAGTGTGCTGTCATTTGGGAGGAACAGGTGCTTGCTAGATATACTAGTTGTTTGATCATGACAGTTCAACAGTAATACTTGCAATACTTTTAGGATGCGGAAAGGTTCACCTTGGAGTGGTTCTCGATAGTTCTTCACCTTCTGAAGGCAGTGGTAAGCAACAGGCAACAAAGATGATGGACTTGGCAAAGCATGTGTCCCACTTATTCCCCGTGTCTCCTGAAGGTAACAGTATTGGTATGGTAGTCTACGGAGGGTCCCCACAGCCGTCTGTAGTCCACTTTGACAGATTTCTTGACCAAAAAAGCATGGATCAAGCTATTGACAATGCCAGTAATCCAAGCTTCGAGATAAAAATAGGGAAAGCACTCACCTTGGCTCAAGAGCACTTGTTTAGTCCAATCCCCACGTCTAAACACAATGTGCTGCTACTAGTGACTGATGGTAGTTCGACTGATGATGTTAGTCGGCCTGCGATAGAACTAAAAAGGCGAGGTATTGAGGTGTTCTGCCTAGGAGTGGGACGAGATGTCAACAAAACACAGCTCGACGTTATTGCGTCTGAACCAGCTAAAGACCATGTCTTCTTGGCCCCGTTCAATGACGCAGACACACTGATGGAGAGAATTCAAAAGGGAATATGCCAGTCGGCGAATCGGTCAGGTGAGCTGCTCAATGAATAACAAAACTTATAACTCTTTAATTTTTAGAGCGGTTTTCAATTGAGTGTCGAAAGTAATCTGGCAGTTACTTTGCCGGTTTCAGTAGCGGTTTTACTGTGGTTTGAGATTGGCTGAGTAGTCTAATTGGTGAGTAATTGGTTTACTTTTGGTTTTACGACATTCAATTGAAAACCGCTCTATGCGCTGTGCTCCTTAGGCTTATGTTTGTTTGAGCGGTTTTTCGCTTGTCATTTTGATCATCCTGCACACAGCTTCTCTGAAAGAAGATTAGAAATTCGAGTGTATCCACAACGTAAGGGTCAAACCCGATTTGTTGGTTGAAGACCAAGGAAGCAAGTCCTACCTAGAGAGGATAAACGCCTAGAAAGAACTTAATTTGTGTGTTTTGTGAATTCAATGTAGAATGAATGACTTCAGTTTAAAAAACGCCAGATATTAAACTAGCTTGAAATGTTATGTCAACTGTTAAAAACAAAGCAATATCAGCTGACTGTGAATTTAATAGCTGCTTTGCCCAAAACCAGGAGCTATGTTTAGATTGCTTCAAGCCTCAATTGTGGGCTTGAAAGCTAATATCAAGGGACAAAATTTACATTAAAATTTTAAAAGAGACTGACTGAAACAACAGCAAGTTATCAAAATTCATCACCGCATATTTACCTACTGTCATTGCGTTTCGCCAAACCACGAAGGCTGTCAGAGATCCTTACATACTATCTCCGCTTCGCTTCATCTAACCCATCCAGACGGAATAGAGTGCTACATTTCACAATTCACGACAAAAGACTGACAGAAATCCTCCATCTCACCTCACCTTGCCTCTTGTAACACATCCAAACAGAGCACAATATCATCACTCTCGATCACTTTAACAAATCACCAGGAATACAGTCAGAAATACTTAACTTCACCTCGCTTCACTTCGTGTCATCTAACACATCAAGCAGACGGAATACCGACTGTTAGCGCACCTTCGACTCAACTCTACAGATACCTTCATCCGCATAACCACCTTATCGCTAATGCAAAATTTGCCTGCCGGGGGTTGTCTAATCATCGAACTAATAAAATCCATTCGGCATGTTCAGTTGCAGCTCGATTGCAGACCCAGAGAAAGTGCCCTTCTGACCTCGGATTTGTTATCGATGGCGCAAGAAGTATTGAGGTTCTTGGAAAAGGAAACTTCAAGAAAATGCTGGATTTTGTCAAAAATGTTTCTTTGGGATTCCACATCTCTCCTGAGGAAACTCGTGTTGGGGCGATAACTTACGGGACTGAACCTATAATAGCCATCCCTTTCAACAAATATACCTCGCCTAAGGACTTAGCCCTCGCTATTGAGAATATTTCTTATCCAGGGACCTTTACAATGACGGGAAAAGCATTAGCCTTAGCCAATGAGAAGCTGTTTGATAAAAGAAGTCGGATTAATGTTCCCAAAGTTCTCGTTGTGCTGACAGAAGGCACTTCAAGGGACAAAGTTCAACCCTCTGCTCAGGCATTACACAAAGCTGGAGTGACGGTCATTTCTGTGGGTTTGGGTCCAGTTTATAATACAAGCCAGCTTAATAATGTTGCTTCAATGCCAGCTGCTTATCACGTGATTAAAACTAGATTTAACCAGCTACAAAGTAAAGTAAATGAGCTGCAGGATAAAATATGCCAAGCAAAGCACAAACGGAATGATTATATTTAAGCCATGACTCACGTGGATTAGTTGTCAAATAATGCACAACTAGTTATACAACTATTGCCATGGGCAGGCATTTAGGGAGGATTTATGTTTTTCTGACTACTACCTATAAACAGCACATGAAAAACATCAACAAAATAGTGTCACAATATTCGGTTCGGTGCAGAACACATCAATCAGAGCAAACATTTGGCAAACATTGGGATGTTTGGCTATTGACCAATTTCAATATATTAAAATTCAACTTAAAACAATGGACCTCAGTACGAGGATCTGAGGAATAGCTACAGAGTTTGTGGGGTTTATTACCCAGAGCCTCGTTCTGAGGTCTATTGTTTTAGGCTGAATTTTAATATATCGAAATTGGTCTATTACATTACATTACACTACACTACACTACACTACACTACATTACATTACATTACATTACATTACATTACATTACATTACATTACATTACATTACATTACATTACATTACATTACATTACTGACAGGAGAGACGAGGGCGATTAAAAGTTTACCTTCTTTGCCTTGGTTGATATACGCAATGTAAATTAAAAATGTCTGTGATATGAAGAGCCGATAAGTTTATTTCCAATGAATTCTGATAATTTTGTTACTACTTATTATTATTGCTAATATTAATACTTTCGCAGAAAACGTAAGTCATTTGTCGAAAACGGTACTCTGATGGAAAGTAAATATTATTTGTTTATTTTCGTTAGTTGTATAATTTTCTTCACACCGCGTTGAGACGACTTCTGGTCACTGTTATGTTTAGACATGACTTTCCAGTCGATTGCCTCCTAAGTTCTTTGTCTTTGTGAATATTCTTCCACTGCTTTATCAAATTCAAGCCATACTATTCATTACATCTGTTTTGTCATTGGTCAATAAGCACTTAATGACTGACCCCAAGAGAAACCAGTGAGTTGTGGGAACATTGACGGTCGACAACTATGCTACATGTAAAGTAAACTTTGAGCAACAACAATAATAACACCATTTTGCATAAGGCGTCCATGGGCCTGTACACGTTCATAACAACATATCATGCACATCGGAGTTTTATCTTGACAGTAAATAAGCAGTAAACAAGCCGTTTAATGACGTTCACGCTAATTGTTTCTGCGCATCCTTACTGCGCACGCAAATTCACTCGCCACGTCATGTATCGAGCGCGCGCGAAGTAATAAAAGGAACAATGATAGGGCAGATGGCTATTGCTATAGCTTCGCCTGGATTAAACGATCTTGGACGTTCGGTGACCCCTATTTTTCTTTTGATGGATCATTTTCTCTACTGATTTTCTACGTTTAGCGAAAAAATGAAAGAGATCTATCGATTAGAAGTTTGATTTTTTTTTGCAAAATGCACCATCGAATTCCGTTCGTTTTAGCTATTCGTTTATCTGTACGGCGGTTTCAAATGCCTCTTGAAGGATTACGTTTTGTGAAAACTTTGGCAGCATTTGGAATTATTAAAGCGACGGACTCACTTACACAAACTATTGCTAGGATAGTTTGTCTTCGTTGATTTATCTTTGATTTTGAGCTAAAAACCCTGGAGACCAAGCTGATTTACGCGTGCCAATTTCTCAAAATCAGACTAGTTTTCAACACACTTTATCTCTGAAACGAAGTCCATGACCCCCCAATTTTTTTTTTTTTATTCCTGAAACAAGTAATTCATTATCTGTCCGCAGTAGAAGATTGACAAACAGAGAAGATGATGATAATATTGAAACGGTTTTAAAATATATCTCCTGGGCCGGGTTGTTCGCAAGCCGGTTAATACTAACCTAGGATTAAAAGTTAACCGAACCATTAATTTTTCTTGCATAAAAATATATTTTACTGCTCAGGTTTTATGTAGTTTGAGCTTAGCCAAACTCAAAAATGAAGGACAAACATTATAAGCGGAAAACTTCACCGAAAAGTTACAAAATTGAAATCAAAATTCTTGCTAATCCTGGGTTAGTTTAATCGGGCTTTGAACAACCCGGCCCAGATTCTCAGGGATAAAACATAAAAAAATATGTTGTCATGTTTCTACCCTTGGTATCAAAAACACAATCTTCCTTACGTATTAACTGACTAGCGCAAGATTTAAGGTGCATGTTCAAGCCAGGTAAGGATAAAAGATAATATTATTTTTTGTACACGGATAAATGTACTATTTGCACTTTACAGTGGTTAAATAGTAGGCAACCTGTTGCTGCGGGGTGCTGTGTGTGATTTTTATTTCGTCACTATCTCGTAGTTTTTTTTAAAATCCTTTTTAGGTCGGACGTCAATGGGAAAGCTTCTGTTGCACTACTATTTCAGTCTTTCAGTCAATCACCGAATGTAGAACACTAGTTCTTTTAGATTTTAGATTATAACATTGCACTCAACGCTAATATTGAGAGCATCTTCTTTCTTGTGGCTTTGATGATGATGAATATGCAAAACTGCATATTCAAAATTTGAAGAAATAAAGTATTGGATATACTTTCAGCGACACCTTCAATGATCCGTGCTCTCTCTTATATGGATGTTCTCAAAAACCTCTAACCAGCACTTTTTATTTCGCATTCCTTTTTAGGGAAGGAAGCTAACATTCCCAAGAGAAGAGGAAGTTTGTATCATTTCATGGCCGAAGTAGCTCATTGAGCCACCCTCATGACGCGTGACCAAAATTACCACCTTACCATTAACTCGTGACCAGGATTAATTTCCAAGTTTTTACACTCGTCTTGAGTATACCCCGTCTACACTGGGTAATCCTTCCTAAATAAAACACTCAGATCCAGCTCTGTCTTCAAGTAGACAAATACTGACAAGAGACCTCCAATAAATATAACTTTAAGGGACTTTGAGGATAACATTTTCTATTCATGAGCCGTTGAGATTAAGAGCTTTTTAAATCGTATTAAGGTATTTTTGAGCTTGTTAAACTAGCGGTAAAGAAAGTTTGTAATTAAAAACATACTGTTTGAGAGTAAATTCAACTGTGGAGTTAATAGAACTATGTTTTCTTCGTGGTGCTTGCTCCTATACGAGAGAAAGAATGCCTCTGTGGATTAGACTCGTGGGTACGACTTGATTTTGTCTTGACTACCATAAAGATCGCAAGCAAATAGGAGTCAAATTTGTTCTGTATTTTAACTCTTACAGAACTGAGATTGAACACTAAATAGGTGTTTAACGACATTGTTTTAATTAAGTATTTGTCCTCATATGCTTCAAATTGTCGTGGATTAAAAAGTAAAAAAATATATATATAATTTCATAGTTTTCATCTTTGAGGAGATTTTTAAAACCGTGTCTTCACCAGGGGTGCACCGTATTCATTTCACTCATTCACCTATCAAGACAGTGAATGCTTCTCCTTTATCAAAAAGCGCTCCATCTAAAGGGGATGTTTCTCTATTATTACATGCACCATCAACTTCATACAGTTTCTAGTGACCAAGAGTCAAAATTATGTTCATTTTTTTTAACCTTAGCACAAACGTATACAGATATACCGTGATACAACGTATAAAAAGTTTAAACAGACTAAGGGCGGACACCTGTTCTGACGTATATGTACGATCCTAGCAATAATTAGCTGACACCTGAAACATGTTGTCTGTCCCAGGCCTATCTCGATCAAGAAGAACCAACAGGAAATGACAATCTTAAAGACCACTGAACACTTTTTCTTTGACCTTTTACTCTTTGTTGTTGTTTCTGTTGCTCTTGTTTTCTTTTACTTCCGAAATTGCAAATCTTGAATTGCGGCAACCATCTAGTACATGTATACAAAACCGTCCTCTATATCAAAATCATAAAAGGGAAGGCGTACTAAAAATGGAATATTTGTCGTATCTGCATGGTATCCTTCGCACTGTTCTCGTTGACAGTGTCATTTGACATAGTATTGTCATAAACGATAATTGGAATCACTGACGCGATGTCGCATCAAGATCAAATTTTTCAAATTTGCCAGTCACAATTCATCTTAGTTGTACTCATTCGTTGCCCATGTTGTTTCTCGGTTCTGATTTTATTGGATTTCTCTTGTTTCAATCTCTCCGTCGTCAGAGTTCACGAGCGTCAAAGTACATGAGATTTGATGACACTGGAAAAAGTCAAACATATAAAATCAAAGGCTCCCTGAGCCAGCTGAAGGATGAACAGTTGACTTTTGCCTCTGTGGCAAAACGAGTCTTTGTGCAAAACTTTTCGTATGAAAATGCATGTCACCTGTACGTTCATTTTTCTTGAAAATCAAGTCATTTTCATGTAAAATGTTTCGCACGAGCATTCGTTCTAACAAAGAGGCAAACAGCACCTCCG
>Ga0126338_10002250_pt1 | contig 13182 bp, 4 predicted proteins | sample OrbCmetagenome_2_FD_92529 | JGI IMG/M metagenome (GOLD analysis project Ga0126338, IMG submission 92529) | Coral microbial communities from Petempiche,Puerto Morelos, Mexico - Orbicella C C metagenome | ecosystem: Host-associated > Invertebrates > Cnidaria > Coral | place: Petempiche,Puerto... | reverse complement strand
TATATATATATGGGCCCCAACAGTGTGTTGGTCCTTAGAATTAGGGAAAGGCCAATATTTACCCTCCGTGACTGAACAAGCTTATTCAATAAAGGATTTATTGTACTGCTTTAAGTGCACAATGTTCTTTTGGGAAATGGTTGGTAATCCCAAGCAGGCAAGGCAGCCCCATCCACAACTCAGGTAGCCAATCATAAAAGACAGTTTGAGTAATTTTACCCCCATTACAGGGTTAACCATACAACGACATTTGTAGGAATGAGTACATTAGATGTCTGTTTTTCTCAGCTTAGTTTAATAACATTGTGTGTATACAACTTTTGATCTACAAAACCTGTGATTCAAACTAATTACTAAATTGCTACTTTAGTCCGTTCCAGCATATAAGTTGATGCTCGAGGAAAGAAAAAAGCTCCCCGCTTGGCAGTCACAAGATAACATCGTAGGAAAACTCCAGGACCATCAAGTTATTGTTATCAGTGGAATGACAGGGTAATTATAATTTAAGCAGAAGGTCATTCCACAAAACGTATATTTTTTGTCAACCCTGATAAAAACCTTGCACTAAGTTTAGCCACTTACCGAAGTTTCAGCCTTTAAAGTGCAGGTTTCCTTGTGAAATTCATCTCTAAAGAAGCCCAAAATTTGAACATCGTTGGTGCCATTTGAACAGTGCTCAGCAGTACCCAGGCCGCGTTTTTGTGACGTAATTCCGTTCGACAGATTTTGTCCAGATGGCTTGCGAAGAGCCTTTTAACTACCACTCTGGGTTCTGGTTGCTCTTGAGCCATATTATTTTGAGCCAAACATCCTCCAAACTCCGAAATGATAGCATTGAAAATAGTGAAGTGGATAATTGCTTGAAAAAAATTAGAGTTTGCTGACCTTGTAAAGGATGCCAAGTTAGCGTCAGGTTTTTCTCCTTTCCACCAATGTCAAGTCAGACGGAATTATGTCACATAAACAAATCCCATCACTCTGACTGAAATTTACTGAGTATTTTAGATTTTTGTTTCTTTTTGTGTAGTGTCTGCAACAGAATTGTAGTGTCCGCAACAGAAAACAAGATATTTATTATAAGCTTACAAAGGAAAATTCAGGGCAAACTGTTGCAGTACAATTTACCCTCAAGGGTAAATTGGAACTTATCAAACTTGCATCAAAGAAGCTTCATTTGGTCACTCACAAAGAAAATTTAAGGTTGAAAAATGTGGAGGAAACTACATTTGGCCAATGGAAAGCAAATATTGCATAGTTCTAATGATGAGGTCAGTTTGAATCAGTTGTTTTTGTTTTTTTGTACTTTTTTTCTATACAAACAATTTATTTGTAGTCTCTGCAATGGCTATTTCATAAATACTGATAATTGATAAAACATGGAACACTGTACTCCTATACTACTTGAGACTCTAAATTGAACTGTAGGTTATTTTTGCCAATGCCACTTATGGGAATTAAATTTTACTCCAGCAGGTCTTTTCCAAAAGATTCCCTGATTTACTTACTGTAAACATTTGCTGATAAGCCACACTTGCACATAAGCCCCACCCCAAGTTTGGCAACTCAAATTTTGAGGAAAAAAATTTGGGAAAGAAATCATAAATGTAATGAATCAAACGTGGGACCTTAAGAAAGATGCTTAATTACATGTACAGTCATTCTTTTATTGAACGTTAACCAGCATAAACTCACTTATATTGAAAACAGAAAATACTTCAAACTGAAACCCTTTGATCATTCATCATTTACTTCTTTCACAGATGTGGTAAGACCACACAGATTCCACAGTTTATCCTCGATAGTCATCTCAAGGGTGGCCATGGGGAAGAGTGCTTCATCATTTGCACTCAGCCACGCCGAATCTCGGCCATGTCTGTGGCAGAAAGAGTATCTAGTGAGAGAGTTGAGAAGATTGGACAGTCAGTGGGTTATCAAGTCAGACTGGAGAATAAACAGGTAAAAGCACACTCTAAATGTACAGTACATGTACATGTATAAATGTGTGCCCACCAGCTGGGTTATACTGTACATGTACATTGTGCAGTTCCAGAAAATATCCATACTCCCCCACAGGAGCGATTAGAATTTCCTGGGGGTGAGGTGGGGGGCACTGTAAGACCAAAAAATTTAAAAAATGTTTCTTTGAAGCTTAGTTGGAATTTCAAGGGGGGTGGGCCAGAGGGTGTTAGACAAAATCCCTTGGGCTGGGGAGGTATGGGATATTTTCTGGAACTACACATTGTATTTATAGTGGAGGTGTGTTAGTGGTATTTTCAAAGAATGTATTATAATATTATAGTAATCTAGGATTTGGGCTTTTTTGTTGGGGGATAGAAACCCGACATTTGCAGACAACATTTTAGGGGGAGGAGGTGGATGGAGTGGTGCACAACACATTTGCATTATTTCAGAGTAGAATATATAGTGTCCTTTAAAAAGAGTGACAATGTTCTCCATCTACATGTATGAGTATGGCTGATACTCCTTGGTTTAAACTATTTGCTATTAAGTGATAAGTAAATGAAGTTCCTGTTACGTTAAGTGTTTTATGATTTTTGTCTCATTTTTAGTCTGCAGAAACACGCTTGTTGTACTGTACAACAGGGATTCTCCTGCGTCGTTTAGAAGGAGAATCTAGCTTGCCTGGCGTGAGTCATATCATTGTGGACGAAGTTCATGAAAGAACTGAAGAAAGGTCAGAATTTTGTACTTCATATGTGAAATGTGGGTTATAAGCCTCCCCTTTGTCACAGATGTAAGCCGTCTCCCATCAGACTTTTTCAATATTGTCAACTTGGTTAAATTTAAAAAAGATACCAGATTCTAAATAGACAATTCCAGCCACAACGCAGCCTGCATGTGCTGACATGCTCAAGGTATATCAGCTGACCACAATTAAGCTAGTACAGGCCCATGCTCTAGAAGCACCCAGGTGCTCCAGGCGACTAAGTTTTGCCTTGGGGTGACTGGAAAAAACTTCCTTTTTTCATATAAGCTTAAAGTCACTCCAAAAAATGTATATTTTTTGTCAATGCTAATAAAAACCTCACACAAAGTAAAGCCACTCACCAAAGTTTCAGCCTCTAAAGTGCAGGTTTTCCTTATGAAATTTGTCTCCAAGGAAGCCAAAAATTTGACATTGTTGCCACCATTTTAAACAGTACTCAGCAGTCAGGCTGATAGCACTGCAATCATTTCATCCTTCCTGCCATCTCTCTACATCCTTTGTCCTCCATTTTTGGTCTACTTGTACCTTCTGCCTATTGACCCTGACACCGTTCTAATAGACAAGGACAAGAGACAAGACAAGACAAGACAAGAGAATTATGTTTATCTGTACTGTAGAATTTACATGTAGAAGGTTAAATATAATATTACTTAAAATATTAAAAATGTATGTACACACAGTAGCTGGTCAACCAAAAATAACCATAGATCGAGCTAAACTAGCTGATTATCAGTGACCACCATTAATTATTTAGCTAACTGAAAATAAACGCAGAAGTCAGAATATAGGCTTTTAAAACTGAATTATCTGTACATGTATTGTAAGTTTAGAAAACACACCCCTGACAACTGGATGCCATATGAGATTCTGGCCATAATATTGCATTTTATAGAGGATTGATCTTGTTTGATCCAGCCATGCTAACCCATTTTTGTATCACCTAATAATTATGTTATTAAGTTTACTATTATTCAGCTCCTTCATAAACACATACGTTAAAACATTTTTTTTACCACTAGTACATAATTTGTTAAATTTGTGTTTTTTTTTCTAATTTCCAGTGATTTTCTTATGATGGTTCTAAAAGACCTGTTGACTGTGAGAACTGACATTCGGGTCATACTGATGAGTGCTACACTGAATGCGCAACTTTTTTCACAGTACTTCTATGATGCCCCTGTCATTCACATACCAGGTGCTGTAGCAATGACTGATAGTATTAACTCATGGCCATTAGGACATGCATGCTAATGAAAGCTTGCTTACCTTTTTTGGCTGGAAAATGAAGTTTTAAAGATACAAAGTTCGTAATGATCATTTGTTTTCAACTCACATAAGCGTACGAGCTGGGGGGTGACTGCAGCCCCCCAGCTATGGAAATTATGTAACTAATTTTTTGGGCAAAAAGTTGGGCAAAAATTAACAAAAATTGAGACTGCTGATTAGAGGTCATTCAGTATTAAAGCATTCAGTTTAACTATTTTTGAGATTATAGCAGTTTCATCTTAATTAGATGCGAGAATTGTCAACATTTTTGTTTTTCATGCAATTTGAGTGCATTTGCATCTTGATTTCAACACTCATGCATTTGGGCATTGCATAATTTTTGTGGGCAAGAAGGTCAGCCCCACCCCGCTCCAAAAAAAAGAAAAAAAAAAAAAGAAAAAAACAATTCCTGAAGGTGCCTGTGCACCTATGGCCATTCAGACTGGAGAAAAGCAAGTTAAAATTGCCAAGGATAAAATCTGAAACATTAAGGGAAAATAGACGATGCATACATGTACCAGCAAATCAGAGCCTGCCCTTTGTTGAGGTTATTAGCCAAGAGTAAAGCTTGACATTTCAGAATTTGTCCTTCTCAATGCTATCTTGCTCTTTCTTAGGCCAAGATTAAAATATTAGAGTTTTAACGGGGTATTTTGTAATTTCATTAAATCTTCATGACTAGTAAACTCAGAAAAGGTGCATGGTTAGTTGTTGGAGCAGGGGGAAAACAGCAGAAAAAAAAACTGAGCAGCTGAACTAGGTTGTTAGAAGCTAGAGTGGCTCTTGGCTATCACCTTGCATGAGCGATTCTTACAGTTCTTTAGTACTTAGCACCCTTCTGCATGCGACCATAATTCAGTTTTTGTATGCTGCACATTTACCATATTTCTTAAATCACATAATTTATGAATGGTTTTTATAGGGGCGTTTCTTCGTGATCATGGTTGTCATGTACTTTTTGTACAATTTCTTTGCAGGTCGCACATTTCCAGTCGTGGAGTTTTTTCTGGAAGACTCCTTAGATATGACAAAGCAAGTGCAAGATACCACTTGAAACAGCCAGACTTCTGTAGTAGAATATACTGTACATGTACACTTGTATACATGAGTCAATTCTTAAATGAATTAATTATTAGTAGTAATAATTAATCCTAAGTTAGGTATTGAAGAAGTTTAACTAAACAAGGAACTACTGATTAGCTTAAAAAGTCTGTCTTTTTGTTGAGTTCATTTAAGTTCTTTGTTGAAAAGCGTTCTCTTGATCAAAAAATCCAGTTTGCTTCACATTTGCATGAGCACTTCATGCTATGATGTTTCTTGCCGGTGATTTTTTTGTTTGTTTGTTAAAAGTACAATTAAGGCATGGACAAGTTACAGGATTGCTGGATGTACATTTTTAGGACAGCATTGTAAATATGGTACATGATCGACAGGCTGATCCCTCTGCAGCAAGGCGTGAGCTTCCTCCGTAGTAAAACCTTGCGTCTTGCATCTACCTTTGTCATCCAATTAATAATTTGATATTATTTTTCTCTGATTTGTTCAGTATGTATATTAAAAGATATAGAAAACATTTTTCGTGTTTCTATCGAGTCATAGAAACACAAGTGGAAGATTGGGAGAATGAGAAAAAGCCACAGGGTTCAAAGGAATATATGTTAGTTATGTTACATTGTACTGTTACTTAAACCTTGGCTTGGCTGAACTATAACTTCTTTTGTTATACCCTTCAGGTACTTCATTATAATTATCAGCTTGGGTCATTACATTATTTCAGTAGGATAACTTGCTTATAAAACCTCTTTTTATCTCTGTTTTCAGGTTTCAAATTGACCCAAGCTCACCCTATGCAAAACCAATAAAAAGCTTGAACATTCCTGGTACGTCTTCCAAGAAGGGCCAGCTGAGTAAAGACATTCAGCAAGTACAGGCAGATTGTGTTAAATCTGCTGACTTCAGACCTCCTGAAGAAAGAATGGATGATCAAAATTTAACTGAGGATCAAATGGCTTGGAGATACTCAAGTAAGGAATGAAAATACATTTATAACAACCTATGGTACATGTTTTAGGACTGAGCATGGAGTCCAAAATAGCGTCAGGCCATGAGAAAAATGAGGCAAAGGGGAAAAAAGCCACCCAAATTTTTTTAACAAGTGCTTCCCCCTCCAACACCAGTCAATAACCCGTTAAACTAGTAGTTCTTTGCTGCTATTATTTTGCCATTTTAAGTGTGAGAAATGCTTGAACATAGGCTACCCAATCACAATGTACATCCTGTCCAGTGGAGACTCCCATGGATATAAAGAGGACAGGGGTGCTCATTCTACCTTTAAGGGGTTAAAAAAGCAGTTTTGGCACCTCTTGGGGTGTTCAGCCTCAAAAGGTCCACAGTGAAAGCCTTTGGAGCACGTGCCTTTTAGGGTATTGAGCTGAAAAAAATATGATAGGTGATAATGTGTTGTTTTAGAATTGATACCTCTTAGGGGTGAAAAAAAATTCTAGCAATGCCCACAAACAGGATTTTGGTACCTCTTAGGGGTTCTTTTCAAAATTTCTGACGAGCACCCCAGTATTGGTGTGATGTGTTCCTGCCCTCTAGGCCATCCCAGTGCACCTGCAGTTTGTTTTTATATACAGTCATGTACATTGTAGGCATGAACCCATATAAATTAATGTGGATTTATTGTTCTTCGCAGATTACAGTAAAAGTACCATTTTTTCCCTCTGCGCAATGGATCACAACAAAATCAACTATGATTTGATTGTTGCCATTCTAGAATGGATTGTGGGCAAAGAGCACGAGGTAACCACTCTTCATTGTCTTTGTAATATAGTATACATGTATATATATATGACTGAATTTATGAAAACCATGTTAAAGGCCTTGCACCAAAATAGCCGTAATTTTATGCACTCTGATTTTACAACTCCTAAATCACTTCAAGTAGTGGAAAAAAAATAGCGAGAGGAGAGCAAGAAAAGGAAGATAAGAGAGCGGAGGAAAAAAAAAGAGTGACATTCCTTTAAATTTTATATCGGCTTCTTTGGAGAAAAAAAATGCTTCAAGATTTCTTTAACTCTGTAGAGATACTCCTATCACTTGGCTTCATGTTACAGTTGACCTATCTATTGATAGTTACTTCAGTCCAGTGCACATTTAGGTCTCAGGTTCATCTAAGTTCATAGCTATGATTTTCCTTGGTTATTTTCATTTTGAATTTGCTATCTTAATTGAGGACCTCAGTAAACCACTTTGTGATATAGGGTTATGATAATAATAATGATAATAATAATAATAATAATAATAATGATAATAATGATAATAATGATAATAATGATAATGATAATGATAATGATGATGATGATGATGATGATGATGATAGTGATAGTGATAATGATAATAGTAATAATAATAATAATAATAATAATAATGATAATAAAGACTTTATTTAAGGAGGGTTAAACACTTAATAGCCAAAGGATAATAAACTTGTGGCCCTCAGAAAATAAAACTATGAATACAAAATATAATATAATAAAAGTTAAAAACCTAAAATTATGAGAAATGCGAGTATACTGTTTACAGTAAGATTAAAAGATTAAATTTTAAAAGTTAAATCCTAAAATGGTCCAAATGTCGCTTTACTGCGAAGATAATTTATTTTAATTTATTTGTTATTAATTTTATGTATTATAATTATAATAATAATTAATTAAAATAATAATAATTATAATAATGATAGTAATATAAACATATTTAACCAGGGTAAACCCATCAGCAAATGCTGTCACATCAAAGGGTGCCCTAGACAACTAAAAATTATAAACTGGAACAGGCTTCAACTGTGTCAACTAGTTTGACCCAAGTGCAGAGTTGTGCAAAGGAAACTTTAAGGTCTACTGTAGACTCAAATGACTACAAAGTGCCTTGTTATCTTGTAGTACCCCAAGAGTGGCGCCGTGCTGGTGTTTCTTCCTGGCATGGGAGAAATTATGGCTTTGCTGGAACAACTTCAGAATCACAAAACATTCAGTTCAAAGACTTCTAACAGGTAAATAATTATTGAACAGGGAGAGATGGTTTCTCTTCCACGTGGAGTTAAGTATGGGTTATTGACCAAGTGTGAGGTCAAGATGGCTGGATATTGGCCAAGTTCTTTTTTTGCGTGTTTATGGACCTCGACTCCGTCTCGGTCCATAAACTTGCAAAAAAAGAGCGAGGCCAATATCCAGCCATCTTGACCAAACAAGCTTGGTGAATAAAGGATTTATTATATGGCTTTTGGAAAAATTTTTCTTGCAGGACGTGGCGGGTAGTCCCGAGCAGGCAAGATAGCTCCATCTTGCCTGCTCAGGTAGCCAATCACAGCACATGATTTGATTCATCTTGCCCGCTCACGGAGCTAGCCATATAATAAACTCTGGTTATTGCATGATACTTGATCGAAACTGCGATTTTCACAAGACAGCTAGAGCTCAAAACTGTATTCTCCATAGTGCAAGTGAAGTCCACTCTACCCAGTATTGTGAGCTTCTGGGACTTAAGTATAAGTAAAATTAACAAACTGGGATGTAGAGAAACCAGCCTAACTATTATGCTGAACTAATTTTATAAGGATAGATTGCCTGGCCATAGACTTACAACCAATCTCTGTATGTACTTTATACCAATGACAATAACTGGACTTACAAATGTAGAAGATCTTTGCCCAGCCCAACCCCCTTGCTTTTTAGCACGTGTATTCCACACACTGGGTTAATATTTTGCAAAGCTTGCAATCTCGATGAACTCAAGACAGAATAGTGGGCCTGCGGACAGACTACTGATGTACATTCTCTAAACCTCGTTTGACTCTGTCATTGCTTACAGGTTCAGGATCATTCCTCTGCACTCCATGCTTTCTAGTGAAGAACAGAGCATGGTTTTCAAGTGAGTGCTAGACATCAATTGATTTAATGCAGCTAGTACTCTGATAACGACAAGCTTGTCTTGAGAGGATGTTGAACTGTTCGCCAATGGGCTACTATTTCAATAATGCTAGAGGAAACTAAAAAGTGACAAACATTTAACTTTCCATCGTACATGTACCTTTGTTCAATTTGAAGCAAAATTTATTTTTTAACAGTTGAGTTGAAAAATAGTTTGTTGGAAGCTTACATTTCTAGTAAATGGGACAGGAACGTTAGGGTATGTATCTCTTTTTTTATTTTCATTCCAGAAGCGAAGCAGTGTTAGACTACAAGTAGTCCCTCTTTTGCTTAGTCCATCGTGCATGATGCGAAAAAAACCATGAGAAAAGAAAAATGGCCAGTTTATTTACGGTCATGCTCAACGGACTAAGTGAAAGAGGTACTACTCGTAGTCCAAGGCAGTACATAATTATGTATGTACGAGTTTGCATGCATTGACGTGCATTGACATGCATTGACGTGCATTGACGTGCATAAGCACGTTTTCCATTTAACTTTTAAAATAAATGTCCTGTCAATAGCAAAATAGCTATCTTTTTCTACTGTGTTATATCTTTTAGGAAGCCAAAAGAGGGTGTCCAAAAAATAGTTCTGTCCACAAACATTGCAGAGACTTCAGTTACTATAGATGATGTCGTTTATGTCATCGATTGTGGAAGAATGAAAGAAAACAGGTAAGAATAAATGTTCAGTTTTGGTGGAACCCCATACAAGTGTGTCACCGATTGTTGAGTGAGGAGCTTAAAGTTCAGGGTTATTTAAATATTTACTTATTACTTAGTTTACTCTAATTCTGAAAGATGCTTGTGTGGAAATAAATGGGTAAGACAATTTTCTTTGCACACATAGTCTTCCACGCAACCAGAAGTATGCAAATTGCAGTCAAATGTGATTTGGGCTTACCCCTCAGAACTTCAGCATCAGTGACCTTGGTAACAGCTTGCCTATGGGAGGGGTGTAGAGTGGTTTTCACATGAGGGACACAAGTAATTCGCATTTGGTTGAGTTTTGCATAACTACGCTACTTGATTGGCTTAAAGAAACTCGTGCCACTTTGTCATCCAATCAGAAGTAAGACCAAAACCAACCATTTTACGACACTCAATTGAAAACCTCTCTGACTGTTTTTTTTTCTTTCATTTTTGTAAGCTTTTATGATATAAAGTATTGTTCTCTTCTCTAGCACTTTATATCAAGAACTTAGTCAAGTGTCTTCAATATTGCAACTGGTTCATAATAGATTTTCAAGTTCATTGGCTCGTAGCCACTCGCTCCCTTCCTTAAGGCTGCGATCCACCGAAAGTAAGGTCAGGAAAAATATATATATATATCCTAATTGACCACTCCCCCAATGGGGCTTTTCAGGGCCAATGAAACCAGAGGATGAAACAAATAATGCAAATGAACATAACATGGTTAAAAATACCAACTGGCGGGAGGCAAACTGGTTGGCTATTTACAAGCATGACCAAGGAGTTGAACTAGGGTCTACCGAGAAATTAAGCTGTTAACTCTGAAAATAACAAGAATCAGTCACTTCTGGGTCTTAACGATAATGAAATAACAGAATTAATTCGTAGATAAACAAATCAATGGACACAACTGAAAGTGATTAAGCAAGCAAATAAACAAATATTAGTACATGTGTACTCTTAACGTGGCTAATTCACTAAATATTTCTTTTATCGTAAATTTTGAGTATTTCGGGTAGCATCAAGAAAACATTCCCTGGTTGATAGATATACTTTCCACAATATGTTAGGTATGACTCTGTCAAGGGCATGGAAAGCCTCGAGGAAGTCTGGGAATCTCAAGCAAATGCACGTCAGAGACGAGGAAGAGCAGGCCGAGTGACATCCGGGGTCTGTTTCCACTTGTTTACCAGTCATCGATTTGAGCACAAAATGGCCGGCCATCAGATTCCGGGTATGAAATAACTAATTAGAAATTGCTTTGAGGCCTATTGGTGGGCTAAATAAGGAATCTAGGAAGAAATTTTGCAGTGATTACAATGCGCCTATTAATTTCATTATTATGTGACGGAGAAAATTGCTTTATTGTGATTAGCTGAGAGCAGGCCAATTTATCATTAATTCCTAATTTGCCCTGCAGTGCAAATTGACGTGTTCGCGTTCGCAATTTTCTTAGTCATAATTATTATAAAAAAGTAATCGTATGCAATCTTGAACAATTAAGGATGTACACTACTTGTGATATTTGAAAAACCCTTTCAAATTTTCAGAGAATTTTCAAATACCACTCGTAGTGTTAATCCTTAATTGCATTCGCATTCATCCGATTACCTATACTAATGTGAACACAGTGTAAAAAGTGTTTGACATATGAAAAGAATGTGCTTGGAAGTGATGTTAAACAAGTTGAAATACGGTGTTACTTGGTGGAAACTTTGTTTCAATATCAACCCTTGGTCACCTTTTGTTTTTGTTCTTGCAACTGACTGCAAAATAAACTTTGACAAAATGAGATTTAATTTGAATTTTTTCCAAGGTTTTTCAGTGTGTACTGTGTCTTTGCTTCTTGTTGTTACTACGGCTACATGTATATTGTTATATACTGACTTAATTTTTTAGAAATTCAGCGAGTTCCTTTGGAGAAGCTGTGTCTTCGTATAAAAGTCTTGGGACTTTTCTTCGGCCGAGAAATCAAGGTTTGTAAGCTAAAATTGTCATTGTAACTATTTACACTCTTCCTCTTACCTAGAAATCAACTTAAAGTGACTAACCACAGTGGTGAGTTTGTACAGCTCACTTTTCGATTGTCAGAAATTCATCACTGCAAAGTGGGCCTCTGGCGAAGGGCTTAACGTAGAAAATGTCAGCTTTACACGGAACTCATCACTACAGCGGTTAAGTTTTTCGCTCAATTCCCGTAGACGCAGCATACTGATTTAGAAAATAATATGAACTTTTATGCTTCTTCTTACAAATCCGGCGCTTTAACCATAAGGCCATGCCGTCTCTGACAAAACAAACATCTGTTTGTACAGCATTACTTGCTTATTCGTGATGAATTTAATTTTTCCTTTTTTCTGTGTCACAGGATGTTCTAGGCAAACTCCTGGAACCGCCATCTGAAGAATCAATCAACGATTCCATCAAAAGACTACACAATATTGGAGCACTGGACATCGACGAGGTATCTGTATCAAGATAAATGGGTTATTGACCATCTTGAGGTCAAGATGCGTGTTAACAAGTTCAATAACTAGTCTTAGTTTATAGCTAGCTCCATGAGGGGGCAAGATGAATCAAATGCTGCGCTGTGATTGGCTATCCGAGCGGGTAAGATGGAGCTCGGGACTACCCGCCGCATCCTGCTAGAAAAATTTTCCCCAAAGCCATATAATAAATCCTTTATTAACCAACCTTGTTCAGTCAAGATGGCTTAATATTGTCCTTCTTTTTTTGCGAGTTTATGGACCTCAACTCCGTCTCAGTCCATAAGCACGCAAAAAAAGAACTTGACCAATATCCAGCCATCTTGACCTCAGACTTGGTCAATAACCAATATATTTTGGTGGAATAAACTTTGCCAAATGAGGATTTATTATATGGATAAAACACACTATTTTCTCGTGGGACGACAGGTAATCCCGAGTGGGCAAGACAGCTCCATGTGTAGCCAATCACAGGTCAGGATTTGGTTCATCTTGTCTAGTCACTGAGCTAGCCATATAATAAAAAGAACTACTTCCTCACATAAACAAATTCAGTGTCACGTCCAATTCTGTTCAATCGACTCCAACTAAACAACCAGGAACTTAGATGAACACTGTCGCCATTTTGTTTATAGGCTTCACTTCCAGTTGTTTCATACACCTGTAAACCTCTTTGTAGGGACCGCGGAGGGGGAGGGGTTGGTAGGGCTGAAGTCCTACCACTTGTTTGCTTGGGGTGATTTTTTAAAGCTCCAGATGACGTTCAAATGCATGATATAAATGGAGGAACATTGACCCTTAATGCTTGGGTTTCTCGGCAAGATATTTTAGCCCTATGACTTTAAAGTGGTTTCCCCCGTCCCTGCTTTCCATAAAACCATTCAACTCAAAAAGTGCAAAACAAAGGGGGACTTGAAACAAAGGAATAGCAAACTCAAAGGGAGGGTTTATTTGACAACATCGTGAAGGAAAATGACTTCTACAACAGCTGCAGCAGCTACAACTATTATGACACCCACAACTAGCAAAATACCCAC
>Ga0126338_10002249_pt1 | contig 13183 bp, 6 predicted proteins | sample OrbCmetagenome_2_FD_92529 | JGI IMG/M metagenome (GOLD analysis project Ga0126338, IMG submission 92529) | Coral microbial communities from Petempiche,Puerto Morelos, Mexico - Orbicella C C metagenome | ecosystem: Host-associated > Invertebrates > Cnidaria > Coral | place: Petempiche,Puerto... | reverse complement strand
TTCACTAGTGCTCGCCAAGGTTACCGGTAAGTCAAAAACGACCTCTATATAAATTTTATTAAGGAAAAATCCCTAAACTTTTAGCTACTGGGAATTAAATTTACTTCTCTTACTGTTTTTAATCGGCTTTCATCGTTTCAATGCGCTTGAATTTTCCGAGCCGGCCTCTTCCTAATTTGCATAATCCGTAATCGGCCCGTGGGCATTACGGCTGCATAATGACCGCTCGGATCTCGCTCTTAGCCAATCAGAGCGCGCGTTATATCGGCCACAAGCCAAAGCCATATAATAATACTTGTTAATATACTTGTACGTACAGTAAGTGGTGATATTGCTTTTGTTCTCAGTCGGTACTGTGATTTCCTAATTAACAATTAGACCCGTAGACCGCTAGGGTTACGGGACAATAGCCCATGAGGCGAAGCCGAATGGGCTATAGACCCGTGGCCCTTGAGGGCGAAGGGTCTAATTGTTTTAGTATCACCCAACTAGTCGAACAGAAAAGGCAATAATAAAGTTAGCAAATGAAAGTTGAAGATATATTTATTTGGGAAAAAAATAAAAGAAAGCGTCACACTCGATACGCCAATTTCACTACTCTAGGACTATTACTAATAGTCCTCTAGTAGCGTAGCCAATTAAAATGCGGGATTTGCATTAGTCCACTAGTTGGGTGATGCTAAATCGTCAAGAGTTGCTATAGTCTTATCTGAACAAGCAGTAGTGTTGTTTTTTTTTTTCCCTTTTTTTTAAGAAAGCCATTAATTAAAAAAGCATATTTAGATAACGCCCTTCTTCAATACACTTCACAACAAATATTCTATATGTGTAATTAGTAGAATTCTACTAGTATACTAATGCAAATGCTGCAATCTGATTGGCTGAGCTACTCGTATACTATCAGCCGTTGGCGTAAAGTGGCTGTCGGTCGTCCACGAAATGCGACGTTTTTCTCTTTTTTTCCGAGTTTTGGAGGAACGTTTAGATGAAAATAAATAATTAAATTTCTGAGAAGACTAAAAGAAGGACATTAACGGTTTCTTGACTTTAAAAACTTGAAAATATTGAAAAAATGGCTGTGTACGCGTACACAAGTGCAAATTTACCAAGGACGGTTCAATACGTGCGATGTTGTTAAATCGTAAAGTACGATAATGTGTAGAAAAATAATTGGAAACCGTTATTTGCGTTAATTTCAGTTAGAATTCTACTAAAACAATTAGATTATTCGCTCTCGATTTCTATGCGGCGATGGTTGATTTGGCCTTCGGCCTCATCAACTATCACCTCATAGAAATCTCGAGCTCATATTCTAATTGTTAAATAGAAAAGGGAATACAGTACCATGCTGACTACAAACTCTCGGATAAATAATCTGGTAATGGGTTTAGATCTGCGTTCTACTTGGTAATTTATTACCTATGTCCATTGGACGTCAGTAGATTAACATAGACACTTAATGGACAGAGGTTACGTCCTTAGGGGCTGGGGGTAGTGCGCCATAACAAGCATTTTATGGTAGGAACAAAATCAGTACTTTCTCTGTTTAAGTTTGATTTTTATAAGAAAGTAATCGAACACGATTTGGCAAGGCAGACAGTTCTGCAGTTCAAAATCTGAGAATTGCACGACTGATTACAGGTTTCGACGTTCTCCGTGCATTTCATCTCGCACCCACCTCCACGACAAAACTGAGTGCAGTGTTTAGCGTTACATTCCATGTTGCAGTTGGCTCCAGCACAATCTTGCAAACACGTGTAAGATGTGCAGGACATCGAGTCACATGCACCTTCTGAACACGTTTGCTTGCATCTGTTTGAAGTTTGGCAGAACATTGCTCGGCAGTCTCCCTCACTGCACATCTGATTTATGGAATGGTAAATTCTAAGATGTATCCATCCATGTAAAGAACAGCTACGCTTTGGAGGGCATGTTTGATGGCATTCACGTGTCAACATTGTGCATCGCACTCTCCTGAACACTGCTTTAAGTCTGGGACCCTCGGCTGGGATTACGCAGCTTCCAGAGTCACAATAACGCTTACACTGTTTTGCGTTGCATCCAAGAACGCAGTTACCACCGGGACACCATTGGAGACACTCGTTGACGTTGGACAGACAGCTCATGCTGCAGTCTCCACCTCTGCACATTTGGAGACAGGTTTCCGCTTCGCATTCCATTTTGCATCTTCCAGCAACACATTCTTGAATGCAAAGTTTTGAGTTGCATAGGTATTTGGTGCATTTGCCACCAGTGCAGATTTGCGTGCATCTTAGTGGCGCTTTGCAATCAAACTCACAGTTTCCTCCATGACAAACCTGGAGCAACGAACTATGATGGGTGTACTTATAGTTCATGCCGCAATGTCCTTCGGAGCATTTCTGAACACAAGTGCCCGCATGTCTATCATCGTTCTCATTGCAGTATTCTACGTATCGAGGAGGAAGATGTACGGCTTCCAGATCTCTGGCTACCTTCAAGCTATAGGTACACTCTCCTCCATCACAAGAACGTTTGCATGTCTCCGCATGGCAAATCATCGTACATTTTCCACCCTTGCATGTCTGTTTACACACCTTGACACCTAAAGGACATCGCATGGTGCATTTTCCCGCTTCGCAGCTCTGAATGCAACTTTCTGCATTTTTCGAACAAAGCATGTCGCAGCCACCCATGAAGCAGTGCTGTCGACAGTTTTTCCCGCCACAATCGATCAGTTGGCACTTCCCTCTTATGCAAATTTGACTGCAGCTCTTCGAATTGCAAAGCATAACGTTGCAACGACCTGCCACACACTTCTGTTCACACGAGATTGGTGCGTTGCACTGCAAGCGGCAACGGGCGCTGTTACAAGTTTGCTGACAAAACTGATATCCCGAGTCTCTCCGGCAGATGATCTCATGGTCGCCTACCTCTCGGTACTGATGACAAGCGTTTTTGTAGATTAAGTTGCACTGAGTTGGCTTTAAACGTCGAAGACCACCACCCACTCCCAGCAGCAACAAAAAGAAGAGGAAGGGAACAGTGATGCTGAACATAGTTTTCTGAAATACAAAATTTAGTCTGTTAACGCAGAACATCGCTAGCACCTGTATCTTGGCAAGGGGTTTTGTAAATTCCTCGTTATTTACTTTACACGTGAACATGAGGTTTAAATTATTGCAATTTTAAGAGATGTTGTAAACATCTTGAAGTTTCAACATCGAACGACTGACATAACCTAGCCTAAGTAATTGCAATATAACTGCAGTTGGTGAGAAACAGAATCAGTCGAACAAACATATCTGTACAAATCTAAATTGATGTTTAAAATCGATCCGTGACAGACGTCTTCTTTGTACTAGTATGTTTGTTTAGATATCGAGATATCTTACTTGATCAATCCAAGACCTCGGCAATCATGTACACACACCGCTTAAGGCTACCTCAGTTCTTATCTTCAACTTCAATGAATAATCTGAGTTGGGTTATGCTGTTTTCGTTACTGCTGTGGAAACGTTACACCTTGAATTTAACTTCCACTCACTCCTGGCACTATATTAAGTTTGCCTTTTTCCCTATACAAAGACCCTGAATAACAGATATCTTTTAAAAATATCGCGTTACGTCCCTTTATCTCCTGCATGCGGCAGTCTATTTATTTTCAAATCAATGTTATGGCAGAATGAGGTTTCTTCTGGGTGAAGGAACATGTAATTACCGGATACGTCGGCTATTTCATAAGTAAAAAAACATTCTGGTATTAAAATTAGCACCTCGAACGTCCAAGAGCTCCTCTACCTAAGTTTTGGTTGCGTCAATTTGCTACCATATCAAAATCTGAACGAAAAATCATGGCGATATGTTAACGTAGATAGATCTCAAGTGTATAGCTAATGCAGATAAATCTTAATTAATATTGTATTGCTAATGCGGATAAAGTTTAAAGTGTTTATATTAATTCGGTTAATCGACACCACTTCGAGTCGAGAGGTGGAGTTCGTCCGCTTAGAGCGACGCGATAAAAGTAAGTTGATGAGGACGCAATCATTGCATTTTTACGTCTGCTTTTTATATATAGCGCTATCATGATGCACCATCAGCACAAAGCCGTAAAAAGTTAAATGCACGTCAAACAGAACTTGATTAACACAAGTCGGTCTGCCTGTATATATGCTGATACGAAGGGAAACGTTTTGCGAACTCCAGAGACAAGAACCTTAAAACAAAAAAGCATAGTAACAGGCCCACCAGCCAACAACGTATATTAGGTGGGTGTATTTCCCTCTTATGTACTGTACTGTAAATCATAGCTCTGGTAAGCGGCCAGCTCTTGTCCAAATAAGAATCTGAAGTGGTCATTTCTGTGGTTTAAAACCTCTACTGTAAAAGGACACAACACAAGATAAAAGACATTTTTAAGATGTGACTCAAAATATCATAGAAGAAAGACACTATAAACAGACAAACAAACAAAAAATGCATGTACATGAATTGAGATATACATTTATTACAAAATAAATGGGTAAAATTATACAACGTTGAGAATTTAAAGGGTAAAGAGTTAAAAATATATATATTAAAATATTTTTAAAAAACTCGAAATTACATTTAATAGTAAATTGATAAATAGTAAATGAATAGGACAATAAGGTGAAAATAGTTGAAAGGCAACAATAATTATTAAATAACAACAAAATAGTATTTACACAATGGCCTAGTATAAAAAGGATTTATGTTCTAGGTATGGGATTAAAAGTACTTTCGAAAAAGAGTCACTGTATACTAGCATAATAATAGTTATCCAACGGCCTAGTTTAAAAGGTATTTTTTTTTGTTTATTTTTTTCCAGGCCAAAAAAAAAATTCTTGTAGTCTAGGCCATTGTGTCATTATTCTCTACCCTGTTTTATTGAGCAAACGGCGTTCGCTTAATTTATCACTGTATGGCAGATTTTTATCGACTGCTGGGCGGGAGATAAAATTAATTAAGCTATTGCACGCTTAAGAGAGATAACCTTATCACTAGCGGGAAATCTTTTTGTAATTAAAATCTATTTATCGTGAAACCACATTGTTTACAACGAGCTATCTAGTATAATTCTTCACATGATTAAAGGATTGAAGTCGATAAGAGAGGGGGTTCCAGTTATCTTAATAAATTATTCGTTCAATTTCGACTAAATTGTTTGTATCATGATGTCTTGATCGTAGATGTTTGTTTAATATCGGAATATCACATTTTCTTCTAAAAATAAAACATTTTCTAGGTACCAAATTTATCTAACGTGCATGTGTCTGTGTGTGTTTTGCTCTTAGTGTTTCGTCTACAATGAGTAATCCGCGAGGCATTATCAACCACTGAACAATATGATAAACACATGACACGACACGAAGAATTGAGCTGTCTTTTGAGCTGTCAAATGCGGAGAATCTACAGAATAGACCCACAGGGTTGACTGTGTCCTATGATGGGAGACGGGGTCGGGTTATTGATAGCCACTTCTAATTCTGAGGGATTACATAATATTTTATCGCACCTTAAAATATATGTTGATTATCCGTTGTGTTATTCCCTTATCTCTGTGATAAGTTTAATTCGCCAGTTATTGCTCATACCCCAAAATCTGCTCTCAAGATCAGTGAAGGACACCAAAGATGGTTTCGCACACCCCATAATTCCCGTCTCGCTTTAATCACATGATCAGAGCCACCTTAAATTTTCAAAAATTTAAGGTGGCTCTGAAGCTACTCTACAATTGTTTTAAAACTTTGCAAAAAGTTGCAACTTATCATGCTCATTACAATTCGATGATAATAATAATGGGGGTCACCGAAGTAGTTCAGTTGTGAGTTAAAAGCACTTAAAACCAAAATTGAGGGTGTTTTTAGCGCGTCATGCTGTTGCTATGGTTATCCATTGTGTCACGAAAATGATTACGTGTTCGCCAATGATTAGCCAATATTTTGATCAACTGATAAAGGGTGGTTATAATGACCTATCAAAATCTAAGTCCTTGAAAGTGCTGTAAACTGTTACCAGCCACCTTAACGTGGAAAGAGACTAGGTAAATAACGGGTAAGCTACTAGAATTTATGATAAGATCACGCAAATAAAGACACAGTGAGTACAACTGATCCCTAGTCTTTTAAATGAAAAACACGTTTCAGTCACGTTGGAAGGGTCTTAGAAGATAATTAGGGGTACTTTGTTAACATCGGAAGTGATAAGCAAGCCAAGTGACAGGCAAACCAAGAACCGGGTAACAATGTGAAGTGATAGTAGCTGTTACTCGCACGTAGCATGTATGAATATGACTAGAAGTATAGAATATATTACTTCTCACTGATTGAGTTAAAACGTTGCCATGCATCGGCCACTTGAATTTGGTTTTCTCATTAGGCGATTTTAAGGTGTAATGAAAACAAATTAAAATTCCTCTACGCGCTACGCTTTCCTCTTGGTAATGTCAACATTCCATATTTTCTCGTATATTACGATGACGAGACCTTTAAAGGCATAATGAATGGCAAAGTCCGAGGCCCACCGAATACAAAGACGGTTTCTATGATGTTTGGACCAATATTAGTCCTAAAACGGTCTACCATTCTACGTCGTAGGTTAAGATCAACCGCGGTGTCAATCTCGAAGAGAGGACTCAGAGGCAGCGCGGTCGTAAGACCCCATCCTCCCTTACCTTCCCCTGCAGCCACTCTGGTGGGACCTGCCTATCTAGGCCTCGTCAGCCATGAACAAGCCTGCACCCAGTAGGCGAAGAAAGCCTTTTGTAACTTTTATCTGCGAAGAAACGTTTTGAGTTCTAAAGTTGAATTTTTCCGATTGTTTGATATTTCGAGACTCGAAACAAGTTTGGTGAGGTATTTTTGGAGCCGCTCGTGTTTGTTCTCAATTATGCAACCCAAACTATGTTGTTATCGGCGTTGTGACTAACGAGAAATATATATTTGTTATAGTCAAGAAGATGTAATCACTGTACACCGCCTTCTATGTGCTGTAAACTATCCCACATGGTGATATTGAAGAGTTTCTTACTCTTACACTTTATCGGCCTATGTCTACCTATGGAGAACAAAAGTGTCTGAGGCAGCCTATTAAAATCAAGAAGCATGTGAAGCTACGATTTAATAGTTATAAATATCGGTGACATTTAAAGACCTACCTTATTGAGAGGGCAATCGGATGGGCAGAGCTGAATAGGATAATCTGTTCATCTGGATTAATCATTTGCGATAAGGCTGCTTGAACATGATGGTATCATTAGAACTTTCTAGATCGTTAATTACATTGAGAAGGGTGGATTGTGAGAAAATACAGCCCACAGGGTTGCGGACGAAAGGACAGCTTCAATTTCAACAAATCCACTCCACTATTTATTGGCAGGCTATAATTATAAAAACACAATTTCATACTTTACTAATGGCTGAGCTTTAGTAATGCACTGACGTTCTTTTCCAGACAAATAAAGGGCTACATGTTTTTAACACAGTCCAGAACAACTTTGTTCGACAACCTTTTACTTCTGCCTCGTTATCTGCTAAAATCGCCGTAAACCGATCATGATAAATATCTTTGTGCCATGGAAGGTTAGGGACCCGTCAAAAAGTATTGGGGGTGGGTCAGAGCAGAGAGGGAGGGAGGGTCATCAGTTTTTGAGCCCTTGGTAAAGGGTGGGTCGTTCAAGTTTTAGCTACCCATAGGAGTGGGTCATCCTATTTAATGACAGTAATTGGCACGCATTTATAATATGTATATTTTAATAATCAAAATCTTGATACTACTGGAACAGTTGGCCACACATTTAAATTTTGTACGCAAAATTCTTTTGTGTCTTTAACTTATATATAATATGTAAGTCTGTACTAAAGCTAAGAAGTCTAACAAATGAGCAAGGAGTCCCAGTGCAGAAATTTTTCAACTGACTACGCTCTTTCTACATGTTGGTCTCCAAGAACACCAAATGGCCTACTTGTGTCCACATGCTATTTATCCACAAGGGTAAAGGGTCTGGGACTCACACTAGCTCTTGGGCCGGGTCTCGACGTTTGCTGGACAGCCTTTTTCTAGATGGATCACTATTCCACAGGAGGCAAAGCGTGCAAGGTTTACAGTCAAGTGTTTTTGTAGAGTTTACAGACATGACTTAATGCTGCAAGAGTAAAGGAAAACAATTTTACTTTTAGATGCGTTTGTATTATTATTAGGAAGTATATCTAAAACGTAAATTTCACCACAACTTTCTTACAGAAATTGTGGTTTTGTTAACTTATACAACCAAAATGTCATGTTTTATAGGGGCGACGGGTGGTGTAATTTTCAGCTTGCATTTAGGAGTGGGTCACTCAGTTTTCAAACCGGCTTTCTCCCTGAAACACGGTGCTCATAATAGAATCGTCACCCCAAATGTCACTATCATCAAATCTCATATCTATCCCAATTAAATAAAAATTATAATGATTTTAATTGCGCAGCTCTGGCGGTCCAAAGGGCAGCCTTGCGGAGCATCATAACTGCAGGAAGAGAACCACATACATGCATAGAAATAAAAAACCAAGCAACTCTTTATTCATGGTCACCATGGCTAGCGGCATGGTTCGCTTGGCGGCCATGCTCCAGCTAATTGGTCGACCGCAGCATCCAGCCTTGGTTTGCAGCGTACATTTTTGATACTGGACATCCATGTTCTGGTCAATTGAGACCTGTCAAAACAAGGTATCGGCTGACCAGTATCACGTGACCATATAAATTAACTGCTGGCCGTAAAAAGGCCATAACATTACCGCTAGCCGTAAAGCCCCTACCCTATTGAGACCCCGGCTATATGGGGTATTCAGACACTTACCCTTCATTAACCCTTTGTACGGAGTCATAACCTGTTTTTATTATTATTATTATTATTATTATTATTATTATTATTAATTTGTATTGAGTGATTCGATGACAAAATCAACTTGAGTTGTATCCGTTGGAGCAATATTTATAGCCTGTTCAGTTTGATATATTTTCTTCATATCCGAGTTCTTGAACTGGTTCAGCAATTCAAGCTTGGTTTCCCTCCTGAAAATATTCACTGGTTATAACTTTGTCTAGTCTGAAGGAGTTGCTTTCGATGATTTTTTTTATTGTTAGAGATCAACTAGTGGATCTTTTCGGGAAGAAACCAGGGTTGAATTAGAGTCAAATAGTGACAATCCTAGTTTGAGAACCGAGTCAGTTCAATCATGTCTCCACATTTACATCGTGCCAAGGCAGGGAACAACAATCAGTGTGTATGCCCTTTGGACAACATCAGACATTGTTTACAAAGTTGAAAAATAATTATCCCCTTGAACTTAGCAGTAGCTTGTTTCGCTTTGACGTAATTTTGCAAGGTAACTGACAAGTGCACGATGAACCGAAATATTACACCCCATTTGTCGATTTGCCACATCAAAAACTCGCGCGAGACTGGGAACAAGCTTATTTTACAGGTGTCTGTAACTATCATGAAATATAATTGGTTAGTACGTTGTTTCCAAAGGTATTTATTGACCAATCACTGCACGAACACTGTAAGTTAAGCTGTCAATTTTTTTTGCTGTTTCTAATAATGACTGGAAAGCGTGAATAAAATTCAGATCGCCGTTTGATTACATTCATTTTGCCCGTTACTAAACCGAAGAAAACTACGCCATACCAGAAATTTCAATCATTGTTAGTTTCACAGAAGGCGACTGATATGGAGAATGTCATCTTTATCAGCAGGTAACGTAATCTTATGGAAGTCTTGTTGCGTCGTTATTCAAAGGTCACTCTCTGAATTTCGCGAATTTTCCTTTAAATGGTTCGCATTTCCGAAATTAATTAATTCAACATTTCTCGCATTTTCTGCCAACTTTGCTAGAGAATTTTCCTACCATTTACCCCGGCTCAAAAAGCGTCGAAATTAAGCCTATCCTGTGGTGTAATTGAAAGAAATTCGATTAAGTTTCTTGCAACTGATGAAATTCGCAATCACTTCATTGGATTTCTGAGGAAAATAATATCAGGAAAAAAAATAACAATACGCGGAAATTCGGTTTCAGTATTATTTAGTACCTATAAATGTCTCTTTATTGTTACTTTTTTGTGATCATTGTTGGTGGCGAACTAAATGGAATACACTGAGGAAAGTCACGCTTTCTCTGATCATGTCGCTGTTTTTGGAAACAAGAAAATGAGCGGGAGACTTGACTTGACATGCGCATGCCCGAAAAAGGTCCATTCAAACAGGAACAGGGATTCGTGCTATTTTCGTGTGTTGCAATCAACTAATTTTGTTTTGATTCGTTTTATTATATTATACTCCTCGAGGCTGTGTCTAGTTATTTCTCTTATTTTACCGGATATCTGACATGGGCGAACCGTAATTAAACCAATTGAAAAATGTATTTTTGTGTGTGACGTTTCCCCTGCATGTGTTGCTTGGTCAACAAACGGACCCTTGTTTTGTTTAATTTGACTACAGCAATTACGAGGCGTATGAAACAAGCGTAAGCCAGTTGAGACTTCTCTCGTCTCTTGTGGCAATCATTTTTTTTTTTTTTCAATCAACTTTTAAGATATTTCTTTAGAATACCAATAAGTCAGTACACTTGTATTGATATTCAACATAAATGAATTTCATCCAGTTGACATAAATGAGTACAGTTTGTCAAATTAAAAATTTCGTCAGCCACCATGAAACAGAACGCCCTTTTTGCCGTGTTGTTCATTCACTGAGTTGTTATATTTTGCGTGGGTTTCCTGAGGCAGATATATCTCCTCTAGAACGAGTCTCCTTGATTGAATGAGCCAAATGTTAGAAATTACTTCCTCACTTTTCAATTTTATTTATCTATTTAGTTGTTCCTGTTTGCTTTTAGCCGCTGTCCAAACGCTTTCTACTTATAGATTCTTCAAATGCTCTCAGCCCAAAACAGTTCCGAATAGAGAAAAACAAGCTAAGATATAATGATTTTCAGCTGTTGAGCGACTGGCAGACATGTTTCTCGGTTTTCCGGCTGATTTAAGAATTCGAAAACTATTTAAATTCGGAAATTAAATAGAAGCTTAATGCTCAACGCCCTTTTCGTCGAATGATTGGTCTTGGCTTGACAGAAATTATTAGGAGTAGTATCTCGGCGTTCGTTAGTTAATTCCAGAATGGTCCGCTTTAATTAACACTCGAATAAGACAATGCTTGCATGTAACCATGAATGTGTTGGGAATAAAGAAAAAATTTCAAAACAGCGGGGGTGACGAAGCCGTGCAAATCGCATTATTTTGTTGAGATCAGGCCTGTGCATATTGAAGGCAGGAAAACCATTTAATCTTTGGGAGATGCTGACAAAATGAATGAACAAAAATAGAGCCAATTTTACTTTATCGAAAGCAGTTTTAGTCGGGCAAAACACTAATAAAAGCGTGGAGTAACTGCAACCTCTTCTTTTGGTTTATGCTGAAGCCTTGCTGTTTTCCATACTGCAAACACGACATTGTTCAAAATAATTGAAAATTTTCTCGTCCAGTGAATTACTGGGTAAGTGGTTACAGCGTAAGGTCTGAAATCAAAAGAAAACAGTCGTCTGACAAACAGGTCACGGAAGAAGCTGCATCATGTTTCCGTCAGCTGAAAAGCATACTGCCCGCTTGGGGAATTCTAATATCTTGCGCCAGTTCAAACCCTGGCGTTTAATTTATCACAGTTGCCCTAAAGCTTTTAATGTGCCACAGCTAATAAGAAAATTGTTGATTTTGAAGGCAGAGCAATTTCCCCCGATTTTTAAAGCCTTTAGGATGGCATAGTCAACATCGGGAGGAAAATTGAATTGCATACCTAGTAGGAAAGGTTTAGATCGGTAGTTTTTCTTCTAATATGTCTAAATTGATAAGCTGGTATATCGAAGAAAAGTGCCAACGAAACTGATTATTATAATTTAGAGCTGTTTTAGGAAAATAATTTTCCTGTGGTTTTCCTGTCTTTCCGTGTGAAACAGAGTTCATCACAGCAATTCATTGACCAAAACCCTGATTCCTATTAAATATTTCCGTGTTTAAAAAACTTGATGTATCTTCCGTGAGAGAGGCTACATTTATGCCAAAAGGAATATCTAATAACAAAACGCTGCTGACAACTTATCGAAAAATGAGACAATTTTCTTCTCAAAATCCGAGCAAAGTGAATGCAGCGTTGATAACTTATAAAGTGCTAACCGGATTATTGGAAATCTATTTAGAAATTTATAAAATCCCTTTCCTTTTTTGTCTATCCGGCCTGGCGGCCTTTTTTCGCCATCCTCGGTAATAAGATTGTGTTCGTTAAAATTAGCGAATAGCGTTTCTTCGAGTCATAGTTTGTATGCAAATAAATTGCCTTATGTTTTAGGTAACTGACATGGTTGAATAATTCAGCGCCTTAATATTTCGCTTCCCAAGTCAGCTGTATAAACAAGAGGACTAAATATCTCAGGGCACACTAAAAAAAAATTTTAACTGCTCTGTTGATGGCCATAGCGATTTTATTGAAATTTGTTCTTTGTACGCATCTAACTTGAATTGAAAGTGTAGTGAAGTAAAGGAAGAGTTAAATACAAGGTGAGCTGAAACCACATGCGGTTCAGTTATACCGGAAGGATATATGGATCGCTTCATCTCACTGACCAGTGTGTTCACCACAGCGAAAGGTTATCGCCATGTTTTGCGGTCTTTGACACCTGATAATTGAGCGAAATATAACGAGTTGGAGAGCAACAGCCGAGACAGCCTTTTAAATTTCTTTTCATCTTTCAAGTGGATTATAGTTACGCGAATTGTTGACAAAAGACCATTCGTCGCAAAATACTATCGCTTCGGTGTGCACTCGGCTAATATCTCCAATCATCTCTTAGACAATGGAGGCGTCGAATACGCAAACAGTGAGAATACAAAAGTGTGACAAATGAAAATTGCTTAATGCCTTTTAAGAAATATGCTTTAGCTGTCCACTGCTAGAGGAAAAAAATAATAAAAAGAGTAAAAGTCGGGCAGAAATTCATAAATATTTTGAGATAAATTGTGAGTTAGTCTTGCGTATCTCCTTCCGGCCTCGACTTAGACCGGAAAAACTCCTCACCAAAGCGAGGCAGAGCGCGCGGTCACGAGCGCTCAAATGAGATAAAGACATAAATAAGTTCAATCAATTAGTTGA
>Ga0126338_10002246_pt1 | contig 13190 bp, 8 predicted proteins | sample OrbCmetagenome_2_FD_92529 | JGI IMG/M metagenome (GOLD analysis project Ga0126338, IMG submission 92529) | Coral microbial communities from Petempiche,Puerto Morelos, Mexico - Orbicella C C metagenome | ecosystem: Host-associated > Invertebrates > Cnidaria > Coral | place: Petempiche,Puerto... | reverse complement strand
TACCCCCGCCTTCCGTAGATTTTCATCCCTCTGTACTCCTAGCTTGTGGCCGCTGCGCTCCTCTCTATTTTGATGGCTTGCACAATCACTGTTTTTTCTACCTCTTTAGTAATTTTGGAGAAAAACTCGTTATAAATTTGAAGAGCTCGAATATATGTTTTGGGTGGTAAAGTTTTATTTAAAATGACGTAGGCTTTGAACGTTTCAGATTTTTATCTGGGTCCTGTCGGGCGCTATATTTCCTTTCAAAGTTAGTATGCTGTGAAAAGTCAGAAGTTTCAATTAGGCTGTTCTTGGTGTTATTTTATTTACACTTGAGTATAAGAAAACATTGAAGCATTTTTTGCCTCTTCTCTATTCAGGTAATGAGAAGTACGGATTCATCGTAAGCAATGAAGATTTTACAAGTAAAAAACTCACAACCAAACTAATCCAGCAGATTCAGGTAAGAAACAGGTTATATTAACTGGACCATCAATAGTCTTTGTCAGAAGGATATTTAACCAGCAATAACAACTTAAATCTTTGTTCTGACTTTCACTGTTTATTTTGTGTATTTCTTTGTCGAGGTACTCCATTTATTCCCTTAATTATTTCCCTAAAGTAATCTGCTCATCTGTTTTTGTTGCGCATTTTGAAATTAGTGTATGTTAGCGGTCTGGGTTCGTTGCTACAGCGGAGACAGCCTCGTACCGAGTCGTCTCTTCTATTTTGCGACAGAAAATGTGGGCGCAAAGGAAGACGGGTTTTCTCTTAAAATGGAGAACTTCCAAAGCTAAATTAAATTCAGAACGACGATAACAAGAAAACGACAGGACTGCGTTTAAAGGGCGATGTCACAGGCACTCTGCATCTCGTCTTTCCCCTTGTCATGGTTCCTTGTGCTTTAAGTTCGTATTCAGTCTCTCCCGCTCACTTCTGGCTGCGTGTCATCTCGCTTGTTTTGCAGGATCCATTAGTGCTGTCCAGTAACGCGTTACCAGAATGGAGTGGAGTGTTAACCAGCACGTTTCCGTTCTTATTTCCTTTTGAAACGAGACAGCTTTACTTTTCATGCACAGCTTTCGGAAGCTCACGGTAAGAGAGACACAAACGCTACCTCTCTGACAGTTGCGCTCTTGTTTTTCTACAAGTTCCGTTTTATGCTGTAGGTTCCTGTAGATAGTGCAGAGAGTTTACCTTTTTCAATGTCCATTTGAAAATATTTCGTGTGTAAAACAGAACAGGCCTAATGGAGACGTTCTTTATTTTGGGGCTGCTTTCGGTTATTTTTTCCTAACCCTCGTGAAATGTCTCATCTTCCGCTCCGGTTCGAAGCCAAATTATTTTTATTAAGAAATCTGATTATTCCAGGAGACTGTTTTAGGTTTCCGTGGGTGGTTGTTTGCGTGTTTCATAATATATAATGTGTTACTCTTCGCGTCTAAAGTCTTCCGTTCTCTCTCATCAGAGCGATCGTTTGGCTGCAAAACAAACGCGACGTAGCGCTGGAACGAAGCCGTCCTCCGAGCCACAGACGAGAAGAGCAACACGAATTCAGAGTAGGGCGACTAAAACACGAGAGAGTGAAAGTACCACGAGGAGATGAGGCAAGTATAGCTATGCGACAAGTGACTTAAAAGGTATATCCAAGGGAAAATGATTTGAGTTTGAATTAGCGCTGAGTTTAAGATAACCGAGTTCAAGATAGTGACGAGGTTCTACTGTTGTGAATCGAGAAAGTATCAAAATAGCAAGGAGAGAGGAAATGTGTTAACTTTTTTTTTAGCGGGAGAGACCCCTTAGTAACGTGACGTAACCTTATGACTTCCTGCTGACTTGACGACATCCGGTGTGCTCGTGAGTGGCCGTGCAATAATCTGATTGGATAACAGCATCGGCAGTAGACTGCTGGCAGTCTGTTTTTCTCTCGAAATTCAGTAGGGGTTATGAGGCGAGACGTTTTGTTTAAAGGGGAATGGGACGAGACATACCGCCCTTGTTCCGCCTTCTTCCCTATTCGGCCACCGCCATACCGCCCTTTTGCGTTCGCGATGACTTAACACTCGTCCTAGTGACCCTTAGAGAAAAAACCGGCTGCCAGCAGACTATATCGGCAGCGCCCTTGAAACTTGCTGAGATTGTACAAAGTTTGTTTTGGTTTCTTAGGCCGACTAACATGTCTCGTTCTTGTTTGCCTTGCAGTTGTTAGACTGGGCGATGAGTGTCCTGAAGTTCCATGCTGAACGCAAGTCTGTATTGGAGGTTTGTTCGTTTTGTGGGTTAATTCCTGACTTCTCTCAAGGTCTTATACCAAAGACCACCGGGCAGGTCATAAGAAACAAAAGGATTTAATCCTCTCATGCAGACATAAGTTATTGATTCACAGCTTAATTCTACCAAAAAACAATAGGTGATTTATGAAAGCTTCGGGCTTTCACGCGATGCAAAGGAACATCGTTGCGTGACGGAAAAAATGGAATCGTCATATAACGCAATCTCTTATTTCAGGTGGAGTTTGAGGACGAGGAAGGCACAGGTTTAGGGCCATCACTTGAGTTTTACGCACTTGTGGCGGCCGAGCTTCAACGCAAGAGTCTGGGTATGTGGATTTGCGATGACGTCTTAGTGGACGAGACTGCGAGAGAGGTTTGTTGAAGAGAACTGTTCTTCGGAAAGTAGTTTTGTCATTCTGCCGTGCGAATATCAACAGGACGTTAATTCTTTTATTTTGACTTTCAGGTGGACATTGGACATGGAATTCGTCCAAGGGGCTATTACGTGCAACGCGCCGGAGGCCTCTTTCCAGCGCCACTCCCACAGGATGCCCCTGATACCGAGAGGGTAGCAAAGCTGTTCTATATCCTTGGTGTTTTCTTGGCTAAGAGCTTGCAGGACAGTCGATTAGTAGACATCCCGCTGTCGCTATCGTTTCTAAAACTCTTGTCTTGTAGTGCGCTGTCATCAAGCAGCAACAACGCACTGTCTCGTAGTCGCAGCACTTTGCAAGTAATCGATGACGCTTCGTGTTCGCTCGATGATATAGTTGAGTGCTCGGACACGATGAACGAGCTCGATCAACCTCAGCCGAGCCTGGAGGAGAACGAAAATGCGATCAATAAATTGGACTGGGAATCCAGCAAAGAAAGAGAACTTATCGAAGAGGAAGAGGAACTCTCCAAGGAAGAAAATTCTGAACTGAGTAAAACTAAGGAAAGTGTTGAAGACATTCCTTTAACACCACCAACGAAGTCTTGGTTTGCGGGCATCTTGGATGATAGTGATATGGACATTGTGGACCCGCACAGAGCAACTTTTCTGAAACAACTCCAAGAGTTGGTCGCAAGGAAAAATGACATTCTTAAAGACGATTTGCTAACAACAAATGAAAAGAAAGCCAGAATATCGGAGCTGAAGTTGAAGACAGCTCATGGCGTTGAATGCAGTGTTGATGATTTAGGGTGAGTGCTATATTCCAACTGTTAGTACGCGCGCTGTGATTGGTCAATTTAGCGGGCCTTATTCTACCGTATGGCCCGCTAAAATTTAAACCTGTTTTTGCTGCCAAAATGTTCGTGATTTATCGTCAAGTGTTCTTAACGTTCTTAGCAAGTAATAGTTTAAGACTTTCTTTTACCTCTGAAACTGTGTAACGACTTAAGAGTCAGTCACTATTCCAATTGTTTTAAAACTAACAGAACATTATTTGCAAGCTGATTATTACGAATCTCAGCTGATACATTTCCTGTCAGCAAACCTGTAATCTTGTTTCTCGTCAACGATCTCCAAACAAACACGGTGAGACGTTGCCATGTTGATGGCAGGCTCGACATAGGCGTACAGCCTTCAGAGGTGTTGTAATAAATAGCTAAAGTCATGACTTGAGATGAATTCATTACCTTATGTGTTATTTTTTCAGGCTAACTTTCCAATTCTCGCCATCTTCCAAGGTTTACGGGTTCAGTGAAGTTGATCTAACACAAGATGGTGGAGAAAAGGTACATGAAATAGTTGTACTTCTTAGTGTCTGTTGTACTTGCGTGGTGAGATACTGTCTCTGATCTCAAATGTAATTAGACAACAAACAATCCCTGTCCCTTAGTTCGTTCAGCGAGAAAAGAAATAGAGCGAGAAAACAATAACTGCACGAAAAAGAAAAAAACCCTGTTGTCTGTAGTCTGATACATAATTTAGTTTTACTGTAGCCAGGTTAGGTATGATAAGCAGCGCAGCGCAGTAACGATTTAGTTCCTTTGCTAATTCGCATCTCTCCTACCGGTTGGCTCTGGGAAATATTGTCTTTTACTGATGTCTCTCACCCACTTGCTCTATAAATCTATATTAATGATATAAATTTATTACCAGTTACAGCTTGCATCTTACAGGGGACCTCATGTTTGATTACTCTCGTAATTCACCGTTTTTGTATACATTTTTAGTTCTGTACATGTAATTTACCTTGTCGACGTTTTCCTTTGTGACAGGTGCTAGCAATAGAGAACGCCGAGGAGTATATCAAGCTTGTCAAAGAGTTCTGTTTATATAACGGGGTGCAACGACAGCTAGATGCATTTAGAGGTAATACTCCTTGTACTCAGATGATAGAATTTACACCCAACTAAACGAATGCTTATAGAGCGTTTTTACTCACTTTACCTGCAGGCTTTCAAATTTATCGGAACAAAAGGAAGTGTTTACATGAGAAAAGAGTTAAACTCCCACGGGATAGGTTTGGTACACCAACGTAGCCGCCGTTTCATTGTTTTGAGACATCGATATGGCTGCCGTGTCATCTGTGAAAACACTCTGTTTAGTATGACTGTTTGTTAAACGAGTGAAGTAGAACTTTTAGGCATGCTAAGCACACCAGCGTAGTTGTTCAAAGCAAAGTCAAGGTTTGAACGAAGACCTTGTTATATTTGAGACTTATTCAACTTGATGTTTATTTTCCAGACGGCTTCAACTCCGTGTTTCCGATGGAGAAGCTTGGTCCGTTTACTCCAGAGGAGCTGCAGTTGATGCTGAGCGGAGAACAAATTCCTCAATGGACCAGAGAAGACATAATGAACTACACTGAACCCAAGTTTGGATACACTCGAGACACGCCAGGCTTTCAGAAATTTGTGAACGTTTTGGTCAGCATGAGTGGCGACGAGAGGAAGGTAAGAACATTTCACTTGCTTTCTTTCGTTTCATTGCGCATCTCGTTTCATTTGATTCGTTTTCTCGCTCGTTCGTTCGCTCCCGTTCGTTCGGTTTGTTCGTTCCTTCGTTTCTTCATTCGTTTCGTTCGTTCCTTCGTTCGCTCGTTCTTTCCTTCGTTTCGTTCGTTCGTTCTTTCCTTCGTTCGTTCGTTCGTTCGTTCGTTTCGTTCGTTTGCTTGTCCTTCCTGTCTTCCGCCCGTGTGTACATCTGTCGGTCCGTTCTTTTGTTAGTCAGTTTCTCTTTCCTTAAAGTGGAGACCCTCCTTTTCGAGACCTTCACATGCAGTATTCTGAACTTCTTTTGCTTGTTGTCTCGTTTCAGGCTTTTCTCCAGTTCACCACCGGCTGTTCGTCTCTCCCTCCTGGTGGCCTCGCCAATCTTCATCCTCGCCTCACAGTTGTACGTAAGGAGAGTGACGGGGATGGTTCTTTTCCTTCTGTCAACACATGCGTGCATTACCTGAAGCTGCCCGAATATTCCTCAGAAGAAGTTATGCGAGAGAAATTACTAGCAGCCACAAGAGAGAAAGGATTTCACTTGAATTAACTGAAGCCTGCGCCTCACTGAGCCTGAGGCTTTCAGCTCTAGAACTCGTGTAACTGTTGTTATAAGAAGCCTCAAAGACCTTGCATTGATTTCCGTCGTTTTTGTAGTTCAAGGATTTGTGATTGATTGTACAGACAAATCTCAGGGTAGCAAAGTGTCCCATGGCCATTACTACACGTCATAATTGTGTCATAGCGTGAGCGGGACGGCAACTTATTGTCCCCTACATCCAAGAGTTCCAAGAAGTCCAGTCGTATTTGTTTCCTATATGGCGTCGTAGAGTTAAATTGCCTACCTTTTGTAATGTTTGCCCAGTAAATTATTTAGCACGACGGGAATCGCAAATTATGAAGCATTTCGTTATGTTAAACCAGCTCAGAGTCTCTCGTTGAAAAGCCTTTGTGTAAACAAGCCAACAAAATGCAACAATTTGTAACGATGCCACTCCAAGACTGTCGCTGACGTTTCTTGGCAACCAATCAGAGTCGGCCATTAGTTTTAAGCTACTACCTGTGTGTAAGAATGCACGAAAGATCGCCCGCAAGATCACAGCAAGAAAAGAGACCTATTTTGTGCGTTTTTTATGCCAGTTACGATAAATTATATTGATCATTAAGTTTCTAGTTACGCACTTTTGAAACGCACTTTTGCTGCATTAAATATTAGGTAAATATGCAATTTAAGTAAAAGAATGTCCAAAAAATTCCTTTATTGTGGTCTTTTGCCGAGTGGCCTTTGTCACAGAGAGTCTATACTGACGGTGTAGTACTATATAAACTATTTTTAGAATGACAGGTCCTAACAGGCTGTTGTTGAGCTCTCCTGCAAGTAAATACGAAGAGGAGGTATGGGCACAAGAGAACACTGTGATGTGGTCTGGGGAGAGGCCTAATATGCTCTGCTCTCTCTTTCCAAACCGCGGTGCCCATAAAGGAGGCTAGTTTTGCCCTTCCGCATATCTTTTCTTGACCGAGCACAGGAGAAAATATCCCTTTTGGTAAGTCCTTATTGAAGTACGTTTAGGCACTCTCTTTTTTCCTACGACGTCCAAGGTAAACGTAAGGTAATTCTCATTCAGGGAATGAGCGCCCGATCTCACATTGACTTCGTAACTTCGTCTCATGTTTTGCATAGAAACTGCGTGCGGAAATTTTAATTCAGAAATGACACAAACGAACACCCAGTATTCAAAATGGGTAAACTTTACTGAACTTCAAATCTCTGAGACAGATTATATCGATCACCAACTTAAGATCTGGAGCACTTATTCTATTGACCAAAATTCCAGTTCACGGTCAAAAGAAGACGCAATCTTGATCCCAGGCTCTTTCATGTTGGTAAGGAGTGACAAGGGAGGCAAAGGGGAGAGAGCCTGGGATCGAGGTTGAAGAAGACGGGGAGACTGTCACGGAGACTAAAATGACCTCCGTAGACTTCATTTGGACGGAAGAGCACAGGAAAGAGACTACAACAACAATGTGGTTCCACTCGTTTATTTTCACTAAAACAAATTGACATGATGTTTCTTAACAAAAGTGTTTCGAGAAAAGCTGTCTTTGGATTAGTGAGCATCCATTTTTTACTAAGTGAAATCGAGAGTAATCTACTAATAGCGAATTAATATTAATACAAATAAATGTATGACCTGCATTCGTACTTACAAATGTTTGAAAAGAAACCTCTTCTAGCATTAATATTTACTAAGATCTCCGTTGATTGACGGTAATACCAAGATTTACAAGATAATAACAATTTGTGTATATATACACTGGCACTGAGCCGCTTTACTTTAAGTTCCAAATCTGAATTCTCCTTAATAATTGCCTATTAATTGCTAGATGACAGTATTGAGAATTCGGTGGAAGATCAAGACATTCAATTAATAGTGATTTTCATTCTCATCAAATCGTGTCTGCTTACAAGGGAGCTATGTCAAGATATCGATATAAAATCATTTTTCCAATACACAACCTTTAAAACTGAAGAAACACATACACCTAAACGAGTCGATTACTAAGGTAGAAAACATACAACTCCAAAGGTGTTAGAATTCACCAAAATGGAGCACAGTTCGTGCAAGGCTAAGACTAAGGAACATCAGGACAGTATAAAATGAGACATCCACCACGTATTAAGCTCTCTTTTAGTTTGTACTAAAGAAGAATTACGACTTTAATCGTTCTTGGCGATTAAAAGGGTTGGCAATCTGATACTGCATATAAAACAGGAAGCATACAAAAAATTATTTCAACCTTACTTCGCCAGCAAGGTTTACCAAACTGACCACTGTTGTCACGGGTTGCGTGACTCCATGTCACGCAACCACATAAAACGAGGGCAAGGATTTGGCACTGCGAATTACAATCTCGTTGCAAAATTAAAATTAAAATCTTCCCGTTGGATCAAAATAATTTCTTAGTAAAGTAAACCGAGGAAAATCTCGCCCATTTAGAATATTTCCTTGTATTGATTTATAAAACAAATTTGGTAAAAGTTCATATCCAGGCAACAATGATATGCGCCTGTTTTTCAAATATCATAATAAAAGACTGCTGGCCATTCTACTTAAAACTGCGAATGAACCATTCCAATTAGTACAATTGCGAATCCCCATATGAACTGTGTTTTTGAACACGCTGTCGCTCTAACCCAATAGGTCTGCTGTGTTACAAGCACCATTTGGAGACACTGTCGAGGGAGGGGCCGGGATGTTTGTTGCTCCTTTCACGATGCCATCCATCTGGTTGCTCCAGAAATCTGAACGTGATAAAAGAAAAAATATATATCATGTGAAAGAAAAACACGGAATAAGCATCGGTACGGTTGTTACTTCCAGTTACCGCATACAAGATGCGAAAGTTGGTCCATCGCGAACCCGTCTAATCAAATGGGTCCATAGTCATCTCGTTGCATGTCTTTAAGGAACGTCACAAGGAAGCCGCGTTCTATCTTAGTCAGCCTTGCCTTAAAATACAGTTGTGACGACTGAGTGGCTGCATCTTTATCCACTACCGTGTTTTGTACTCTGAAAACCGACATTAACACGTCATTTTGCTCTACCAAATGGCTGACGGAACCCTCAACTACGAATCAGGTTCTCTCTACGCCATCCTGATAGCAAAATGATGCGGTTGTGATCCTTTTATTAACAGGTGAACCAACAGCGCCTGTTGCGGTCGGGAGAGCTCGTCCTTTGTAGCTAGGTTATAAGAATGGGAAACACTTCGCGTTTTTGCATTATTTTTTTTTTCTACAATGGCACGTACCCTGATTGTTCATGGCGTTGTTTAGGAGCGGATTGTGATTGGCTTCCTTCACAGTTAAACTGGTCAACAACTCAAGTTCCTTTTCAAATTCACCTGCGGACTGTGAAGAATCTAAAGAAATAAAAAAAAACATTCATGGAAATAAATATAAGTAAAATCTTTCTGACGAACTCTTTTATACCCCATCTTCATTTCCCTGCTTAACTCTTAGACATGGAGAGGGCACACAATGCCCGCGTTTATTTCGAACGTAACAAGCATAAGCTCAACAAATGCTCATCCAAATTTAGCGACCTTTCCTATAAACAAATGCTTTGCTGTCGCGAACTGACCTTTCGTTTCCTTTTCCTGTTTTGCAGAAATTTTATATAAGGTTGCAATTAGATTTGACGAATCCAAATGATAAGATCTTGGGATAATTTCAAAAGTCACTACAGCGCGATTTGACCTCATAATCGACACAAGATCAGCACTGAAAAAAGCCAATTGAAGTTTTGATACTTTGCACATGCATTTCAAGCTAAGCAGTAATAAAGATTAATTCCAGAATTCAATTCATACCTGTTATTTTTCTATCAGTTTGTACCGGCGAAGGGATTAATGGAGCTGTGCCTGGCTTTAACAGAACTACAGAATTACTGGAGTCGTCTAATTCCACAAGAGTTACCCCCTGTACCGGATCACTCAAATCGACCTTCACGCTCGCATCGTTTAAATCCGACGAACAGTTCGAGTTTGACAAATCCACAAGGGGCACAAGATCTTCTTCACTCGAGTTCGAGTCCTGGTTTGGATGTTGTTCCTCGTCTGACACGGCCGTCACCCTGAATCGCGACAGGCCAGGAAAGTCCGCTGTCAATACTTTAAGCTCTTCCGTGATATCTGGAGGATTTTCCAACTGAATCAACTTCGGCGGGCCCGTTGTGGCCTCGTTTTCAAGTGGAGACTCCAATACAGGCACGTGCTCTTTGACATCCTGAATGATACTGTCTGATTCACTGATCCCTCCCTCCTCAGTTTGACTTTCGTTAGCTAGTTCTCTTTCTTCGCGTTCCTTGGCTAAGAGTTTGTTTCTCTGGCAATAGCCGTAGATATCGGCAAGAAGTATTCTCTGGGTTGTTTCCATGCCCTGTTTAAAAAAAAAATAGAGCGAGAATTATTTGTGCCGAGAGCTGTAAGACATGACTTGCATTCTTGAGTTTGTGTTAAGTTATGATGCCTATTTTACCCGCCGACTCACCCTCCTTTCCCCTCCGTACCACATATGAACTCTAGAGGGCGAGGAAACGGGGGGAGGGAGGGGAAGACTATTCCCGTTTCCCATGGCTTTCTCTCTCCTTGATTTTGGATAGGCTTTAACTGCAATACAGTCCCTACTTAGAATGATTTCATCGCACGAACCGCGTCCGAAACAGTTCGAAAGGGATTGGGGAGAAACGGCTATTGTGAATCGATATCCAGACCCCTTTGTAGATGTTCTCATGGCTCGTCACGCTCTGCTCCTGTGGGGGACGAGTGAGGAGTGCGTGACGAGCCCAAAGAGCCTGACGAGACCGAAGAGTCCTAGTGTCTGCTTAAGATCCTTATCAATACTTGAAGGGGAAATGACCTGTCTAGCAGTCTAGGTGAGGCTGGCGGCAGTATAAAGTCTTTTTCGTTGTAAGTACATTCAACACCGTCACGTTCGAGAAATAATGTCCTTGTTTTCATAATAGTAAAGAGAATTTGGTGCTACATCAAAGCCACATGCCCAACACTGTGGTTGATGAATTTCTTCATTCTCCTTACTTGTCTGCTTGACAATGTATTGGTATTTTAAGGAGAATTTAGACAATGATAGAGTCTTACCGGCTCTTTTTTGAGCTCCTTATCCAGGTCTATCCGCACAAGGGACTCATTGACCTTCAGTGATAGAGAGAGAGCCATCAGTCCACCTACATAAGGTTCATTTTCACGGATGTCCATTCTCAGTAGGGTCTTGCTTTCTGCTATTACTTCAGCGAGGGCTATCATTCCTACAACGGAAACACAGAAAAATACGTCAAAAATACCCACAAAAATATCACTGTGCACTACGTCATAAATAACTCGACAAGTTTTATCCACACTCGTTTGCGTGCTCTTATTATGTCCTTACGAGCTTAAAAACAAAACAGTAATAAGTACTAAAATATACAATGAAAATACGGCAACGTAAAATTTAACAACAGATCACACTTCCAAAAGATAATCAACTTTCTTTTACAGATGCCAAAGGTTCTTCTGTAGCAGATTTAAAACAAGCCTTAGAAGAACTCGGTGGATCATCAATCAATCACATCAATCAAAATTTTATTGACATGTCAATCTCAGCTAGCAGAGGGGAAAAAACCCTCTACTAGCTGGGGACACTTAACGATAATCATATAATAAAAAATACAAATCAAAGAAGCAAAATGATACACTGTAGATGTGTACTATAAAACCTTCCCTAAGTGGACACCCTTTGGGACCTAAAAAGGGGTCCAAATGTAGTGTTTACATTTAGTTTGAACCATGAAGGTAACTGACTATTTATGAGAGGTATTGCCTATGGGAGTTGCCCTTTAGGGTTAAGGTTAGGGTTAGGGGTCAGTGGCTATTTTTCCTGTACCTTCACTTGATATTCTTGTATTTAAAAGACCAAGTCTTTGTAGCGAGTGGTTTCTCAGGAGTCCTTCTTTCAATGTGTGTATTCCCTCATTAGTCAGCCGATTGTGTCCAAGATTAAGAGTTTGTAGAGATCTGGTACACATCTACAAAGATACATTAAACACGGCTACATATTACATGTTGTATTAAATTTCCCCTTCTTTGTTTTCTTTTTATTCACCTGCTGCCTATCTAGAACTTAAACTGTTTGGGAAGCTAACAAGAAAAACATCTAGCTGGTTAATTTAGCTTTCCAGCATGCACTTTAATTTCACTACAGATTGAATCAGTTTATACGCCATTTCAAGATTGCGTAGCTCGAGAAAATATCCTTACCTCCCCCACGGAAGGGGTGATCGACCCCTCACCCATCTCGCAATTCCAATTAAGTTTAATACATTTCTTTAAATTCTTAGGTCTCACACACCCCAACCCCAGGAAATTCCAATCCCTTTAGGCGGGGGGAGGGGGGGGGGGGGGGGTAGGGATATTATCTGGATCAGCACATTGTAAAATTAATAACCTAGTAATTATTAATTATATCAATAAGCTCAATAAAGAATTATTAATACACATGTAAATCAAGGAACATAGGAAAACTTTGAAACATAAAACAGCACTGCTAGCAGAAATAAGATCATTACAAGAAATATAATGTGATTAACTACAAGACTGTAAAGTTTAAAACCAAATGTTCAGTAGTGTACAGAAACCAATATGGGTTACTGGTACCTAAAAAAAGCAACCAACTTACCAGTGCATTAGCCAGATAACCAACTCCATGGCTCGTAAGTTGAGTGTTCCACAGTACCAGTGTCTGTAGTCCACCATTCTGCTGTTCAGCAAGCCCTTCACATATATGACCTATACCCATGTCCTACAAAAAATGCTTCATCAGAGATTTTTAAAAAAATGGCTTTCAGAACTGCAGGTACATTTGCACAGAAGAATCCGGCTGTAAGGTGTTGTAAGTGAAGCCAATGTGTTGAGCACTGCAGAAACCCAGTTAACATGGCCTGTCAGTTGTTTTGATTAGAACTGCTTAAATGAGAGCAATTTCGCTGCCAACCATAAAAAAATCTATTTAGCACTCAGGGTGAAAGTTTGGGAGTTCACTTACTGAAGAGAGGGCACTTAAATTTGTTTACATTTATATTTTTTAACCAAACATGAAACTACAAACAGTGAACTTGGTTTGTTCTGCTCCAGTGGCTTTATGGAACTGTACCAATAGGCCAAGTTCGATAGATCAATATTTTAAAATGGCTCCGAGGCTTTCAGGACAGATGTCTGGTGGTGTTTCTTTGTATCCAAGTCTCTTTTGAGAATTGGAAGATGAAGGAAACTTGAAAACCTTGCAATTTTGACCCGAAAGCCTTGAATCGTTGTTAGAATATTGATATATGGAATGTGGCCTATTTGAAAAATTGAAAACAAATCATTCTTGACTTAAAACTACACTAAACTTGGTACACCAGGTAAACATATTAGAAGATGGTTGCATAATTATTGTAAAGTAAGCTT
>Ga0126338_10002245_pt1 | contig 13191 bp, 9 predicted proteins | sample OrbCmetagenome_2_FD_92529 | JGI IMG/M metagenome (GOLD analysis project Ga0126338, IMG submission 92529) | Coral microbial communities from Petempiche,Puerto Morelos, Mexico - Orbicella C C metagenome | ecosystem: Host-associated > Invertebrates > Cnidaria > Coral | place: Petempiche,Puerto... | reverse complement strand
GAAAAAAAAAAAAAAAAAAAACAAATATAAAATTTGGCCCAAAGTAAAAAAAAAAAAAAAAAAAAAAAAAAAAACGGGAAAAACCCCGAAGCGTAAAATGAGCTATAGATAAGTATAAGTTAAAAGTTAAATCTGTCATTACTGCACATTAAGTGTTTTTTCAAGGACGAAGAGTTTCGGTTTCCGAGCTTCCAAAAGTACAATCAAGGCGCTTTTCATCTGGATGATTCCGGGAACTTATCCAAAGAATGTAAGTAGATGTATGCAAGTTGGTATATTATCCTCGTTCTGAAAATCTACCTGGGTGAGTAAAAAGAGAGAATTTAAACTTAGTTTGTTGACGATTTTGCAGCTAAGGAACCCTTTACTTGGGATAGTAAAGATTGCGTTTCGCTGGTAAAGCACTTGATGGTTCTTGTTAAATTTGCATAGATAATTAAAGTTTCAAATACCAAATTCTAAATCAGCAAACCAAGTACGCAGGTGAACGACTCAAGTAGTTTAAGGCCTGGCTCAAAGGCTTTTACCGGTGAAAATAATTTATTAGTTATATTTCTGAAGGTATAAATGGCAATGGAACCAGATTTAGCACACAGTTAGGTTTTGACATCCTGAATATAACAAGAGATATAGCTACTCAACCAGAATTCCATATGGCACACAACCATAATTAGGATAGACTGGCGAGAAAAGTTACTGACGAAAACATTCCTTTAAATGACAAATGAATTTGTCTTGAGTAATGCTCTAGGCCAATACTGTACCGTCTCCTTTTTATGCATATTAAACATCAAGTCATGGTCCTGTAGCTATTACTTTCTACCAAATCGTTGTTTCTTCCCCCTTTTTAACTCGATTCACTCAAAGAGCTGATATAATCTTGTTGAAACATCTGCTACAAAGCAGAACAATAGTTAAAGCCGAAGCTGAATTCTCGAAACACTTTCGGCACGCTGCTCTAGATAACCACGAAATTCATGACTAATAATAATTCGATTTTTACCGAGCAGCACGTGGTTCATTAATAGCAATTTCATTAGCTACATTCTTGAATCGTAATATAACCTAATTACAGAAATAAAAGTTAAAAGACGAGTCTTTAAACCATAGAAGCCAAATATTCTTACCTCTGAACGATAGTCACAGATTACAACGTGAGCAGAATGTCTAAATTCCTCACGGTAAAATCTTGGGCGAATACTAACGTTTGAGATTCAGGTGGGCTGCTTTTTGTCTCCGCGGTAATGTTGCAGTGATTATTCATTATTATTCTATAACAATACTACCGTTGTTCTATACACCAGACGCAAGTCTGATTTGTTGTGTGGGCGTTCTGCAAGATTTGCACTTTCTGTATCAACAGTCTATTCTGTAGAACTTGGTATGCTAATTTCTTCTATTTTCATTGTTGGCACAGGAACGTCTCTAGAAGATCATGAATGCTATCTTGTGGATATGTACGCTGTCCATGTTAACGCCACAGAAAAGTGCACAAGTATACCGGGGTAAGTTAAATTATTACTTAAACTATTACTTAAATTAAAATATGAATAAGTAGTACAACTAGGAACCACGTCACCTAATTGTCTGAAATAAGAAAGACCAACATAACCCAGTAATATTCCTCCTTGAGATATTTGTTGGGTCTTTGTCCCTTTATTAGTGCGGAAATTCGTATGGGAATAATGAATACTTTTTACTCACTTTGACCTGTTAATTTATATTACCCGTTGCATATCTGTCAGTAGATTCGAAACACAGGGCTGATTTGTTAAAAAATTGGTGGCACGTTTATCTTGCATTTGATTGATTACCCTTAGTTAAAGGAAACTGATTTCGTGCCACTAGAATATTGGGAATATTGTGAATGCTATCGTGTATTCACAATATTCTAGTGGCGCGAAATCAGATTCCTTTAAACTGCGAATTTATTTTCAATCGTAACAAATGATCGATGAAGCTACATACCTCTCAAAGTGACGTTGTTGTCGGCAACAATCGCTTAATTTAATCCGTTGACTAAACTTTGCTCAAGAAAATACCATTTTTTTCGAATTTAAAGGTACCGATCCTAGTTTTTCGAGCATCTCAACTTTTTCTGTTCTTGTTTTTCTTTGTTTTTCCAAGAATTGCTCAATCGAATTCTAAAGGGATGAACTGGTCTGCATCCGTTCAAGTCGTTGACAAATAATGAAACACCCAGACACCCAAACTGACAATACTGGCTTTAGAAAACGAAATCATCGCAAAACGTCTAAGCGAATAATTACAGGGTGCATTGTACAAAACGTTTTCGATCAAGTGCACTGCTCAATGAAGTGCATGCGATTAAAATCGACGTTACTGAATTTTCTTATACTTTCATGGCTTGAACATATACAAGCTTGACCAAGAAAGATACGGGCATGCGACGATATACGTGACGGTGACCGTTACAACAAGTTTGAAAAATAATCTGGCTGCACAAAAGCGTCGAGAATGTTGATGACAGAGCAAAAAAATTGATAAGGAAAATTCGTGCATGTCGAAGTAAACAACGCTGCTACTAAAACTGTCTGACTTTACATATCGATACTTCATCTGTAGTTAAACTGAAAAAAGGCAAAGATTCGAAGGAAAACTAAGAGTAAAAGCGTTCATTCTCCTGTTTACCGCATAATATTGCGGAACTTGAAGTCTATTCGGTGGATTTCAAATTAAGCCGGGAATTGGAAGTCGCTCAAAATCACACATAAATAATTGTGTAAATGTGTCAAACTTGACCCAATCAACGAACACTGGCCACTTTTCCGGACAGTGACGACGTCAACAGACAGAATCAGTGGCTTAGTAGTTCAGAGGTTCATCTGAGCTAGGACTGCAATTCACGTAACAGTTCTTAGCAGTTTTTAACGTTCTGAAACTTCTTTGATCGCCTAAGATCGATTCCTTAACGTGTGTTTGGAATTTACTGAGACCCACAGTCAACGTGTCAAAACATAAGTGCCGCGTACTTACTAACCTAAGTCCATCTCTCTCCACTTATATGATAACGTTTGTTCCGTTCCTTTTTCTTCTCTCTCCCTGTTCTTAGCCACGTTATGCAGTCCACCTTGTTTACTGGTGACAAACACATCGGACATTGTTGCCATTAACTACACAACTGCAGCTGCTCATTCTATTATCTCGGGTCTAACCAGAGCTGTTGCCATAGATGTCCATTTTAGCTTGGGTTACATATTTTGGAGTGATGTAACAGAACAAAACATCAAACGCTTCCACATTGACGTAGCAAGCACGACGACAATTGTCACTGGCATTGGAGTTTGTGATGGACTGGCGGTAGATTGGAGGACATCACAGCTGTACTGGACTGATACGACAAATGACAAAATATCGATATCAGATCTTAATGGCAATAACCAACGCAGCCTCGTTTCCTCGGAACTGGAGGAACCCAGAGCAATAGCTCTGGACCTCGATAATGGGTATGCATTATTGTTATTAATGTATCTTTTTAGAATTTATTTCTGGTTACAGAAGCTAAGATTTTTCTCGAACTAACAAACTTATGTCACTCCGCTCAATCACTTAAGAATCGGTAACTCGAATATCCTAAATTTATACAAGGGCGTGATTTCCTTTACCTTAGATGTAATAGGGTTATAAAAGATATGGTTATTTACTGATTTTAGGGGGAAAAAATACAACACGTTGCTTTACCTGGATTATCTATGTTTTACAATTCTTTCCTTCGTTAAGCAATAACGAATTGCATATGTAGGATCATGATTATTGGTTCAACTTCTCTGGACATATTGATACGGAGTGAAATTTGTGTTCCTTCGCTGTTCTCGTATCATTCAGGACAATTGGAGGTGTGAGTTATATTTAGGGAATCTTTTGCTGACATGCAATTAATTGATTGATTGATTGATTGATTGATTGATTCTTTCATTGAGGTTAATGATCTGGACTGACTGGGGAGTTAACCCTAAGATTGAAAGAGCTTCACTAACTGGAAATCAAAGGCTCGCCATTGTAACAACAGATCTTTCCTGGCCTAAAGGTATTGACCTCGACAAAGGAAACAAACGAATATTTTGGGTGGATGCGGGAACTGACAAGGTCGAATCGGTCGATTACAATGGCAACGACAGAAAATTACTTTTTCAACAGAGTGGCTTACATCCGTTTGCAGTTGCATTAATTCCCCCTTTCTTATTTTTCACGGATTGGAATACGTATGACGAGTTTCACCAACTGGACGCCTCGACTGGGGAAGTGCTTCGAAGTTATAGCATCAATGGTGGGCAGCCTATGGGCATCGTACCGTACGACAGCTCACGACAACCAGCTGGTATTTAAAAGGAAATTTCATGTCATGAAAAGAGCTCGTCTATTTTGCAGTGATTGATAAACTGTCTGTCTGCCTGCCTGACCACCTGACTGACTGACTGACAGACTGACGGACTGACTGACTAATTCAGGGATTCGTTGATTGGATCGATTATATTGAAGTGATCGATAAACGGCCTGCCTGCCAGACTGACTGCCAGACTGACTGACTGACTGACTGACTGACTGACGGACTGACTAATTCACTGATTTGTTGATTGGTTCGATTATTTTGAAGTGATTGATAAACTGCCTGCCTGCCTGCCTGCCTGCCTGTCTGCCTGAATGACTGACTGACTGACTGATTGACTATTTCACTGATTCGTTGATTGGGTCGATTGATTGATTTTTTGAATGACTGTTTGATTGATTGATTGATTGATTGATTGATTAATTGATTAAATGATCGATCGATCGATGAATATCAAGTTTTCTATCTATCTATCTATCTATCTATCTATCTATCTATCTATCTATGAATGGATGGATGGATGGATTGTTTGTTTGTTTGGTTGGCTGGTTGGTTGTATATATTGATTGATTGACTGATCGATTAACTGATTGATTGATTAATTGACTGACTGATTGATTGATTGATTGGTTGATCATGATTGATTGATTGATTGATTGATCATGATTGATTGATTGATTGATTGATTGATTGAAGGTGTATGCAAAAGCGCCAGGGTAACTCGCTTACGAGAGCTTAAACCATATTGAATCGAAATTTTGCCTCATTAGCAGTATGATAATTTTAAGACATTTAAGGTCGTCTCTTTTAAGACTGATAGGGTACAGTGCATGTGCATTTTTTCTTTAAATTTTTGAATGCTTTATTCATGGGACGAGCCAATTTCGAGAAATCATCCGGTACTTCCCATTGAGGAGTTTCCTGCTCTTGCACTACTCAAGATTACAACCCCTTATTATCCAATTTTCGCTTTATTAACTGTCAAGTCGTCTCTGACGGGAGGTAAAAACAAAAGAAAATTCAAACTTCTAGCTATAAAAGTGGCCGCGGTCGCTTATAACAGGTGGTCGCTTACAAGCTCAGAAGTTCCAAATAGAATGATTTGACTTAAAAACGTTTGGTGTTTTGAAAAACTGGTCGCCGAGGAGAGGTTGTCGCTTACGAGAGGTGGTCGCAACCGTGTTGTCTTCAGCGAAAGGCTTTTTTTTTTCTTTTTTTTTTTTCACCTGTACAACGCAACTTCACTTATTGTCATCCTCATTATAATATAGAAAGATAAATACATACGTAAACTTTTTACATTGTTTCTAGATTCTATGTGTTCTAGTTCAGGAGTATATCATGTGTGTTCTTGTAGATGTACATTATAAGCGGGATCGAGTATCGTCTCTCTCTTGTTTTAGTTAAAAGCGCTGGCGCCGATGGTTCTGCTTTGGTGGTGCTGCTTTTGGTCTGCTTTGGTTCATCAGCAATTTCGTCAATTGCTATGCTTGTGTCTAGGTCTTAATTCACTTTCGTGCCTAATAATGTCATTTTATCATGTACACTGTTGTGCTCACTAAGTTTATTAGTGCTCATGCCATGAGGAAGCCGGTATTACTGCGCGCCATTATGCTCGTTTACGTACATTATGTGACAAACTTTCTTTTACATTGTGTTTCTTTGAAGCTTCAAGTCCTTGTGCTGTTAACAATGGTGGATGCAGCCATTTTTGTGTCGCAACAAAATCTGGTTATGAATGCATTTGTCCTACTGGTTTGGCAGTAAAGCAAGATAACAAGACCTGCGAAGACAGTAAGTCTACTGAAAAAAAGTGGAAGCATTGCGTCTGACGACGAAGAATACAGTTAACGATTTTACTCCATGCTACCCAGTCTAACAAGAAGTACCTAAACATGTATATCGCATCGTGAGTGTTAATATTACAATTTTATTGAAGCATGCTTTAATTGTAAGCAACGTAGCCTTACGTATAGTCAGTTAGACTACTGCTAATAAGCACCAACGACCACAATATTCGTGCTATGGCTTTCAGCTGTTACATGTCCAGCTTTACCAGCACCGTCCAATGGCATCAGGCAAAGTTGCACAGGGACAGCAGTGGAGTATTACAATACAATCTGCCTCTTTGTCTGCCATTCTGGATATAATGCAGTCGGCTCCTCATCAAGAAAATGTCTTGAAAATGGAACCTGGAGTGGCCAAGAGTTCGTTTGCCAAGGTAAAAATATTTATAACCAGATTAAGCTTGCACTATTTTTTTTTTTGTCAAAAGATCTAAACGCTTGACATTACATCATTGCATGCCATTAATATCATGTTTTTATCATGTACTAGTATTAATAAAACAAATTCGTACGTTATAATCAAAGCTGTCACCTGTGCGCCTTTGAGCATCCCTGCAAGAGCCATTCTGCTGACTGTGTCCTGTGGCAATACGTACGGATCAAACTGTGTCTTCGGCTGCCAAAGTGGATATGGCAGCCCTTACGGGAATGTTACTAGGACGTGCTTACAGTCTGGACAATGGAGTGGAAACGCGATCAACTGTACAGGTACCAGGCAGTATTCGTTTTAATGCACCATACACCGTCGAAAATACTACTCAGTAACTTCCATCTGAACTGCAACACGATAGGGTTTTATCAACAACTTAGTGCAACTCAATATTCAAAGCTACTGATAACGAACCCCATCGAAGAACTCCTTGGAAGGTTTCATCCGAATAACCAAAAAACAAACAAACAAACAAACAAACAAACAAACAAAAAAACGGAAACGGTATAATGCTAGCTATGTGAGAGTCAACTGAAAGAGCGGCTTTGCTAAAAAGATCCCGACAGGTTACCGTGACATATAACATATAGTGAGTTGGAAGTTATTTCAGGACTTCACTACATCAATTGAAGTACTGGTAGCTACATCAATTTAAGTACTTGCTGTGATACTAAACCGATTGTTTAATGTTGTGTTCTTTCATATTTCAGATATGCTTCCTCCAACATTTGGCATCAAGTGCCCAGCAAGTCCATTGCTGGTATATGCAGAACGTGACATGTTTTCAGCAGAAGTAAACTGGACAGAACCAGTTGCCACTGATAATTCAGGAATCATGCCTAGGGTGACGTCGAATTACCAACCGCCACAAAGACTCAGTCAGGGAACTCACGTGATCATATACACTGCAGAGGACCAATCAAAGAACAAAGCAACTTGTAGCTTCACTGTTAAAGTAACAGGTGCGGATTAAACATACACGAAGTTTCATATATTTACTCTTGGTAACATTTGTTTCAGCATATCTGTAATAGCAAATTGTTATATAGGATATAGCTTACAAAACGTGGCGTTGCATCTCACCATCTCCCCCACCCTCCATCTCTGCACCAAAAAACACTGTTTTTAATATTTGTGGCTGCCTCGTCTTTAGTTTGTTCGTGATGTTAATACATTATTTTAACAGTTTGCTCTTTTCCGACGGGCAATACAGTTCTATTTAAATGCTAACCATCAATTAAGTGGTCATCATTTTAATGTCAACAGTTATCAATTGCACATCGCTGATGGTAGACCAAGGAAGTCCACTGCGCATGAGCAGCTGCGGTAGTCATTTTGGGGTACAATGCAAGTTTTCTTGCATGATTGGTTATCGTTTGAATGGCTCATCAACAGTCACCTGTGTTGCCCCTGGCAACAGACCCCCTGGATCATGGGATAACCCGCTGCCTATATGTCAAGGTAAGTTATACAGATGACAGCTTTCATATAATCAAGCGATCCCTTTTATCTTTACGCTCGGAATCATGCTCAATCGAGCTAAAATGTATTGGCAGTCATCAAGCTGAAACAACAACCATGATGAAACAACAGGGTATCCTTGTAATATTTGTTTGTTTAATTTTAATTGACAAGTTTGGCTCAATGGTTGATGTGCTGGACTCAGGAACTTGCATTTTGTGTGGTCTAAGCAATGCATATTTAGCAACTGATCTTTTCGTTTATCTGTAGCTATAACATGTACTTCTCTGCCTTCTCCATCTAATGGAGTTAAGACCGGCTGTACTCACATCGGATCAGAAACTTATAATACTCATTGCAGTTTTACATGCAATGTTGGCTACACTCTGGTTGGTTCGCCGGCTAGGTGGTGCCTAGAAAATGGGACTTGGAGTGGAGACATGCCTTCTTGTCAAGGTAAGTAAAAATACAACCTTTACCATCAAAGGCTGTTAGTTATGCAGTTTTGAAAGCTGTAAAAACACCATGCACAATGACTCACATTGGTAGGAATATACCTGCTCCATTTCATGGTTAAACCTTTCTGTGGGCCTTTGCCGATTACGACTGATGGTTTCATAGTAGAGCAACAAGACAAATGAAAGGAAGATTAAACCAGAAACAGCTGCTTCTTTGCAGAATATTGGAAGTATGTCGGGAAAAACACAGGCTTGAAGAGTGTATTACATCAAGTTTAAAGTTCTTAATCTCAGGAACAGTCTTAACACAAACATTACCTTAGCATTAACGCGTCAGAAAATTTTTATATCTTTGTCCGTTTATTTAGTAATCAGTTGTGGCGCACTCACTCCTCCAGCGCTTGGTGTCATTTCTCCACCTTCCTGCCTAGTTGGCAGTAATTATAGCCAGACATGTCAATATACTTGTGAAAGACTCGGATACGTTCTCAAGGGATCTTCTGTAAGAGTGTGTGATACTAACGGACAGTGGACTGGGTCAAACGTAACACGTTGCAGAGGTAAAGTGACTTAGTTCAACCCAATGTAGACTGTTTGCTTATTTTATTTACTTCTACCTGAATTTCTTATTATCAGAATATTAATACGATGAACGTCTTGGCAATCATTTAGAGGAAGTACTGATCTACTTCTGCCTTGTTAGAACTTAACCATCATTTTCCCTTATAATCACTGGTGTACTGGTCATCAACTCTTAATGCGTAGTCTTCGGTATTCTCAATTCTATTTCTTTTGTTTTGTTTTGATTTTATTTCAAAATGTAGAAGCTTTAACAATTTGTTTATTCATGGTGTTTGTCTCCCAGCAAACTGCTTGCTTTAAAAGGCTGTCTTTTTCATCGTTTGTAGATACTGCTCCTCCTTCATTCAATGACACCTGTCCCAACAATATGGTGTTCTATGCTGCTGAATGTTCGTCCAGCGGTTTAATTACGTGGAATGAACCAGTGGCTACTGACAATTCTGGTCACGTGTCTATCAGCTACCCTACCATTCGTTCTCCTGCCAACCTTAGTATCGGTCTGTACAGTGTACTTTATTCTGCGATAGACAGCAGTGGAAACCAAGCTAACTGCACGTTTATAGTTCAGGTAGCAAGTAAGTCAATCCTCCTGTCATGAGGAAAATATCATGATAAATAGATATATACTAAAGAAAGAAATGTTTGCAAGACTTTAATCACTTCTGATTATATCATATCCATAGTTTTATTTTAAAGATGCGGCTTTTCTCTAAAGACAGAACTGAACTTTTCTGATTCACAGGAAAGTCTTGTACTATTCTTCAAGCACCAATACACGGGGCCATAACTTCTCTTTCGTGTGGCTTTTTATTTGGTTCCCTGGCTTCCTTCTCTTGTGATAAAGGATACCAAATGGCTGGGTCTCGACAGCGCTCGTGCAGAGCAGATGGAACATGGTCAGGCGACACAACCCTATGTAACAGTAAGTGACTGCTACCCACGTCTTTTTGATTTGCATACTTTGTGACGCAAAACGGAAATTTCGTGCAGCACTGTTATATCATTATAGGACAGCATCACACTGGAATTGATTGCTCGCGACATTCAGTAACTTGTTGCTTCCATGCATAATACCTAATTGTATATTTTTGGATCGCTTCGGCAAATCAGGCTCAATTAGTTTCCCGATAGCCTGAACCATGGCCTGACTAATCTCAACTGACATATCGCCGAAGCGTACCAAAAAGATACGATTATATATGAGAACCGTGTTGACGTATGCGAAGATACAAGAGTCGCTCGAACGATTACTGGATGTCGTTTTCCGTTATTTCCAGAATAACCAAGTGTAAGTGTTATCGGCTGAGGCTGATAATATTTGCAGTGACCTTGATAAGTCTGGATATCGCGAAAAATCGAACTTAGTAATTGTGTTAATACATATTGAACAAACCTAAGTTTCATTCACTGTTAGTGAAATCAATTTAGTTTGAAGGCTGAATGTCCACTTCATGCTAAAACGTTTCTGTTCAGCTGTTCGTGAAAATTATCCCCTTTATTTATTCTACCTATTACGACTTTTTCCGTGGATTTTTTGGTGTTTTCCGCTTCTGCATTATCCACTTTATTTCTGCATTTCGTAAAAGGGAATGTGATCGAAACGAAATCATCTTTGTAGCTGTGCGACCGCGCTTAACAAGTGACCAGTATCTAGAATTATCTTAAGCCAACAGATTCTATGGAAACTGAGAGCCTACAGTGTAATAAGTATAGGTAATCGTATGAGTGCAAGTGCAATTAAAGACTTCCGCAACGACTGATATTTGAAAATTCTCTCAAACTTACACAAACCTTTAGGGGAGTGTACTGTGAAAGAATTTACAAATATCACGAGTTGTGTAAATCCTGAATTGCTCGAACCTTCATACGATTACTCATTTATTATATGACTGCGAAAATCACAAAAGTTCACGCGTTAATTTGCACTGTGGTGCAAATTAAAAATAAACGACAAATTGGCCCGCTCTCTCTCGAGGAATGCACTTAGCGTTTCTATGCTGTTACTTTAAACATATACAAGTAAAATATCCTTGACCGTGCTTTGCTCCTTTATCAAGCACTGAAAGGAAAGAAAGCGAAACACGGGCCGCTAGCTATCAAACTTAAACTCATTGAGCTTTATTAAGAAACAAAGCAACTTTTCCTTATTCCAACGTTATGTACAAGAGTCCCAGTTATCTTTCAAAATGGTTCATAGTTCGTGTTTGCTTTCTTCCATTTGTTAGGTGTCCGACAATTACAGCGCCAACACATGGAGTGATATTTCCTTATCCATGCACTTCGATCTCTGGTGTAAATTATGGAACAGATTGCTTCTTCATGTGCAATGTTTCCGTTGGTTACCGACTGGAAGGTGCACAAAACGTATCCTGCCTCGAAAGTGGGTTTTGGAGTGCAGATACTACCAAGATAATATGTAGCAGTATCTAATCTAGATGTATTTTTGTACGTGGTGTATTTACCTGATAAACCAGAGAAATTGAACTTAATCATTTTCGTTATTTAGCTGTTTTGTGTTTCTCCGCGGTAGCAGGTGCACAAGACCATCTCTGACCAACCTGGTTGTTTTTTGTTTTTGTTTTTGTTTTATTTGTTTGTTTTTTTATTTGTTTGTTTTTGTTTTTCCTGTTGATTCTTCAGCTCCACTATTCTCTAGTCTTTCTCTTCCTCTCGACCTTTTCTACACAAAATTGCCTTCATTTTATCTCTTGACTATCCAATTTCTGATTTCCATGCAACCTAGTGTCCTCAAAGTCATTCGTTTTCCTTAACTTCCATGTTTTGCAGACAAAGCAGGACTAGCTCTGAAGCACACTAAGATAGATAGTCCCTCCAACCTCAACAAGATAGAGACCCACTTAGAGCATGCTCACGTTGCTGATCCATAATTTAACATTGATATCATCGGCCGTACTTATTGTGCTTGGTACATACTGTCCCTCACCAGATTTACCACACGAATCCTTAAATTTCATGCTGTATAGACACTTATCTTCTGCTTAAAACGTATTTTATTTCTAATCGTACAATGATATTTCTGCTGTTCTTTGGTATCCATTTAATTAGACTTCGTTATACTGTTATCTGAGTTGTCATTCAGTACAGCTAACCTTCGTGGTGACCTTTAATTCTCCTGCAAACCACCTCTTATGCTAAGTGTTCTTCTTCTTGGTCCTCTCCATGTACATCCACTGACGTAATCAATATACTCCTTATTTACTTTGCTCCTCGCAGCACATTACAAGTTCGGTGCTTAACGAACACAGTCCATTTCGTTTGCACATTGGGGAACTCTATAGCATTATCAGGCGTCTTATCAGTTATCTTATCGGCCGCAAAACCTTTCGTTAGCTTTAGTTCACCTAGCGTAATGAACTCACTGTCATTACTGACTATATTTGGAGCCTATTGCTTTTCTCCAGAGCGTATTTGACTCCCCTTGTATCAAGCTTCTACAGGAGTGGGTGATATCGGCTCCCAACAAAACCCCCAATCATACAGAACAAGTTCATCTAATAGATTTACACATAACTAATTCTCTTCTGGAATCATCCTCTCCGCCAAGAGAGATTAGTTTCCAATAATCTTTCCAAACTACCACTTAACAGATGTTCAACCTCCCAGTATTCAATGCCCACACGATGTGGAGATTCCCACAGAAATTGGACAACCATTTGCAAGCGCGACGTGGCAGGTACCAAACCCCACCGACAACTCTAATGAGTCCGTAAGCCTCAGTGGTTTGCTTCCGCCCCAAAAGTTGGATGTTGGCAATAAGCACATCACATACATAGCGACGGATTCAGCTGGGCTCATTGGAAGCTGTACATTTTCTATTTATGTCAGAGGTAGGATATGTTTTATTTTAAAGTCATCGAATTCCAATTCTAAACGTGCTCATCTTTTGGAGCTGTTGCTTTACCCATTTCAGCTCTAATAGCAGGAATCCACAAGATTGGATTAGAGTTTCGATTTCCAACTTTCCGTTCAAGTTCTCAAAAAAAAAAAAAAAAAAAAAAAAAAAAAAAAAAAAAAAACATAGAGACGCAACAAGAGAGATAAGAG
>Ga0126338_10002244_pt1 | contig 13193 bp, 4 predicted proteins | sample OrbCmetagenome_2_FD_92529 | JGI IMG/M metagenome (GOLD analysis project Ga0126338, IMG submission 92529) | Coral microbial communities from Petempiche,Puerto Morelos, Mexico - Orbicella C C metagenome | ecosystem: Host-associated > Invertebrates > Cnidaria > Coral | place: Petempiche,Puerto... | reverse complement strand
TTTTGAGTAAAACTCTAGAAATTTAATTTCTCTTCTTGAGCGCAATAGCACACAATTGATCTTTCTTCACCATATTTAAACAAACTTTTTGGTCCATTTGAGGGTATCCTACCCCCTTAAGTGACAAGAAAAAGTGACTATTTGGAAACTATGGTTATTAAACACACAGTTTTGCTCTGATTGAGGCTGACTGAGTATTGATTACTGGCTTAAAGTGCCACTAACTCCCCAAATTTGTATTCGCTAATATAAATCTCCTTTTTTCCTGATCGCCACTGCGAAAAATTATCGTTGTAGCTAATTTGGTTAATTTTCTGTTAATTTCAAAGTTGATAAAATTGGTATTTTCCATGACTAGTGGAGAATGGGACGAGTTGGCTTCGGACGTCATTTCTTGAATAACAATGTTTTGTCTCTGAGAAGAATATATGCGAACATACGACACTGTGTGTCAAAATAGTTACATAATACAAGGTAGATGTATTGTTGGAGTCTGTAGCAATACAGGATGTTTAGGATAGAGTATTCCCCTTCATTCAATACCTCTATCCCGATGAAACTAGACCAGAAACGAAAGAAAAAAAAAGACCAGACAAAAGGGCTGATCGGTGCCGGGGACCCATCCAGGGTTTCGTCTATCTGGCGTTCTGAAAAACCAAGAGATTTTCATGGCGTGCATATTTTTGTCTATCTCTAGTGGAAAGCTTGACATTGTCAAGGGACTGAATAAGACACGAACTTAACATAAACTTGAAAAAATCTGACCGTTCCCAAAGAGCTCAAAGGATCCTCCGCGACGCAGACCAAAATAAATAATGGCAATTATAGGTTAGGAAATTATACGGCAAATTAAACGTATCGCGTTTTTGTTCTCGAAACGAGGCGTTTAAAATTGTTAAGGTTTCGAACTAGTGAACTAGCCATATATTTGTGGATTTCAATAAAAACACACGCACCAGGAGGTCGTAATCCGGCCGTGTTTCTCAATGGCATACACAATTGTTTTGTTCTTTGAGCCTCGTCTTTGAGTGAGGGATGAAAGATATCTAAATCAAAAACTTAGAATGGATCAAGCATTGATAAATATACGAGGAAAGTAAAACAAACGATTAAATTAGACTCCATAGGTACCGACGGAGGTATCGTCTTGCCGAGAGAAGATTGCGCTTGTCAGTCAACCAAAATGCAAACGAGTACGTCTAATAAGTCGACAACTCCCAGGTTATTAGCGTACGTAAAATAGACTTTTCAAAATAACAGTGAAGTAGACATATATTCATATCACTGAATCTATACTGAACCTCTTTTTAAGATCTTGTCGAAGGATTTTCCATGATTTACTAGTACGAAATATGCAAATTTGTGTAGCTTGCGATGTTTGTGTTCGTCGTACACAGTAATGACTATGACTATGGATATTAATACTACGGTCGATCGACAATAATAGAGAAAAGTTACTTCACCTTTGGATATTGTTGTTACTCCCAGTACGGCTTTGGAAAGGTTGGGTTAAAATAGCACTTCTACGAAGTCTTTATGATGTGAAATATACATGAAATAATTGATATTTTGAACTGCGGTAGTAGATGAAAGTGAAAAATGATCATCGCAGTAAATTTTCCAATTTAAGCAATTGGGCTTAAAAAATCGGGCTTCAACGGAATTCGAACCCGTGACCTCCGCGATACCGGTGCGATGCTCTACCAACTGAGCTATGAAGCCATATATTGGGAGCATAGCTCAGTTGGTAGAGCATCGCATCGGTATCGCGGAGGTCACGGGTTCGAATCCCGTTAAAGCCCTGATTCTTTCAGGCTTCTTCTTTCCAATTGCTTAAACTGGAAAATTTACTGCGATGATCATTCTTCACTTTCATTTACGAAGTCTTTATTACGAAACTATACTCTACATGTAATACCTAAACTTAGGATGTCAGCGCAACCATTGAGCTCTGATACAGGTGACTGTGACAGAGACCGCTTCCTTGTATCGCCGATAAATAGGTTGGCAAGGTAGGTAGCTTGGTACGGGCTTGGTACTGGCTCCCTTTGTCTTGTCACGTTGAAACCGTACTTACAATCTTGGACAATTTAAATGGAAAATTAAGACCACCCTTCCTCCCATTTCAATGATGAAAAAGAAAAGACGCCTTGTGGGTTTGGCGTCAGTTCATCATTGATTCGGGAAAAGGGGTGGTTTTATCTCTTATTTATTCTGACCAAGATTGTTGGATTGACCAAGATTGTAGCTTGTTGCCTGCTGTTTTTTGACTATTTTATCTTATAACGAGTACATATACATTATCGTGCCTTGTAATTACTACTCACAACCTTTTTACTCTTAACGTAAACCCTTCAATTGTTGCAGTATGTGTGAAATAATGATGTACATTATGAAACAATACCAAAACCGTCTCCAGAAAAACTCAATCGCTTTAAGTTCTCTGTTCTATATCAAGAAAGTTAACTCACATTGTAACTAAACACCTTTAAACAAGAACAGTATATTGATTAGAAGCGCCCTGGAATAAACGTCAGCAAAGTTATATTTTTGTAATTCCAGCATCTTTTGGGCTCAACAGAAAGCTATTCCAATCAATATGCAAAATTAATATAACTTTAGAACGGTATGGGTAGTATCTGCTAAATAACTCCCAAGGATAGCAGTTTGAAAACTTTCTGGGTAAATATTCACGATTTTGTCAGTAACTGACAAGCGTTTTTGTCTGATAGAAAAATACCAACGTTTTACCGAAAACTACGGAAGTTATTCAAGATAAAACACAAGCTGAAACCGGCAATGATTATAACACTGTGGCAGATTTGAAAAGAGCCATTGTGGAGTACCATAAAAGTTGTCTAAAAATTGAAAAAGAATTGGGAGACAGAACTGGAGAAGAAGCGTCCTATTGTAATCTTGGCAACGCTTGTCAAAATCTAGGAGATTTCGAAAAAGCCATCGAGTACCATAAACGTCATCAAAAATTTGCCAAAGCAGTGGGAGACAGGTCTGGAGAAGGAAGGTCGTATGGTAATCTTGGCAACGCTTATCAAAGTCTGGGAGATTTCAAAAAAGCCATTGAGTACCATGAACGTCATCTAAAAATTGCCGAAGAAGTGGGAGACAGGGCTGGAGAAGGAAGCTCGTATGGTAATCTTGGCAACGCTTATTACAGTGTGGGAGATTTCAAAAAAGCCATTGAGTACCATGAACGTCATCTGACAATTGCCAAAGAGGTGGGAGACAGGGCTGGAGAAGGAAGCTCATATGGTAATCTTGGCAACGCTTATCGAAGTCTTGGATTTTTCAAAAAAGCCATCGAGTACCATGAACGTCATCTAAAAATTGCCAAAGAAGTGGGAGAATGGCCTGGAGAAGGAAGGGCGTATGGTAATCTTGGCAACGCTTATTACAGTCTGGGAGATTTCAAAAAAGCTATCGAGTACCATGAACGTCATCTAAAAATTGCCAAAGAAGTGGGAGACAGGCCTGCGGAAGGAGGATCGTATGGTAACCTTGGCAACGCTTATCAAAGTCTGGGGGATTTCAAAAACGCCATCGAGTACCATGAACGTCATCTAAAAATTGCCAAAGAAGTGGGAGACAGGGCTGGAGAGGGAAGATCGTATGGTAATCTTGGCAACGCTTGTCAAAATCTGCGAGATTTCAAAAAAGCCATCGAGTACCATGAACATCGTCTAAAAATTGCCAAAGAAGTTGGAGACAGGGCTGGAAAAGGAAGGTCGTATGGTAATCTTGGCAACGCTTATTGCAATCTGGGAGATTTCAAAAAAGCCATCGAGTACCATGAACGTCATCTAAAAATTGCCAAAGAAGTGGGAGACAGAGCTGGAGAAGGAAGCTCGTACGGTAATCTTGGCAACGCTTATTGCAATCTGGGAGATTTCAAAAAAGCCATCGAGTACCATGAACGTCATCTAGAAATTGCCAAAGAAGTGGGAGATAGGGCTGGAGAAGGAGGGGCGTATTATCATCTGGGTATGATCTTTGAATCACAAGGGTCTCAATTGCGGGCTCTTGAGTGTTATATATCTAGCGTGCGATTGTTCAATGATGTTAGGCAGCATCTGCAAGGTAAAGATGAGTGGTGTATTGGGTACCGCAATGTTAAGGATGTGGCTTATACTAGATTATGGCGTCTAATGTTAAATCAAGGTAACGAAGTTGAGGCTTTGTTTGCTGTTGAGCAAGGACGCGCACAAGCTCTGAAAGATCTTTTAAATTCAAAGTACGAAACTGAAACACCACCTGTAACGGATAAAATGACTTGGGACACATTAAGTTGCCTTCCATCGAATACAGTCTTTATGGCAGTTCATGAAAGAGAAATTATTTTCTGGATTATTCAAAATGGAAAGGATGTTCAATTAAGAAGAAAAGAAATCAACCATAATAATTCGAAGGATTCTGCGACTGCTGTGTTGGAGTTGTTAAATTACAATGTTCATGAGGAAATTGGTGTCAGAGGTGGTGTGAAATGTGAAGATCGCTCATTGAATAGGACGAGCAAAACCAAGCCGTCCAAGATGAAGAGCTGTCAAACCCTATCCCAATCCACGATCATTGAAACCAATGCTTTAAGAACATGGTATGACGTCATCATTAGCCCCATCAAAGACTTGATTAATGGCAATGAGGTGATATTTGTTCCCGAAGGTCCATTGTGCTTGGCTCCTTATGCTGCATTTATGGATTCTAATTCAAAGTACTTGAACGATTCTTTCAGAATCCGTGTCATTCCGTCATTGAATAGTTTGAAGTTGATCAAAGATTGTTCACCAGATTACCACAAGAAGTCTGGGGCACTGCTTGTGGGTGATCCGTGCTTAGAAGAAGTTCGTGATTGTGGGATAAAGTTAGAACAGCTGCCATTTGCAAAGAGGGAAGTAGAGATGATTGGGAAAATACTCCACACTGTTCCCCTCACTGGAAAAGAGGCAACAAAACATGAAGTATCGAGGAGACTCTCCTCAGTTGCCTTGGTGCACATTACAGCACATGGCTGTATAGAAACAGGAGAAATTGCTTTGGCAGCAAACCCTACACGAGCATCCCAGATCCCAGTTGAAGAAGACTTCTTGCTAACAATGAGTGATGTAATGAGAGTTCAACTGCGTGCAAGACTTGTTGTGCTAAGCTGTTGTCATAGTGCTCGTGGCGAGATTAAGGCTGAGGGGGTGGTTGGTATTGCACGAGCCTTCTTGGGTGCTGGTGCTCGTTGTGTTCTTGTGTCTCTGTGGGCAATTGACGACGAAGCCACTCTGGAGTTTATGAAGAGTTTCTACCTTCACCTAGCAGAAGGAAGAAGTGCCGGCGAATCTCTGAACCGTGCCATGAAGTGTCTCAGAGAGTCTGAGAAATTTAGCGAAGTGAAGCACTGGGCTCCATTTGTACTCATCGGTGATGATGTTACCTTGGACTTTGCTAAAGGCGATTAGATGAACTTCAATATATTTAAAGGTACTTAGGTGTTTGTTAAATGTTGAGATGATACAAATGGAAACTAAGTAATATTGAAGTTTCGACCCAGTGCAGTTTCTTTGTCTCGCATAAATAACAATACTTTCGCGTTTCTTGAAAATCTGAGATGTCCGATTTAATTTACTAGACACATAAAACGTGTTTCATAAGTGCAAAAAGTTACGATGGAAAATACTACCCTACTTGCGCTGTACGCGTTTGGTCGCCATTGTGGTGATACTATTACATTCATTGTGATGAGGTACATCATCAGGGTTAAGTGTTTCTTTCCCTTTGCGCCATAAAGAGACTACTAACTTCAGAGGCTCAGAGAAAATCGATAAAGTGATTAAACCTTCCTCTCAATAGTAGCTAACAGTGTTGTTTTCTCTTTCCCTTCAGGCTGTTCAGGGCTTCTATCAGCACGGATGAGAGGGACAATTTCGGTTTTCTATTACGAGAATGCCAAATACTTTTATATTTTTTAATATAAATATCTCACTGGCCAACAGTTTGTAGGAAAATGCTCATCTGATTTAGCATCAGAGTCGATCAATTTGTATGCGTGAAAGATTTGCACAAACGCTAAACATGAGTGATTATTCAAGAAGATCTAACACTGATTATTTGATACCCCTGGACATATTATTTAACAGGCTGTGTTAGAGTAGCTTAGAAGTGAGAGGATTGTAAGTTCAAGCACTGCCTTACCTTGACAAAAATAGCAAAACTTTAGTAAAACAGCAACAAAAATAGCAACACTTAAGCAATTTCTGAAAATTGCGAAGCGAGCTACTTTTTTTCCGTAATATGTTAAGGTGGCTCAAAATAGTTCTGGTTTTTTGAGACTTCTAGAACTAGGTGCGATTTTTCAGGCTTGGAACTGTTCTTTTTTGAACGGCTGTGCTATTTTTTTAAGGTAACTCTCTACTGTTCCTTTCATTGTGTTTAAGTCATAAAATAAGGTAGCACTGTCCTGTTGTATAGCAACAAACTTGACCCACTTTTTACCGTCAATTGCATCTATCTTAAAAACTAGCCAAGCTGGTGACCCCATATTTCTTTGATAAAAACTTTTTATTACACACAGAAGAGGAAACAGGGAAAATTAAAAAAAATTCTGAGGAGTAGATTTTGCTTAAATTAAAAAAAAAATGGAAATTTCCAAGTTGGAAAAATTCCACTTCGCATTTTTTTTTTTTAATTTTGCACATGCATTCCGCTCTTGGTGTTGAATAAGTTATTGCATTAAAAAGGTACGGTCACCGGACCCGTTTTCGAGATATTAGCTTTGTGAATAAGGAATTTTCGCGCGCGTTCTAAGCGCAAATTAAAATTTTGACTCTGCAAGATCGCTCTTTGTGCACGCGTGAAAGCAGTCCGCCGCTCAGTAAAGCCCGCAATTCCACGCGAATAACCGCGAATAATCTCGAATAGTGTTTTCGTTTTGCTGTTGCCGTTACCAGTATAAGTGGTAGAAGCAGGGTACCATGAATACCCGAAGGTGAGACTGGCCTAGTAAAAAGAACGGAGAAAACTTGAAGAGTAGTTTTTTTCCTGCTGTTTTTAGATTGATAGCTGGCGCAAAATCAATCATAATTTTCGTTTACGTTCCAGCACAGCGGTTTAAAAGAATGTGTTTTCCATTTGAAATTGCCTGAAAGATAAATGTTTTCGGAGATAAAAATAAGCGATATCGCAAACAGCTCACTAATTAGGTGGCAACAGAGTTTTACGAAGTAGGCCTCGCCGCCATGTTTGTCGTGAGTTTTGCAAACTTGAAATCTCGCGCGCGACCCCTCGGTTGATTGCATGGCCTAGCGCTGAAGTGCGCGTTAGAGTCCAGGCTTCTCACGGAAATATTACTGTTTTGAGCCGCCTTAAGTATCCAACTGAAAAGAAATAAGTATTTTGTTAGAGAACAGTTGCAAAAGGTTTTCAGGATTTAAATAAAAGGAATATGCTTAAATTGTTATTAGAAATGGACGAATCGCTAAGATAGAACAAACTGTTTGTTGTTGACTTAACAATGTGTCGTGTTACGTATTTTGTGCACATTGTTTGAACTTTTTGTGATATCATTTTGAATTTTCACCATTTTTTTTAATGTAAATTATACTCGTTGAACTGAGATTAGTCCTAGATTGATTTCAAATACTATAATAATATTTGTTTTAGAAGAGCAACAATGAAGTGTGTCTTGAGTGTCTTTGATGGACCCTGATTACATTTTACTTTACGACGGTATTTTAATACAGTTGGCATGAAATACTTTGCCGTTTCAAGTTCAGAGACTTCAATTAATTGGAATTCAGGAATTCCTGCTTCACTTGTTCTTCTTTGGGATTGTGGGACAGATTCTCTTCGTTTATAATCGATCAAATATTTTTGCTCGCACGCCATTGGTCTAAAGGCGTCTCGTGACTGAACATGCCTCAGCTAGAATTAGGTAATTTCCCAATATCACCCGTGCTGCGAAAAATATTTGAATGATAATGGGCAAAAGAGCGTCCATTAGACTTCAAAAAATGGCTCAGATATTTGTCTTTGGATATTATCCGTTCCTTGAAGGTCAACGCTTCTCAGAACAGATATTGTTTCCGGGCAAATATCCGAGCACATTTTCCCGCCAAATGCAGGCTATTGTTTATTTTTAGCACTCATTGATGACTTTGAAATTTCTATTTCGTAGGTTTCTCTCCCCTTTCTGTCCATCTGGTTTTCGAACGTAGCAGTAAGCCCTTCACTTTTCCCTCGTACAATAAAATGAGTTGTTGTTTTAGAATTTCCTTTTCGCGTAGTGCATCGTTGATAAATCCGGCGTTGGTGCTGTCAGAAATCCTTTTTCTAGTTCCTCTAGGCGGTTTTGCAAATCCGATTCCCGTTTGCGTTGTGTTTTGCCTTTGATTTTCGAGTAGGAAATTGTAAGGCCCTTTCTTTCCATTTTAATAAGTTCCCACTATAGTCTCTGATCATCCAGGTCTCGGTATTTTTCACCTATAATGGGATAATTTTCTAATGCGATTTACATATCCTTCATCATCAACAAGGGAGTTGTTAAACATCCATAGGCCTCGAACCCGCCTCTCTTCCGAACGTTTTAAAGAAAGTTTCATTGCTCTGTGGTCGTGTGCGTTGGAGGCCTTTGTAGCTATGTTAACAACTAGAGAAAGAGTGAGCAACCAGAAAAAAATATATTCCTGAGCAAACTTTCAGTGCTTTGGATTCATATGAAAAGCTCAACTTTTGCGGGTTTGTTTTCGGAAGATTTCAATTATCTCTAATTTTTCCATCATTGAAATAAGTGTGTCGATATGTAGATACTTTCCATGGGACGCCACCTCTTTTATCAAATCAGGATTGTAGTGTGACATTCTAATCTCCACCTACAACGAGATTGCTTGTATCTGCATTGGACATTAAATACTCATTTAAATTACGCAAAAACAATTGTTGTTGCTGTGAATCGTTCGGGGCATAGACGTTGCATAACGAACTATTAGCTGGTGTTAAAACTAAATTAATAGAAATGATCCTGCCATCTCGATCTCTACTGAAATTTTCTATTGATGATGATAAGCTAAGAGAAGGGTTAATAAGAATACAGACGCCTTTACTATGAGTTGATCCATGGGAAAAGAAAATGTGACCACCCCACTCGCTTCTCCAGATCTTTTCATTATTTGGCTGGGAATAGATCTCTTGCAAGAATAAAAACTGGTAATTTTGGTCTTTCAGATAACTAAAGATACTTCTTTTTAACTGGCTCCTAAGCCCTCTAACATTTAGAGTCAGAATAGAACAATCACCCTGTATAGCGCCGAAAGCGTTTAAGTAGTGCGAGGAAAAACAGTAAGGGTAAACAGGAACTTGCAAGGGTTAAATTGTGCAGACGAAAAAATAAATAAAAGGACATACACTGATAGAAACATATATAACCTACCTATGTACACATACATTTTCCTTGTGAGCGTAGAAGTGCTGGGACAAGCCAGATAGAAGACTCAGGTTGTTAGCTGCATTTTTGTTCCGTACGGCGGAAGAAGGAAAACACACAGCTTGGGTAGTGCGGATTACTCAACAGCTGATTGATATTCACTAGGGATAGAATAAATGTCAAGAGCTTGGTTGTCAATAAAGAGGTTTTGTTTGCTTACTTTAACATTAAGACCTTTTCCTCTTGAATGGCACGAGCGTAGTCTTTGGTTATGAAAAAAAATAGACTGCAAGGCTGATACTACGTGAAAAATGTTTCGAGACACCAACATCACAGGCCAGCCTGAACATTTAAACATTCAACCGCATGGCCAGTACCATGCTTCAAAAACTCAGCGTATCGGATCCCAAAAGACCTACGGTCCGAAAATTCATAAATGAGAAACAGAAACTGCAAGGAACCGCATACGATAAACGCTGCCAACGTAGGATCTACAAGAGATCTGATCAGCCAAAAAATGTATAAAGACGAACAATAGTATGCAAAGTTATTTAGGCTGGCCTTGTCCACCCACATTTATTTTTTGCTTTTCGAGACATCAATCAGTTTTTCTTGAGTCTCTTGAGTCGCAAGATAGTTTGATGATATCAGGAACTTTACCCTCGGGTAAAGAGAGGCTATTGTCTAGGAAAACAACGCACAGACCCAGGTCAGGGCAAATACACTACTGCAATGTCAATACCCCTATTCCCTTGCATACCTGAAATTTGAATCCCTTAAATTTGAATCGACCAATCAGGATTTAGCAGGCGGGAAAAACAGAACTGTCCTGACCTCCATGTTTGTTAACAGGACAGGCATTGAGAAGTCGGGCAACTTTTCTTTCTGGAGATGGTATTGAAAATTTATCGTAGGAGGTTATTTATTCCAAAATCAATTCCAGATGTATTGTAGAAAGTGAAAAATATGAAACATATTTTGTCTGCAAGCTTTAGTATGGCATCACAAATGGATTGCTCGCGTCCGGCAACTCGCTCATTGTTCGTCGAGTTGAACTTTTTTTTTTCAATAAAATATGTTGTTCCTCGTTAAATTAAACCCAGAATTCTTGAGTGAAGTATTGGCAGAGACCAAAAAAAAAAGTTTATTAGCATTGTCTTTACTTTTTTAAGCTAAGAAGAAAAAGGCTCTTATCGACTCCTTTCGGTAGGACAACTGGGTTTTGAGTACCGCTTGTACTGCGGGCGCGGGCACAGCATGCAAGTCTTATGACAGTCTTTTAAGACTACTTGCAATCATTCTCCTGCCCTGGGACCTGAAAAGGCGGCACGGGCAAGATCCGGGGGAGGACTCCCTGATCGGCCGGGATTTTAGTAGTTCACTAAGGGGTATATATCAACGATTCTAGTCTCACTTAGGGTGTCGAAACGCCACTATTCTTAGCTGTCATGGTAAAGCCTGGTTCTCATATGCCGCCGACATACCTGGTACACCGTTACGGCATATGTGAACATTTATCGCCGAATCATAATCTATCCCAGGCATTGACGGCTGGTTTGCCTGCGAAGTTGAGCTGAGTTCAACTTCGCAGGCAAGCGGGCAGTTGTCGGCGATGAAAATACTTTCTGTGAACATCATCTGCGGGCGCAACGTACTCCAGTAAGACTATTCGATCCTTAGTTACAGGTAAAATGGTTGAAAATTGCGCAATTCGATTTACATTTCGCGCAAATTTGAGTACGTTGGCGATCCATCGCAGATGCGCCGGGGACCCAATGGGACAGATCGCCGAACGTTGTCAGTTGCAGCCGGCGACTACGTCGCAGGTAGGTCGGCGGGATATGAGAACCAGGCTTAGTATCGGAGAAATGATAACAAAAAAGCTCTTACATGTATTTCCGTTTTTAGGCTCGATTTCCGCCGGTGTCTCTCGTCCAGTCTACTAGCGCGGGCTCCTGTCCTGAACAGCGGCTCGATATCGAGCCTTTTCTATTTTAAGTGGTATCTTTTACGGGTCAAATAAAGCCTCAATGCCGCCCAGATTGGTCTCCTTTTAGGGGTTTAATTCAAATTTTCCGACGAGCATCCGCATCCTGTTCATATGGGGAGCAAGAATGGGTCGTGCAGTCTTGTGTAGTCTACTCTCCCATCTTATCGTAATCTCGTCCTGCCTTAAAACCTTTCCTCCTTACTTATTTCCTCAGCTGATATTTAAGAAAGAAACAGGCTCGTGAAAAGAGATTAATATGGTTCTCATGGTAAAGTACTTGGAAAAGTTACCACTTTATCACTGGTATAATTATTAATTAAGTTGATGCTAAAACCTACCCAGTGAGGCAATTCAACAAAGAGTAAACTGTCTCCAGTGGTACAGCGGTGTTGTTTAGGATGAGTTTTTTAATGGAAGGTAAAGAATCCTTGCACTGGTCTGCCATAAATGGAGTAAGTAATTTTCACTCAGATTTAAAAACTCTGACTTCTGTAGTTGACTAATTATTTGAAATACATAAAGGAACAAAAAAAAGACAGTAAAGTAACACGATCATTAGCCAGCCATTATATTCTTCCTGCATTGATCCCCTCAGGTAAAAAGGGTTTCTCTTTGTTTCTCAGGAGCCAAGAACTTGTCGGAAACCTGAAGATACATGTTCATGACTGTATGCCAGAAGGCTGACTAATCATAACAATAATATAATAATTTATTGTAATTATTACATGACAGAGAAAATTACTTGATTATATTGTGATAAGCTTAGAGCAAGCCAATTTATAAGAAAATACCTACAATTCTTTTTTGGAGAATGTAATAAAACTATTTTGAATTTATGTCTCATAACATTTGTTCAGTTCAGCTAATATTTATTTCTAACCTCTTAGTGATGATAATGATGACTGTAATAATAATGAACTTTATTTATTGAGGGTAGCACACAACAGTAATCACTGAAAAAACAGTGGCCCTCGTATAAATATTTACTTAATAAAAAGATGGCGCTTAAAATAATATAAAAAAGTAAGATATGAGACACACTAAAATATTAAAAAGGAACGGATTTAATAAGTCTAACAATAAAAATAAGAATGTGATGTATATTGTATATAAGTGACGTATATTGAAAACCAGAAAATTAAAGACCAGAAAGGTCATTCTTTGCCAGATCCAACTCTACAGCATTTGGTCAAATTGATTTAATCTCTCCGACATGATGATTCGTCAAGTGTGATGGTTCATTTTTGGAAGAGTTTTGATTGGCAGTAGGAAGTGTAACGGTTTTCTGCATACTGAAGACGGGCTATACACCCGAAATGTTTTTTTTCTTGAAAGACTTTTATGACACTTTTTGACATTTTGTTATAATATCAACCTATAAGCTGTTTAACTGCAAGTGTGACGCATCTTTAACGGTTTTTTCTTTCTCCACTTATTTAATTGGAAGTGATGTATATTTTGTCTTCTATATAGTGCTATATGTTAGAAAGTTGAGAAAATGTAACAGTTTGAATTTCAAAAAATGTAGGATTAAAAACTGTCAGTATAAACAAAATCTTACGTCTCTGGCCCTCGAGGATAATAAACCTTAAGGGCCCATTAACCGATTCATGCGCGCGCTCGCACGCGTTGCTAAGGAGGTGAAATTTCACTTCCGGTCACACGTCAGCCTGAGCGCGGAAAATAAAAACAACTCAAAAACTTGCAAATTCGCTCACATTTTAGACGTTTTTCTTTGTGTTTCGCAAAATGCAAAGTAAAAGAAGTACAAGCAAAGACAAAATA
>Ga0126338_10002241_pt1 | contig 13198 bp, 7 predicted proteins | sample OrbCmetagenome_2_FD_92529 | JGI IMG/M metagenome (GOLD analysis project Ga0126338, IMG submission 92529) | Coral microbial communities from Petempiche,Puerto Morelos, Mexico - Orbicella C C metagenome | ecosystem: Host-associated > Invertebrates > Cnidaria > Coral | place: Petempiche,Puerto... | reverse complement strand
ATAGTCAACAAGGTGTAGCCAAGTTGATTCTCGCTCATAGAAACCAAGGGCCAGTAGTCTAATAATTTTGTCTTAGTAGAAATTCTAAAGGATTACAGCACAAAACCTACGATTTCAGTTAAGCTTGAAATAAAGAATAACGTTCTGTTTCAAGAGCAGCATGTGCGTAATCAGTCTATCAGTATTTATAGTTCACCACTAAATGTTCTCCAATTCTTTTTGGTTAAAACTGATCATGTGACATGATAGTGTTCATCAGCTGAGAGACACTATCTGCCCATAGTGCCTATTCGAGGAAAATACCCGTATGGATAGTACTCGACCGTGAAAATTTCTCCATAAACAAACAGACGTATAAAAATTGAAAGATGCAATCTGTTCGGTTTTTGTCTGTTTTCTTTCTCAAGTTTTACATAAGTATGATAACACATCAAAGCAATGGAGAGATTCTGTACATGGGGTTCAGAGCCACCCTAAATTTTCAAGACCACTGGTCTCATATCTTTGCATCAGTAAGTACTGGGATGTCCTCCTTCCAGAAATTAGACAATTCATGGCACTTGTCTTTCCCATAAACACCTTTCTTATCGCGCACCACTGCCATCTTGCAAAGTTTGTCGCAGATGACAAAATATGTAACTTGTTGCACTCTCATGTCATGTTGTGTGAAGTAGAGATTCACAGTTTTTCTCATATATTTTTTGTTGTTGTTGGACCCGGGACAGACTGGATAAACAAGACAAGAGGCAACAAAAAAAATAAACAAGCAAGGGAGCTTTAGAATTGTTGATGGATTCAGTGTCTAAATGCAGCATTTTTGACTACCAGAAGCCAAAGCAGTCACCTTGACTGACCAGGTAAATAATTATATTGTTTTCCATATACTTCAGGAAGGCATGGTTACCATGGTTAGTGCACTAGACCCTGGATTGAGTGGTCCAGGGCCAGGTTGTTTGAAAACCAGTTAGCACTGACCCAGAATTAAAAGTTAACTAAAATATTAATTTTTTTTGTATTAAAATGTTTTTTACTGCTTATGTTTTGAGTAGTTTGTGATCATTTAAACTAAGAACAGAAGGGCCAACAGTGTAAACTGAAAACCTCACCGAAAAGTCTCAAAACTGAAAACAAAATTCTTGCTACATGTTAAATCCTGGGTTGACTTAATCGGGCTTTGAACAACCTGGCCCAGGTTATAGCCCTGACTGGGAAAATTGTGTTGTGTTCTTGAGCAAGACATTTTACTCTCACAGTGCCTCTCTCCATCCAGGTGAACATTGTGTATAAATTAGTTCTGGCAGTTAAATTTAATGCTGGGGGTTAACCATGCAATGGGCTAGCATCCCATCCAGGGTGGAGAAGGAATCCTGCTAGTCTCTTTATGCTACAGAAACCCAAGGTACATGTAGGTGCTGGCCTGATGGGCCACTTGACTCATATGCAGACTTTATCATATGCTTGCATCTGACATTACCAGTTTTAGCCCTTCTCTTGGACTAGGCTTGGAACTGTACTGTTTTAAATGGCTGTGCTCGTTTTTTTTTTAAGTAACTCTCTACTGTATCTTTCATTGTGTTTAAGTCATAAATTAAGTTTGCACTGTTCTGTTGCATGGCAACAAAGTTACCCACTTTTTACCATCAATTGCATCTGTCTAAAAAGTTAAGCCAGTGATCCCATATTTTTTTTTTCAAAATCTTTTTATTACACACAGAAGAAGAAACAGGTTAAATTATGAACAATTCTGTGGAGTAGATTTTGCATAAATTTAAAAAATTGAAATTTCCAAGTTGGAGGAATTCCACTCCACAATTGTTTTACATATTCGCACTTACATTCTGCTTTTGCTGTAAGTTGATCAATTTATTACATTAGAAAAGTAGGGTAACCAGATCAGTTTTTGAGCTATTAGCTTTGTGGATAAGGAATTTTTGGTATACACAAATTAAAATGCGCACAAATTAAAATCTCAACTTTGCAAGATCACCCCTTGCGCACACGTGAAGGCTGATCAGTAAAGCCTACAATTCTATGCGAATCTTGGATGTTGTCGCTCCCAGCAGTATTTTCTTTTTCGCTGTTGTCATTAGCAGCACAAGCGGTAGAAGAAGAGTACCATAAGTAACCGAAGGTGAGACTGGCCAAGTAAAACGAACAAAGAAAACCTGAAGAGTAGTTTTTCCCTTGCTGTTTGTTGAGATTGATAGCCAGCACAATCGATCGCAACATCAACATCACAGTTTTAATTTACGACCCAGCGCAGTGGTTTAAAAGAATGTTTTCCCTTTGATATTGCCTGAAGGATGGATGTTTTTGAACGTGAAAGTAACAAACAACTTACTACACTTGGCAGAAAGCACAGCTGCCATGTTTGTTTTGATTTTTGCAAACTTTAAATCTTGTGCACTACATTATCTCGCAACCCCTCGGGTGATCGCATGGTGCCTCGCGCTGATGTGCCCGCTAGGATCCTGGGGCCTGTTTCTCAAAGGTCCCACAAAAGTTTTTGCTCCCGGAAAGCCATAGCAAATCGCAAACCTTATGATTACAGAGCTGTTTTCTTTACATATTCTTAATATGACCAGAAGTTCATACAAGAGGTTCAGGTGTATGCACCTTTCTGCTTCTAGTTACAGATTAACTAAAAATAGCTTTGCAGGCCCTAAAAGTTTGTGGGGCTTTCAAGAAACAGGCCCCAGGCATCTCACGGAAATAAGTCCCAAAGCTTGCTAAAATATTCCGAGCTAGCATTACAAAAAGAATAAAATCTATGTGAGGCTTTCAGTCATCTTGTAGTAAAGAGGCCAAGCTGAGGGAAAGTGGTGAGCACAAGCAGAAAATCATTGCTATGCTGGATACCTTGTTTATGTTTAGCTTACCAATTTTCCACTTGTGCTCACTGCTTGACCTCAGCTTGGCAAGGTTAACGCCTGCAGCCATAAGTTAAGTGCGACAAATATTTCACTGTAGTGCAAGATGAGAAAATTTAGCATGCTTGGGGGAAATCATTGGAAAGCAATCACTTGTTTTATAAATTCAAGATATACAGAAATGTACAATAGCATGGTGTTTCAAAACAAAAGAAAATCATGAAGACATAAAGATCATAAAGACAGTAAACAACATGAGTGAAAATCAGTGCAATATTTTCCTGAGTTGAGGCTGAAAATTAGTGACCTTAAAGTATTTCAATTTATATGAAACTCTAGGATTACGTTGAAAATGGATTAATCTCATTGAGGGTCAAGTCTAAAAGAAAAATTCATCAAAAAACTGTGTTTTAATTCCCACCCAATTTAATAATAAATTCTAGGGGCAATTTTTGACAAAAAGCAAAATAACACCCCACACCAGATGATATTCAAGCCAATGTTTCTGAAAATCAAATGGAGCGATTTCTCTGAGATTTCAATCGAGATAATTAGATGTTGTAAGATTCATTTAGACCAGAATACCATTCAGTCAAGTTTTGTGGACATAGTTTGCAATAACTAAAACAGCTTTGTTTTTGTTGAATTTTAACACCTTGAAACTTCACCAACAATTTTCTCGAAAACACTCTCGTACATTTAATATGTTAAGTAACCTATAGTGTAAATTAATTTTAATTCAGCAAAATGCTACAACTGCTCCAAAATTGGGCATTTAGCTTCTGTTTGCCACTTTAAGGATGAAAGAAAGAAAGGTAAAGTTCATAGTGTACAGGCTTTGGAATCAGGCTATGATGAGTGTCAGAATGATGATGAATTAGGAATTTATTCTCTGTATTCACTTGACCAAAATGTGCCCAATCGCAACAGGTGTACTATAGAAACGAAAATCAATGGTAAACCAATGTACAGTATGATGGAGTTAGACATAGCAGCAGATTTCTCAATAATGAGTCAAATTGAATATCTGGAGAAGTTTGCAGATAAGCCTCTGACAGGTAACACTGAAGACATACATGTTGGGTGAAGTACTTGATGTGTCAGGCGAAATTATCTTAATGCAATGTGACATAGTGTACAAGGGTAAACAATACTCTTTGCATTCTTGTAGCTATTTATCAGCTAAACCTCTACCTTACTCAGTAAAAACTGGCTGCAGTACATTAACTTAGAGCAGGATGAGATATTTTGTATTCCTGAGGGAGACCCTGTGAGTGCTGATAGTCAATTGAATGATTTGCGGTCTAAATGTAGTGCAATGTTTACTGAGTTATGAAGGCATGAAGGGTCTTGAGGCACCTGTGACCATGAGAGGTGACGCAAAACCCGTATTTATGAATTCAAAGCGCATAGAGTTCCATATGTATTTATTTAATAGAGCAAGTTGAAAGGGAGTTACACAAACTCAAAAAAACATGGGTTCATAAAGAAAACTGACAGGTCGTGTTGGGCTAGCCCATATTGTGGTTGTGCCAAGGGCTAAAAGCACTGTTAGAATTTGCAGAGAACAAGTCAACTCTAAATCAGTCTGTTGAAGATGAGCAATATGTTTTACCCACAACTCAGGATTTGTATAGTGCACTAGTTGGCTCTAAGGTATTTAGTAAGCTTGATCTATCACATGCTTAAGCCCAGCTGAATGTTGACAAAAAACATCAAGAATACCTAACAATTACTACTCACAAAGGCCTTTATTTCTACTTAAAATTGCCCTATGGGGTCAGGTCATCTCCAAAATATTGCAAGCAAAGATGGATCAAATTCCTCAAGGGATTGAGAAATGTGTTTGTAAACAGGATGACATCTTAATAGGGGGAAATGACTGGCAGGAAAATCTGTGTTGGACAGGTTACACAAGTACAATTTGCATTTCACACACACTTAGCTCAAGTGAGAAACATTATGCCCAAATTGAATGGAAGGGCTTGTCTATCATTTTTGGGGTGAAAAGATTCCATCAGTTTCTATATGGAAGAAAGTTCACTTTAATGACTGACCACCAGCCATTGTTGGCTATTTAGGGCCCTAAAGCTGCCATACCCACACTTGTAGCTGCCTGTATGCAGCATTGGGCAATTGTCCTTTCCGCATATGACTATAAAAGTGAGTGCAGGAGCTCTGAAAGCACAGCAACTGTGCACTCGCTAGATTACCCCATGAAGATTCTAAGATAGGCAGTGAGAACGAGATCTACATTGTAAGTGTTACTGATAAGGATTTCAGTATAACTGCAAAAGATATTGGGAAAGCCACATTGCTGGAACAAGTGCTAAGCAAAAGTACTTGACTGGGTCATGATGGGATGGCCAGAAGCTTGTGCTGAAGATTTAAAACCCTACTATATCTGTCAGCATGAACTTTGTTCTGAACAAAATTGCATTCTTTTGGTTCCTCTTTACCACCCACAATCAAATGGTGCGGCCGAAAGAGTGGTCAGAATAGTAAAAGAGGCACTTGTCAAACAGGTTTTAGAGGGAAACTGTAGGTCTATCAAACATAGGCTAGCAGATTTTCTTTTAAGGTATCGTGCCACCCCACACAGCACCACAGTTGCTGTGCCAGCTTAACTGTTGATGAGACATTGCCTGCATATGCATTTAAGTCAAATGAAACCTGATCTAGCCCAAACAATAGAGAGTAACCAGAATAAGAAGAAGGAATATAAGGATTTAAAGAGTCCTCAAGATACAATGGAGGCTGATTGTAGAGAATGACATAGTTTGAGTGAAAAATACTCAAGCCAGTAGCATTACTGAGAAGTGGATTCTGGGGAAGGTAGTTAAGGTCTGTAGACCCAGAACTCATTTGGTTAAGACTGGCTGTAAAATAAGACATGTTCATGTTGAACATTTGATCAAAGCTCATGATAAGGTGCCCAATGAAACTAGAGAGTTAAATATACCTGTCCCAGAATTGTGTGAACAATCTAACTTAGCTATAGATGATAGCCAAGTTTCAACCGGTGTGCCACAGCTGCCAGTCAATTTCTCAGATGAAGATAATGAGCCAAATTCTAGTGTTAATGAAGAGCATGTAAACACTCCTTCACCAGTTGTTTTGAGGCGATCAGAGAGAATCAGGAAACCTGTTGTTTGACTGAACCTGTAGCTAATGTAATAGCTAATATTGTGAACTTACTTGTTGTAACAATATCTTATTCCTAAGAGGAAGCAGTGTAATATGTTACGTACCTTATAGTACATATTGTGTCAGTACTCAGGGTACATTGCAGTAATAAAGTTTTGTTGAAGCGGCCATGTTGTACGTGTTGACCTAGTGATTTATTTAGTGCCGAATTAATCGGCAGTGTTATTAAAGTACAATTTTTTAAATTTTGCCATCGTGTCGACGCCTATTTCAGCTTTTACATGTAGACGCCGACATCATATTTCAAAAATTATCCCTTGATGATAAGTTATTAATTTGGTCTCATGTAAAATGAGGTATGACATCATAATGTTGCTAATTGGTAACTCAGATCTTGGTACATACCTCATTTGAAACTGTAACACATCACTATCCAGTCCATGCATGTAAGTGTTGACAAAACAAACCCTACTATCCGCTGGATAGTGATATATCTGCTGGATAGCATTATCCACCTTCCAAACAACCTGGGTCTGGTCAACATAAATAAAATATTCTTGTTTCTAAAATTTGTTGAATCAACTTCAGATCATCTGGCTGGACAGTGGACAAACTTTGATAGACAGTGGAGAAATGATGAAGGACAGTGGAAAGCCTAAAATGAGCAGATGCTCACCCACCAGGTAAACATGGTTATTTTGTAACCTGCTTTACCAGACAATCATTATCAAATTTAGGGAAGAGTGATGTTAACCGGTAATTATCTCCTCGTGGCTCTTGTTGATAAGATAAGATATGTAAGAACCTTTATTTAAAGTGACACTACAACGAAAATCATATCTTTCCTGTCACATCCATTTTAAAACATAAACAAGTAGCTTGTGTCAGAAGAAAAATGCTGATTACAATATTCAAATTATCTCTTTTCATTCCAGAGATATTCAAGTTTTTAAAATATGCAAATTAGCCCAGTGATGACATCAGCCAATTTGTATCAGAAATGTTTGATTCTTTTCAGTATCATATTTTACACAGTTTTCAAACTTAAATATCTCCGGAACTAATGCAGATATTTGCAAATGTTAAACGGCATTTTTATTCTTTCATGGAATTCTATGTGATACACCTAAAAAATCAAGGGGAAAAAATTTGGTCATAGTACCACTTTCAGTGTCAAATGTATTTAGCCCTAGTGGACAAATTGGGGACACTAAACAAGAGCCTTAAGTACTAATAAAAAAATGCTAAGCTGATTAAAATTAAGCACTTTGTGACACGTAACTACCGGCAGATTTACTAAAAATAAATTACTTTTAGCACAGTATGATTTTTAAATGCACATATGATAACTTTTTACATCTGAGGTAATGGGAAAAAAATGGAGTTTTTGTGTATCTTCTTTTAACGATAAGTGCAGAAATTTTCATGCACTCATTGCCTAATTTTCATTGTCAATAAGCGGACAGACATATGAATTTATAATTTATGCGATGCAGCAACAAGCAGGAGCAGACAATTTGACAATTTGTTCTTGTTAAAAAGCAAATTGTTGTCAGTTTTTCATGCATCTGAAATGTTATTGACAGTGAATTTCATGATAACATTGTCAAGGTAGTAAGCAGATTCACTCGGCTATCGCCTCGTGGATCCACAGCTACTTTGACAATGTTATGATGAAATTCATGATCAGTAACAGGATAGACGTGCATGAAAAACTGGTGTCAATTTGTTAAATGGCACCAATTTGCCCCCCACCCCCCTGTCAAAACAAAATTTCTTCGAGGGCAAATCACATCATCTCCATGTTCATCCATGTGCTTTCTTTCGAATAATTGTACAATATTGCTGACTTTCGAGTGTCCATGCAGCTTATTGTGGACTGTAGCGGATAAGTTGTTTAATCTTCAAAGGTTGAAGTTAGTGTTGGCATTTAAAAACCTTACAAACATGTCATCAGGAAATGTGTACGACTTTTCATACAAACAGAAAGTTGCAGTTTGGCTGGGTGTTGTGTACCCTCTTCTCTTTGACCAAAACCAACATTGCTTTCCGCTGAATAAATCAAAGGAGGACATGTGTAGTTTCACTTCGGTGGCCTAGATTTCTGGGCACAAAATATGTAACATAAACCCAACAAAAGTGTTTACATTGGGAAAGAGTTCAATCAACTCCGCACAGGATTACCTTGGTACACTAACATGTCCTCCACTTCATTGTTTTGGAGGTAAAAATGCTCAATAGCTGTTCCCCCAGAGCCAAGGCAATTCAAAGTCATGTTGGTAAACAGAATAATTGTCCTAGTTTTGGTAATAAAAGTATGTTGTCTCGCATACCGACAGAGTAGGCAAAGTTTGTGTCAATTTATAAGGCCCAGAATCATAGGGTTCCGGTCACTATAAAATATGGACTGCAGACTACAGACTCAGTATAAAACGCAGACTGAGGTATAAAGTGCAGACCGAGCATTATGGACTGGGTATAAAACACTGATTCAAGTATAAAATGCGGACTGCGGACTAAATGCGGCCTGAGACCAACTGTAGCCGTGTTTCATAATGACCAGTCGTACGGTAACTAATATTACGTAACACATGTGTAAATGAGAACAAACCCTCTTGTATGCATGTGCTCTCTGATCAATTCATTTGTTTCCACCCCCGCTGGAGGGAGGCCAATTTTACATGTACCTAACAGGTCAGGCACAAAATGCTGTTCCTAGAATTTTTGCTTTTTTTAACATACCAAACTTACCAATACTTAAATGCTTTCTTTACAAAAAGAAGTTGTTGCTAAGTGTAGAACACATGTTAATATGACTTCAAAGCTTGCCAATAAGGCTTTTCATTCAACCAAGAAATCTTTGAAACAGATTTTTCATTTTTGTACTAAACAGATTATTTCCAAGATCACTCGGTTCATGGTACATCAAAGAAACCATTTAGAATCCACTCTGAGCAAGGAATCATCAGTTCTTTTCTGAATTAACAAAATTCAATCAATTTTGGTTTAGTATTTATGAATTTCATCATTATTTTCCATTAAATTCATAACTTTCATTGCACCTCTCCTGAATTCTCTTGCACCTGAGAAACTTGCAAGTTTTGCTACAAACAAGCAAATCAATCAAGAAACCAAAACAGACTTGTATGCACTCGTATGCGATGTTTCCAGCCGTGGGAGGCCAAGTTTGCCTCCAAGACCAGTTGTCCCATAAAATCTCAATTTTCTCCTTTTTGTCAAGCACAAAAACTGCAAAGAATTGAATTTTGCATGTTTTTTAAGCTCCATTTAGTCCTCGTCATTACTCCTTATGACGACAATTATAAAATTTTAAAAAGCACTAAAAAGTTCCTTTAAATAATTTATGATCCTTAGTTATTTATTGTGTATCAACCCCACTAAGGGCTAATCTAATTTGGAGGATACAGTCAAACTTCGATTATCCCAACTCATGGGGACCAAGGTAATTAGCACAATGATATTGAAATCAAGGGTCTGAACAATCAAATATTGCATGAATGTTAATGAGACAAAAATAAAACCAAGTAAATTTTAAAAGCTGTATATTCATTAATAGCACCAAAACAACTTTGAGCTAATTGGATTATAATTCCGTAGTGTTAAATTCTTTTTGTCACTTTTGATGCATGTGAGTGCTGTTTTTTGGTCTAAGAAACCAAGACAAATTGTAAATAAAACCTCTATCTTTCTTGGTGTCTAGAGCTTAAGATTGGATTCCACAATGATTTATCATTTTGGTTGTTTCATCACAGGATGCTAGACAGCTGAGATCATTACAAGACAGCATGGACTGGAGAGACTAGAAAAAACCAAGAGAAGATGACAAGATGGCTTAAGTAGATTGTCTATGATTTAAAATTTTTTTTTTTGGCCTAGCCCGGGAGGCCTTTGAATGTGGGGTACAGCTGGCCCGGGGTTTTCCTCCTAGGGGCAAGTGGACGTACGGGGAGGTTCTTCACCCAGCTGTTGTTCCACAACCCCCGTTCAGGTTACAGGTAGTTGGTTATTTCTTTAGCTTGATAGACTCTTGGATTTACTGCTTGCATTGGTTTTGAGCAAGTCAACCTGATGAACTCTAAACCATGTACAGTCACTAACTAATTAGAACAAACAACTCTCAACTGATGCTAACAACTACATGGTTTGTACTTGTCTTTCACCAAGCAGGTGACTTTTCAATACCTCAACTAAGCAATAGACAATTAACTGGGACTTCAAACAGAACCTAGTGTACACACACTTAGCTAACAATAGATTGATCGAATCTGACAAGAACTACATGTACTTACATGTACTACATACAGTCAGATGACTTATTCACGATCTCAACAAACCAGCCAACAAACTTTTACTTCAAATAACAGACCCAACACAAACTTGACTTACAATAGATGGATTGAAACTGACACCATTAACTATTGACACCTTGCAGATTACTTATTTGTGACCTGGACAAACCAACCAGCAAACATGAACTTAAAACAGAACCAGTACAAACTTGACTAACAACAGATGGATTGAGACTGACATCATCTGACCCCAAGATCTACTAGCTTACACCTTACAACCGACTTATTCATGACCTCAACAAACCTAAAAGCTATTTGTGACTTCAGTCTAGGGTAATAAATTACAAGACTGTTGTTGACACTGCCAGGTACTACCAACTTCTTCCATGATTGCCACATAGGGGGTCCTCTGGATTTCAAGTGATGGGATGATCAAAGGATTTTTGTGTATTGGAATTTTCAATTCTGAGTGTCTCTTGGCTGGAAAAATTTGACAAGTATTTTTTGGGTGGCTTGATTTAAGTATGGATTTGTTTAGGGTATTCAAAACAATCTGAAGATTCATGGTACTGCCCCAGCCGATAAAGAACAAACAATAGTAGATGTTCTTGGGTGTCCCTAGTGAAATTGCAAAGCTTAAATCTATTTACAATAAAGAAAGGTTGTGCATTTTCTCCTTTTCAACCAGCAAATTTTGTTTGAGGAAAACATAAATTCAGATGAATTAATTGGTGAATAATCAAACACAAAGTAACATTAAATTTTTGTTATAACATTTAATTCTTTCTGGAAATTTTTAAGGCTCATATATTCAGCGTAGGATTTTCTTGGGGTTAATTTTTGGTCCAGGGATTATTTTAGGGGTTTGTTTGAAGCCCTAGGGATTTTTTGGGGTCTTGAGTTTTGCCCCAATTTGATCATCCGTGACACTTGAAATCCTGAGTGCCCCTTTGAGGAATGTCAAAACTTTACAGACTACAGAAACTGCCCAAGCATCATACCAATGCAAGGATTAGCATTGAGTCAATAGACAGATAATATTATTGTTACATGTAGGTGTGTGTGCCACCATTGTTCAAACAAGTGCCTTTTTTGAAAAAAAAATCTCCCAAGCTGTACTCCGCATGTGATTATTTGGCTCATCATTGAATGGAGTCAGAGGTCTCTGTTACTACAGTATGCAGAATAAATTTATTTTGATTAAAAACAATGTTGTTGTTTGTTTCCTGATGAGGTCCCTTAGGATGTATAGACTGTAATGTTTTAACTGCTAACTACAAGGCTTCATAGTCTTCATCTAGGAATGAGGGGTTGCAGAAAGTAGTCAAACACCACAATCTGCATCCTATAGTGACTGCATCATGAGACAGACAATAACTCACTTTACAATGAACAGCCACCATCTCTTTCACAGCAAATTTTACTTTTTTGGATACATATTCTTGAGAGAACTACATGCTGCAGCAGAGATCTATGACTCCAGTCAGTAAACCAGTTAATCATGCAACCCATTCCACCTGGCTGATTTGAATCCAGTGAACAGTAAATTTTACTCTTGCACTTGTTTGTTCCTTTTGAGTTGGGTTTGAAGGTCCCAGCATAAGAGTCCTTTGAGCAGTGGGGTTTTTTGGTTTTTTTTCAGCTTTTACTTAGATGTGTGATGTATGGTTGCTCCTATACAAAGTCTCGATTATTAATTGTTTCGGAAAGTTGAGCAAAAGTTGTAAAAGAAAATTCAAACTCAGTTGCAAACAAACAGTAATAGCACATTCTCTTATCTTGTCTCTTAGAATTTAGCTAGCACATTCTTCACTGCTCAAAGGGAAGCTTGCTAAATAATTAATTGTTATTTTAGTGTATTTCTTATTAGTAAAATATTTAACTTATGAGCTCCAACAACAATCAGCAACATGCTGCCACTCAACTGTATTACCTACTGTAGCCTTCATTAAATCATAAAATAATAATATGATTGTTTTTAATAGCCATTGGCTCGGTACTTTTGAAACAGACAGTCATGAGTAATTCAAAAATAATAGTTATTTTGAAATTACTGACTTACATGTACCGGTATTCACTTTTTCAAATGCTTTTTCTATTAATTTTTAAGTGCCTGGCAGCTTGATGGTGGTTGTTTAATAGTTGTTTAATTTATAAACAAGGGAAGCATTCAATGTTATAAATTGAATAATCTCAAGATAGTCAGCCAAATAATTATTTTTCATTGAAATTTATACCAGCTTGGATAAAAAATGTTTCATCTCCAAAAACAGACGTCATTTTGAATTCCTTGTTCAGTTGTCATAACCACTGGATGTGGGCTACTACAAATTTAGCAGTTTTCTAGATTTTGTAGTCTTATCAATTTTCCTATTTTTATAACACTTTTAATAGTTATAGTTGTTAATGCTTCCTTTGTTTATCTTAGTTTACTTTGCACATTAAGTGGATCTGCAAGCTCATTAGCATAAGCTGAAATTACAAAAGCAAAAAAAGTAATACTTATTCTCAAGCACTGCAAAAGTTGCAACAACTAGCTACATGTAGGTGTGATAATAGTCTTATTGTTGCCACTCCATAATTTATTTATCTTCTTAACTGAATTTATTAATTACTTTCAACACTCACTCACTCACTTGATTGCAGAAGAAAGTTTGAGTGATAACTTCATTGAAGAATTAATTAGCCAAAATTAATTTTGATTTAACACTTAGGATTAATTTTTTTTTTTTTTGGAATAGGGCTATTTTTGTTTTCCAAAGGCTTAGTTTCATTTAATTTTCAATTTCTCAATTTTTGATTCAGTTGTTACTGGCTTAGACAAACGTTAGATGAACAGTCTGCATTTTAATTTTAACTAATCACTAGTTT
>Ga0126338_10002240_pt1 | contig 13198 bp, 7 predicted proteins | sample OrbCmetagenome_2_FD_92529 | JGI IMG/M metagenome (GOLD analysis project Ga0126338, IMG submission 92529) | Coral microbial communities from Petempiche,Puerto Morelos, Mexico - Orbicella C C metagenome | ecosystem: Host-associated > Invertebrates > Cnidaria > Coral | place: Petempiche,Puerto... | reverse complement strand
GTGTGGTTTAATTTTGTCCTTGTTTTTTTTTTACAAAAAAAAGAACAAAAACTTTGAATCAGCCAAAAAAAAAAAAAAAAAAAAAAAAAAAAAAAAAACAATTAGGCCAATATCCAGCCATCTTGACTTCACACTTGGTGAATAACCCATACATCTTGCCTGCTCAAGACTACCCACTGTGCGCTGCAGGAAAACAGTGCCCTTTTTTCATAAAAGCTTTTTAAAATAGATCCTTTATTGACCAGGCTTGTTCAGTCAAGATGGCTGGATATTGGCCTTGTTCTTTTTGGGTGTTTATGGGCATTAACTCCGTTTTGGTCCATAAATGTGCAAAAGAAAAAAAAAAAAGAACTTGGCCAATATCCAGCCATCTTGACCCTACGCTTGGTCGACAACCCATACATATATGTGGCGTAAATGTCAATGTGAAGGAATGGAGAATGCATGATGTATATATGAAGTTTTCTCTAACCACCTATAAGAGTTACAACTACATGAACAGTAATAAGAGAGAATCTATTTCCCAAATTTTTTTCCCCAAAATCCTTTTTTTTTATTGGTTGTGTCATCCTATAATTGGTTTGAAAAGAGTAAAATAAACAAATTTTTGATTTGAAGAATGACTACCAGTAAGTTTTCTATTTGTTAAAAAGCCATAGCAAAAAGTTTTAGTGGCCTCATTAAACCGCACGGGACAAAAATCAACATCATTATTGAACTGACTACGAAGAATTTGTGATGGTTTTTCTGGGAACACAGTCATACGGTCTCTTAACCTCAATTTTTCAGTCCAGCTACAGTGAATGCAGTTTTTCCACCTTCTTGCTTTTATATGTCTGAGATTTCAGGTCTAAAATTTTGTGTGGCCCAAGTAAAGGAGAACATGAAAAATGATAGGGCTTGATGTGTAATGTCATATGAGAATGTTATAAGTTGGTGCTAAATAGCAAGCTGTCTGTGCCAGCTGCCAAAAGGGTGTTGGGCGTTATATATCTTTTCACGAGTCTTCAAACGAGGTTGGCATCTAATCATGCCTTATGGGGCTCTGAATAATAGCCCTGCACCGCATGGGCAGTAAAATAAACCAGCAATATGTTAACTTCAAGGTGAACATGATTTCGCTGGCTACAATTTCCTTGAAACTGATAACAATTAAGTAGAAAATTGATATGTTACTCAGCTGCCAATTTACGACAAAACATCTACAGAAGATAAGTATCCCACTTTAAGTCACCCAGCTGAATCCTGATTTCTTGGTATGATCTACCCAGGAATAGTTTAAATTAGTTTAAATTAGTTCAAAATAGAGCAGTATGCATTTCCTGGTGCAGGTGTAACAGATGTTGTCAATTTTCCTGAACAAATAACAGTGACAGCTTCCATAGCTGTAACAATAACTAGTTAATAACAAAAGAAGTTGATACGTACCTAGTGACTAGTTAAAAATGCAGATTTCCTTGACCTGTCTGTGTAGACATCCTGTTGTGACATTTTTTTTTTTTTAAATATAGCTTTGTATTATTATTTACTGAATTAAAGATGGTGGGGCCTTTTCCTCTCGCGACACAACCCAGTGCAACAAAAGGAAGCTGTGGTATTGTAACCTCCTCCTTTTGGGTTATTAAAAAAAACATCCTGTTGTGACATGGTGCACAACAACATAATTTTCCCTTTGCAAACAAGTGATATCTTCTTACAGCTACTAACCCTGGAAAGAATATATTAGCTAAATAACGATAATTTAATGACAACAATAGCATTGTTAACTGCTGCAGCTGTGGTGTGTCAGCTGGTGTAACTCTGTCAGTGACTAATTTTGAACCATTCTAACTGGTTGCCATATGCCTGGTGCAATAAATAAATATTGTCTTAAAATCATGCTGGCTGTGGGAATAAAGCTCTGTCAATGGCAGTATCCAGGATTGAGCAGTTTTCTTTTAAACTTTTATCACCTGTTTACTTTAAAAATTTATTTACATATCCAAGACATATTTAGATGTCTTTAATTCATGGCAAGTTAGATTTGCTCCTTTTTTAGCCCTTGTTTCACATGGATAGTACTGCAAATAGTAATAATGCCCGCACTGCCACTGGGATTATTGTCCTAGCATTATTCAATGATGTATATGTTTTTGTGAATTTTTATTTTTAACTATGTGTTTAATAAAGAGTGTGTTGCATCCTTATAATTTTTTTTGGTTGGACAATTATTTAATAATCTTATTTTGTAAACTAAAATCTATATGTGTTTAACTTTACCGACAGACTCTTTTAATTAAGATTTAGTCTCCTTAAAAATCTAATTTGACACCTGATGTACCCATAATTATCCAATTTAATATACTGTAGTACCAAATGTACCAACCAAAGTTGAAAACAAATACTAGATTTTATAACTTACACTAGTTTAAGTCTGCAAGTCTGTATGGTCACTGAACAGTGCAAATTATTCAAACAGAAAAACAACTCAAAACTGCAAGTGAATCATATTTTCAGTCTGCGGCTAAACCTGACCACTTGGCCCTTTGAAACTAGAATTATTCAAAGTTTTTTGTACTGCTGTAACTAGTTTTGTCTCTGGATTTCTGAGAATATAATTCTCCTCATAATATCAACTTTCCAGTTCTAAGGTATTTAGGTAAGGTAACGTTGTGAAATCCCTCAGTGCTCAGATTCAAAGAGGACTTTAGAGGATATGACGTTTGGGATCCTTGCTTCATTAAATGCCAAGAGTTTGGAAACCTATTAGTGTTTCATACACAATTTGATCAGGAGAAAGTTGCATACTATAACTGGACATTTTTATTTAAAAAAGAAACATTTCAAACTAACCCCCCCCCCCAAAAAAAAAAAATAAATGAATAAATAAATAAATAAACAGTAACTATATCATATGTTAATGTCAAAATGAATTTTTAAATTATTGATATATATTTATTATTTCTCGAGGGGTGTACATTGAATAGATATGACATGATTTTGATGTTACTTTTAATGTCAACTGAATCTGGTTCCACTTGATTTATTGTGTGCTTGAGGCTTGTCATAGATCTACATGTAAAAGTAATAAATAGTTCTTGAAAAGCTATAGATCACCTACATGCACTGTGACATTTTCTGAACAAAATGAGTTTATTAATACAATATGTTGAATATGGTGTGTGAAGAAAAAGAAAATTATTGTCTTTGTATTCTCATTCTCACTGTTGTCTTTTACTTTATAATCTCAGGAAGGATGTGATGCTGCCACCTCCACTTTTGTGTCAAGACATTGTGAAAGACATGTTAGTTGACACGGTTAGTCAATAGTGAAAAATTATTCCTTAGTCTAAAATGATCCTACTGTGAACCAGTGAACCTGGATGATTTATCCCTTTACATGTAATTCAAGAGTACCTTACACTATTTTCTGTACAAAATCTTACCGTGTTTGATGTTTGCCTCAATTTCTGTTTTATTTATATATCTATTCATTCATTTTTTTATCGTTATTTTAAAAACAATCAAAAACAATGTAAAAAATTAATTAGTTATTGATTAATAACTAAATAAATTTGTATTTATTTCTGTAATTGTGTATTTTTAGATATTGAAATATTTATTTGTAGAATCATTGATGTTATTGTCCAGAAGACTGTTGTAAGATGTGTTTATAGCATTCTTCTTTCAAACTAACCTATAATTTTATTTGTGTGTTTATTTGCTTATTGCTGATTAGGTCATGTGGTTTAGCAGTGGTGGTACCAAGTCAGTCTTGCATAATGACGATGTTGACAACATCAATTGTTTGTTCAGTGGAACCAAGGAACTTTTATTTATAGATTACAAAAAATACAAAGGCAAGGTGTGTTACATCTAAACTAGAAATTAAAGCATAAATTGAGAGACAAGTCACTATTTCAAAAAGTACATGCACCTACCACTGAATTACCCAAGCTATAGTGTAATTCTTGTTCAGCATATGTGTACATTTTATGGGATTGTGTATGCTAGCTAATTCAGAACTTCATTTCCCCCTCCCCCTCCCCCTCCCTGATTTTGTCAGGTTGCTCTTACAGTGTGATGGTTTAATCCCTTTGTACTCCTGGGAGAAGGGTGCTGTACTGGCTTGATTAGATGTCATTATTTCATTTTATTTATTGACAGCAAGTTTCTGTTTCCTTTAAAACCTATCCATTAGACTAGAGGTACCATGATTTGGAATGGTTCAGCTGAGAAAAGTTGAAATTAAATAGCCTGTGTACTGTAGTGAAGCACAATTTTCAACCCCTAAGAGGCTCTGTTGGGGTAAAATTCCAACATGTGACATGGTGTTGAAATGGCAGCGTGGAGGCTAATAAGATGATGACAAGCAGACTTAACAGCATTCCTTGTGCTGTTGTGTTGTCAGTGCCAAAACTAGAGTTCCCCCACCAAACTAGGGTCTAACATACTACCATAATGCGACAACATGGTTTACTACTCACACTAGCTAACAAATGTTGTTTTCAGCAGTATGATTAATGGTTCTGTTTATTTATATAGGTACCAATTGATTTCCCTTCTGGTGGATACTCTGGAGTAGATGTCGATCGGTATGATGACACAGTTTTTTATTTGTAGTTTGTATTTAACAGGCAAAATGTGAGCTCCATTACCAACTTCAGCGCTTCTTGAGTGACTAAAATGTTAAGTTTTTTTCATATTTCAGAGTTGATTTCGTCAAGTATCCCAGTTTGAAAGATGTAGAGTACTTTAATGTGACCATGGAACCTGGAGATTGTCTTTTCATTCCTTACAAGTGGTGAGTTTTTCCAAACTCTATTTCGTGCTTTTCTGTTAAGTGCACTATAAAGAGATGCTTTCAAGGAAATGTCAGGGGCGTTTTCCATTTAGTCAAATATTCCAGAAGGTTTGGAGTTAAGTGGCTAACACTGTGTTTGTTCACCCAAGTGGAAAATGTATACAAACTTTAGGACTTCCTTCCTAGAAATTGCATTTTTTTTCCCCCTAAATCGTCCATTAGGGCAAACCAAAAAATCATAAACTTACCATTCGCCTCAAGCCGAGATTTTCAGAATTCTTGACTAGATGGAAAGCGCCCCAGGGCTCATTTTTCAATCAACAATGAAAAAGATGATTTATAGCTGAAAATTGGTCTGGATTAGAAGTAACCGGTTTGCTAACTATGTGAGACTCAAAACGATAACAAAACCTTTTTCAACCCCTTCTTGAATGGGTGATAGACTAGAACGCATTCATACTGCTTTGCCTCATCAGGTATCATCAAGTGCGGTCGTATGATCGAAACATTGCTGTGAACGTCTGGTGGAAGCACCAAGCTGACTTCATTCCGACTGACTGTGATATGGAACCTAACCAGACCTTAGACAAGTTTAAGTTCGCTGCTCTCGAAAAAGAAGATTCAAGTGATGAAGAACCAGAAGATTTGATGTAAGTCATGTGTTTTTTTTTTTCAAAAATAAATGTTAATTCCCATTCCACTTGCTGTGAATGCCATACAATTCTCACAATGTGTTAGTTCAGAGAATTTGACAGAACATGGAGACAAATTCGTGTTAATCTCATTTTTCTTTGTCAAGATAACACATCTCAGCCCTAATTTGCCAGTCAGGTGAAAATGTGAAGCAAGAGCCAAAAACATCGACGAAGCATGGGACGATTGGGTTACCTCGCTCGCCACACCACTCCAATTTGCGCGCGGTCAGAATGCGGAACAAGCTCGTCTTACGTAAACGCTTGTTACACAGGCTAATAAAATGAAAACTTTGCCTCTTTCTAGGATAGTCTGAGGTCGCTCGTTCCCACTTCCTCCTCAGTGAAGGCTGTGGTACAGGCCTTGCTGCTGAGTGGGCACTAGATATTTTGTTGATTTACCTTGTGCAAAAATACCACCTTAAGATTAAACCTCAGCCAAAGGTATTTACTGCTCTTTTTTCTCGCTCCAGGACGCATCTGGAATCGTTTATCTCGCAAGGTCCTCTGACTTTCGAGACATTTGAGGAACAGTTAAAACAAGTAAGCATTAAGTTATTAGTTGCAGTCTTAAATGCAGTCAAGTATTTTTCCTTCAATTAATGATTGATTTTATTTTTTGGCAGGATTCTGTCATGGTTGGTGAGGACCAGTTTGACTGGAATGAACAGTTTTCATCCGTTGCAAAGCAGGTACTGCAGTGAAACAGCGTCAAAGCACTGAGACTCGCTCTAAAAGATTGCTTTCCCCAAAAAACAACTACATTTGCAAATGAGTATTTGCAAGTAGGTCTTTCGTGATTTTGCTAGTAAAATGCTGGAAAGTTGCACACTGGAATGCAAAAAATTTGCTAACATAATGCCAAAAATCCAAAAAGTTGCTACCTAAATTTCAAAAGTTACAACCTAAATTTCTTGATAGTTTTATATAAACGTTAAATAGAAGCTTTATATTTCCTTCTTCACAGTAATTGCTATCACTGGTCAAGAGAAATAGCTTGAAGCCTAGCTTTAAGGAGTTGCTCGCAAATATTGGGCGAAATTTAAGGATACTAACGGAACAAATCATATGGTTCATTTGACCTCAAAAAGTTGATAATCCAGGAAATTCGCATGAATTGAAGTTTTCTACGAAATCGTTGACTTTTTCGTGCTTCATGCTACAAACCTATATTTTGCTCAAAAGTTGCTCAGAAAGAGAAAACTTGCACCAGGTTGCTAGAACCGTGAAAAGTTGCTCAAAAGTAGCCGAGCCCAATCAGAATAGGCCTATCTGCAAGGCAAAGTATAGCTACTACTACTTTAGCGTCTCCAGGGTTTCTATACCAAGCCGATAATAGCAAAAATAATCTCTCCATGAAATGATACCTCTTCCAGCGAAAGATAACCGGCTTACAACTAAACGATATGGAACCATTGTGTGAAAGAAGACAGTTTTCATGCCCAGTTACCACATGCATCAGCATAGGTGTTTGATCCGTGTAGACACTTGAATTTGCGAAGTTTAAAGGAATTTAAAGAAAACTGACGCACCTAACTTTTTGCAAAATTGAGCGTTTTGAGCTTTGTGGCGGAATTGCTAACTCTACGCCACAGTCCAAGATTCACGTGTGTTCCATAACCAGATTGGAAAGTAGCCAAATTGTCCTGATTACCCGCGATCTGCGATATCAAGTCACTGGCCTGATATCGGGGTTATTTTAGTCGATTTGTGTACGGTAAATACCTTGTAATAATGTTTTCGTAGGCCTCGACAGCTACCAGGCTCGCCTTGGGAGGTACTTGTGCTCGAACGTGTCTCGCCAAAGATACGGGCCATTGCGCGACTTAACTCTCCAGATATCCACCGAGGCATACGGAGGGAGTATGGTTAGGTAGTCCATTAGGTGTGACCCACGTTCGCATTGAGACCCGAGAGCCGAACATTTAGAGAGACCCTAAGATATAGCACAAACTTCACTGTCCCTTCTGTAAAGAGGAATGGGTACATAAATAGGCTGCAGCCCTGGGAATGTTTTAATATGAATCCTTTCTTTTGTTTGATTGCAGATTTTTCAAGTATTAGACAAAGACAAAGATGGGATGTTTTCAAACCTTGATGTTGAACAATTAGCGCAAGATGATTCAGTAAGCATTGAATCCCGCATGCACATGATTGCTCATTAACTGTTCGGAACGCAATGGTTTTCAACATTGAGCTCTTTCTGTTTGCTAACGCGGATGGATCGTGTTTTAAATTGATAAGATCGTAGTCTCTATTGTCACAAGCGTAGGACCGCCGGAAACGAAATCCAGTCCCCCAGTAGTGTCGTTACCTATTACCTTCGACACACTGTAGGCGGGACTCATGTGACTCAGCTTACCTCTCTCTCCCTCGCCTTACAGAAGTCTGCGCGGTCGTAAAAGAAGTCGGCTGCGTGAAATGAGTGCAGACGCAATCTTACACTCCTATCACTCTACGGATTTTACCTACACCCAAAACCCCCTTTGAGCCTGTGTGAATGAGAGAGGTTTTCAGTAACATTGTGGTTTACTCGTTCAACCGGTATTGCCCGCGGGGGGCGGGGGGTATAGATTTGAGCCTGCTCTGGGACTCTAGAATTTTTTCCGATTGCTCCACGCTAGTGACATAACTGGTACCTGATTTACAGCTTATTATTTCACTTAGCTTTACTATTTCATTCCTATCACTTCTTTTAAGCTTTTGGACAACTCTTGTTCTTGCCTTACAAACCAGTGACTTTTCAGATTTTTTGTTCGCTGAAGCACTGATCTATGAAGTTACTGGGAGCTCGTCAACCTCAAACCCAGCCTCTCTTTCCTTTTGCTCCCTTGTCAAGGGAGGATATGAAGGACTGAAAGCCTGGGATCGAGCTTGGGAGCTGGTGGATCAATACCCCCTTTCACGGTTGACTTTCTCATTTGCACTACATTGTAATCCAACGTGAAATAAATAACAGCGCGACCGGATTGAAATTACAATTGCCCGTTATTACCTCACATACCTTCTGGGTTATATCGTAATGTAGATGAGAAAATTTCACCAGGAAAAGGGCTACTGTGTTCCATCTACGGACTCTAAGTGAGGAATATGAGATGGTGAATGTAGGAATGACAAAAATGAACGCGTGAAAAAAAGTCCAATTAACTTCTTAATGTGTTATAGGTCGTAAGTGTTCTAGAAAATGAGTTGGCCAGGATCGAAGATTTAATAGAGGATCAAGTGGAGTTGATGGATTCTACTCAAGAACCAGAGGCAACGAAAGATGAACTGTAAAATGAAAATAACAGCGCGACCGGTGTCACAAGGAAATTCCAAACGCTATTAGACCTATCGTCAACGTTAAACTTCGCTGGCAAAACAGTGATAACATGAATGGATGAAAACATCAGCGGAGTTGATATTTTATTTATTGTTTTGTCGCGAATCAGAAAACCAGTTAAAAACGATAAATTAGGTAAATATCCACAACTAGCCACTGACACCAGTAGGATAAAAATCCGCAAAGATTGACTCGGAAGACTGCTAAGTCTTATTTCGTGAGTTCGCGCGCAAAATGTGACCTTCGCCACGCCAGCTCGGAATAGCAAACAATAACCAACCAGACTGCGCGAAAAGCACTATCCACTAGTTTGGTATATACTAATAGCCTTTATTTATAGACAATAATGCAACCTAGTTTTATCTGCCTTGCATGAACCGGTAACATCGTAGAAAATCAGTCACACTGGATGGCACGAATGTCGCCTGACATCTGACATTTTGTACAATGTTACGCATCCCGTAGAATTTTTAAATTGGGCTGCAGTTGAAATGCATACCTTCCAGGACATTTCTTACGGATGGTAATCAGTGAGGGCTTCTTGTGCAGATATGGGTATCGAGACAATTTTTGGAAGACGGAAGCACATAGAGCTTCTGATGGGAGGATGTCCGGTGAACTGTGGTCGTTGCCGGAAGGCTCGATTTGTTTATTTGAGCGCAGCTCATTTTCAACCCAAGTTTCCTTTATCACGCTCGTCTTTTTTGGTCACTCAATTCTTTCCCTACTGGAGAGGGGTCAGAGCCATCTTTGACGGATGACGTAGTTCTACAGGGAATCTGTGTATGTCCCGGATGGGCTGTTGCTTAGAGGCTTCAATTTTCGCGCGCAAGTAAGAGCCAATCAGAGAAGCTACACGATCTCTGCAGTTAGGCTATCGGTAAGAAATTTTCGCGGGAAGGAATAACGCAATTGAAGAGGGAGGTCTAATTAACCCGTGCAAAAGGTAAAAGTCCATACACAGTCAAAATAGGTCAACCTTTTAATACATAAAACCTACATTTTTAAAAATACAATTTAACGTTTGGCTTTGAATCAAGTAGCCTTCTAGTGGTATGCTATACTAATGCGAATCATCAATAAAGGAACAATTTAATCTTCAGGTCAAAGGCAAATCCAGGTTTGTTCCTTGTGACATCATATAATACTTTTGAAAAATAACTATATTTGACTATATATAACTATATTTGTTCCTTCTTTTAAACATGAACTTTTATTTAAAAATTAACGTAACATATAAATAAACTTTGAATTTTAAAAAAAGGTATTCCTGTGCATGTCTGGAGGAAGATGAAATTTAAGGTATAATATATTTTAATCCCCAGTGTCAAGTTTCGACGTCTCCCAACTGATACTAAGCATTCCTTATTGATATCGTCTCACAATGACGATTTCCTAACCAAAACCTTTTCGTAGTTATTTTCTTACATCGAAATTCTAATTCTACTGTTTATTTGGCTGTCCCTAGACAAACAAAGTGTCCATAAACGTTTTTTACGATAAGCTCTGCCTCAACATAAAACTACTATCTCTGTAACGGTAATCAATCATATCTATCATAATAAACTCGTCGATAAACTGAAGGTAAACTAAACTAGATAAGAATATTTCAGTCCTCAGATGGCTGGAAGTTTAATGTCGTTTGGCCTCTTTCAGGATCGTTTAGTCAAAATATTAAAACAATTAAACTGATTCCGATGGCAAAAGAAAAAAAAAAAAAAAAAAGAAAAGAAAAGAAAGAAGAAAGAAAAAAAAACATTAAACAGGGCAGTAAATGTAACACACCCACACCTAAATGGCCGTAATCCATTCGTATCTAAAAGGGATGTTGTGGCTGAAATTATTATTAAGCTAATTGTGGTCGAGGTAGCAGGGTAGAATGTAGTGTGGTGAGTTGAAGTCGGCTTTCACCGACGGTGGGTACAAGGAAGGGGCCTGCCATCTCCTGTTATTTACGCCCCCATTCACTACACCCCGCCTTTTTCAGGAAGACAAATCCTTGCTTCGTCTCCCACTCCCATCCGATCTCCTCTCCGAGCATCTCCGCTATTGTTAACAAAGCGCTCACACGAGCAAGTAGCAGACTAAAACAGAAACAGTCCATTAAGCCATCACTGCCGGATGACTGGTGAGTCAACTAGGAGATTACCCTAATGTGGAGCCTAATTCTCTGAGCTAACATCAACAGATATGTGTTAATCAGTAAAGGAAATCGGTGTTCAGAGCTTGGAAATGAAGGGGGAAAGTGAATCGTTCCAAAAATACCTCATGTCCTGGGGCGTGAGAAGAATAAATTGCCTTTCTTGCTGCTCTTTAGCGACCTTCAACATCATTTCCATGCTAATCCGCCTGTTTACCATGTCCTAAAAATTTAAAGAGAGCAAGTCGTTCGTAACTGATATTCACTTGACCTAGAGACTTTACTTGGACTTTGAATACTTTGTTACAAGAAACCGGTTGGAAATAAGACATGTTTCAGAGATGTACTCACCATGAACACATCGAATTCGTCTAGACATCTAAAGGGCGACTCCATTGCTTCCCAGAGAGCCATGATGAATGACACGGTGGAAAAAGATCTCTCTCCTCCAGATAACGAGCGAGTATCCTTGGCAACCCGTTTAGAACCCTGCTCAACGTTAACCTAGAAATAAGCGGTCATACATGTATTTTTGATATCAAGATTTCACCCAGATATGTAGAATAATGCGCACGCACTATTTAGCTATCTGCTCATGCCAAACATATTTGAACTTGAAATGCTTCGTTCAACTTTAATCTGTACACCTTAGAGCCTGATGTAAGTTATCTATATGAAAAATCCTGTCGATAAAGACCCTTCCGAGTGCAAAACGTTCAGTAATCAGGCGGATTAATAACGGTTTTCGAAAGGATAGTATCAAATAATTACTAAAGAAAGCACGTAGCGCGTGGTAAGAACGGGAAACCGCTCAGGAAACTATTCGCGTTTGGTTTAGCTCTTGCACCTGATTGGCAGAGGAAACAACGGTGTGTTTTCATTGGTTGAATTGAGTGGTAAGAGTATTTTAAGCCAATCAGAGCTCAGCGAACGGAAATCATAACAAAGAGAGATTCCTTGGACAGTCGGTCACTCGAAAACTGTGCTAACTTTTGCAAAGACAGAACCAAAGAAGACGTGCTCAAATTGTTAATGAGAAAAGGATAAAGCCATTTTAATACCCCTTTAGAAAAGCAGCCCAGTGACAGGAATAAACGCACCTGAAGCCCAAGAATTTCATTGCCGTGATCGAAGCTCATCTTGCCGTTGTAACCTCTCTGAGAAAGCATCATTTGAAAGAAGAACTTGGCACGAATAGCGATGAAATGACGGTAATTCACAAACGCTTTCGCTCTTTGCTCCATCACTGCCTTCAAACGCTGCAAGTCAGGAAGAAAAGTATTATACAAGACACTCAGTTTATTATAGACTTGGTATGGTAAAAAGGGTTATATTACTTATATATTTACAGCCCAGCACGCGATTGGTCTAAACGAGTCACGTGACTGAATATGCCCAGCTAAAACTGGGAAGTATCCGAGCAATATTCCCCAATTTTCAAAAATGCGCGGGTTTCGAAAAATATTACAAGGATACTAAACACAATAGCGTCCATTTGGCGCGAAAATTTGCTCTGATCTTTATCAATGGACGTCATCTGTTCCTCGAAGGTCAGTTTTTCTTCAGCTTTGCTCTTGGAAAACTGTTTGCCTCTAGGAACAGATAATGTCCGCAGAAAAATATCAAGCATATTTTCGCGCCAAATGGAGGTTATTGTTTATATGCATATATCTACGAGAACAAAAAACAACAACTTTATTTGTACTCAGCTTGAAATTAGAAATTAGATGAACAAAAATAAGTTAAAATAAAAAGAGTACATGGCTGCTCGAAATAACTTTAATGAGCTAATAAGACTGAGTAGTCATCCTTAGTGATTTAAAGTGATTATTTATTTGGCTCAAATAAGAAGAGAAAGGTAAACTATCACTTAACGCCAGGATGCACAACAAATAAACACTCAAAAAAGTGACAACTATGAATCTATAAAAGAACACAGTAAAGTCACCTTGCTGTATCTTTTCAGATTCTTCAATGATTCCATGATACCTTCGTACCGTTTCTTTGCTTCAAAATACTCTCTTGTGATATCCTCGTGTTTGCCCTTACTGAAAATAAGCACGAAACCAATGCCTCGTTAACCTGCAATAGATTCCCCCTAAACCCTCACTTACTAAAAGAGGGAAAACTTAACTTGGTTCGGTGTACAATGATATTTTTTCCGAATCTGAGATTCGACAGCAAGCTGTATTTACAAAAATTGCTTGTCAACGAAACAAATTCACTCCCGCGAAACTCCTGTTTTTGAGTGTGCAAAATCT
>Ga0126338_10002239_pt1 | contig 13204 bp, 6 predicted proteins | sample OrbCmetagenome_2_FD_92529 | JGI IMG/M metagenome (GOLD analysis project Ga0126338, IMG submission 92529) | Coral microbial communities from Petempiche,Puerto Morelos, Mexico - Orbicella C C metagenome | ecosystem: Host-associated > Invertebrates > Cnidaria > Coral | place: Petempiche,Puerto... | reverse complement strand
CAGAAATGGTACATGGCCGAAGAAGTGAAAAGAATTCCAGTGAGAGAAGGAAGAATCCGTGGGACTTTGTTTCTTCCACCGGGACATGGACCATTTCCAGGTAGTCATGTGTCTGATTGCGGTGGAACTAACACCATGATTTCTATGCATTTGTGCAAACCTCATACCAGTCACGCATACAATTCTGTAATGAAGCAGCTCTCGTAAGTTTGTACTGTAATTCTATTTGTCGTCATTCAAGCAGCTGTTATTGTTTTGGGGCAAGGGGGCATCGTTTCTGTTGTTTGTTCTATTGTTCTCTCAAAGGGTTTCAAGCCATTCATGTGACACTTTACGAGAGCTGCATCACGAGCATACAATTTGATTACGGTGTGTTCAGAAAATGGTACTTCCAAATACCCAAGTAGGTCGAGACCTTGTACCCGATTTCTGGTGTAAGTGCTTGGAAAATTAGATGTTTGATTTCTTTACTCTGGCCTAAGTTGGCATGAAAAAAAACTTGATTAAATTTCTCTAGGAGCTTGCTTGAAGCATCAGAAAATTAGATCTGAACCAAATGGTCAGATCAAAACTTACTTGGTAATGATAAAAATTGTCAAAAGTGTGTACCTCTTAATTGTATTTTTTCGATTCGCTATATAAATCTAATCTTCTTCTTCTTCTTCCTCCTCCTCCTCCTCTTCTTCTTCTTCTTCTTCTTCTTCCCTGCGTGCCTATTTTTCATGTAATCAGCGCGTGATCACGTGGGTGTCCAATTACAGATATGCAATTTGAACTTTTTGTAATTGGATACCTGTAATTGGATACCCACATGATTTGCACGTCTATCATTTGCACTCTAATGGCTTCCTTCACATTGTTTTCTTCAGTTTTCAAAACTTATGAACAGTGCTACAGATGACTTCACGGAAAAGAAGTTCTCAAAAGACATAATTATTTCCAAAATTTGTTATAGATATGATTAATTAGTAATTGGACCTCGTGTTGTGCCATTCAGGGAGTTATCGTGCTCATAATGTCAAATCGGCCTCACGCTTCACGGTCGTCCAATTTTGAAATTACTCACTTGATTACTCCCTGAATTGTGCTCCACTTGGTGCAATTACTATTACTTATTATTATTATTATTATTATTTCTATTTAATTTTAGTTATCACTTTTATATAGGGTGATTGCTATTAAATATAGTTTTCTATTGTATATGATAAACCTAAGACTTGACTCAAAATTCTTGCTTGTTGAGATACTAAATCTGCAGAAGTAAAAATCATTACTTCATTTTCCCGTACCAGCTATTTGACCGAATACTTGAAAAGTAAAGCTCAGTTGAGCCCAATCAAACCTCAACCTGCAGCTAACACAATTGAACATTTAATTTCCAAACTTGTGGATGTTCAATAGCACACAATTGGAAGACTGTAAAATGACATTGAATTGGTTGGTTTTTCTTGATGGCTGCAAATAAATTAGTATAAAAGATCATATTATTTTTGAGCTTGAAACTGGAAGGCCAAAATATGTATATTTTAATATACTGATGCACCTCTGAGATTACATATACTATATGACAGGCATAGAAATGTGTGATGTGCTACTACAAAATGCTGATAGTCAACATGAATATTGAAAGAAATTTCTGAAAGTTACTTAAGAGAATAAATATTTTGATCTTGAGAGTATAAGGATCATTTATGCTTGCAAATACACATATTCTTCAGGTACTTAACTTGTTTACAGTGGAACCGCTGCCTTACAGCCACCTCGTTATTACGGCCACTTTATTCTAGCTGGCCTGAACCTCACTCAGTCATTTTGTTATATAAAGAACCCCTTTAATATGGCCACCCTGTTAATATGGCCAGATTTTTGTGGCCTGTTGGATTAACAGGGTTCCACTGTATATTAAATTAATGTCAGGCTTTGACATGTGGGATATTAATTTTAACAGGGTTTGTTTTTGTTGTAGGTGTTGTTAATCTACAGGGTGGTGCCGGGGGATTGAAGGAATCCAAGGCCTCTCTGTTATCTTCCCATGGATTTGCAACTTTAGCACTGGCCTATTTTGCCTATGATGATCTCCCATCATTGCCGCAGTACATTGATCTTGACTATATTGAAGAGGCAGTAGAATGGCTGTACCATCATCCCAAAGTGTTGCGAGATGGTATAGCTATTCAGTCATACTGCTTAGGTTCATGGGTTGCATTTCTCCTTGCAAGCTATAGGACTGATCTCGTCAAAGCCATGGTAGCAGTATCCCCATGGCATGCTCCCTTGTGGAAACCTTACAGATATAAAGGAAAACTCTCAAATGAATTTCGTTACCCAGAGGAAAACATTAAAATTACAGATGGAGGGCTCATATTCAGGTACTGCATGCCATTAGCAAAAGAGGTTGCTGTTCCTTCAGCTGAATTACCAGCAGTGACCCCTGTAGAGAAAATCACATGCCCAGTTTTGTTTGTTTTTGGGACAGATGACTTGTTGATTGATTGTGACTTCACAGTAGGCTACATACTTGAACAGCTTAGAGCAGTGGGTAAGGAATCTCTTTGTACCGTTATGCGTTTTCCAGGTGCCGGTCATCGGATTGAACCTCCATATAATCCACACTACCATACAACTTACATGAAGCCTTTCAAACAGCACTGGGTGTTGGGTGGGGAAACAAAATCTCATGCATTAGCTCAAGAAATTTCTTGGCACAAGATTTTAAATTTTCTTCAGCAAAATCTGATAAAATTGAAGAGTAGTTTATAGCAAGTAAATAAATGTACAATGTACAATGATAAGGGCATATAGAAGTACAGAATTGAAGAGTAATTTGAAGCAAATACTCTGCAAATACAATTAGTCTAATTCTACTTACAGTGTATTTTTCTCATTTATTCCTAACAAAATTGAAATGTAAACAGGAAACAAGGAATTTCCTTGGGGGAGGGGGAGGGGGTGAAAGAGTACTCAGACATTTCGAGGATGTGCGTGGTAGACCCAGAAAAAGTGCTAATCAGGGTAAAGTCAACTCCTAAATATTCCACATTTCCAAAATGTGACTCAAAAAAGTCCCAGTTGCTTCACATAACAATGAGAGCCCTGGATTACATGCTTTTAGCCCAAGAAAGGTCGTTACCACAGTTTTTACGACAATTTGTCGCCCCCTAAAGGTTACCACAACCCCCAGAAAAGCTTTACACCTCCCTGACATTAGACTTGAGTGCCCTCGAACTCAACGCAGAAACATGCGAAAACCCTGGCAAACCAACCGATTTAGTTAAAGCCTGGTTCAATAGCGACATATCCACATAACAGCATTGGCGTAAGGACAGAAAGAAAAGATCATATTTTTGTGCCAGACAAAGTTTTCTCATACCATGTTGTTATGTTATATTGCGCGAAGGTATTAGTTTAGTTTACCTAAAATTACTCTTATTTTGCTGGTGTGAGGAAGGCCAAAAGAAAGTTCTCGCCCAATTTGTTTTGTCTTTTGGAAACGCTTTGATCGTTATGCCGCTCATGACGTCTGCTTAACCCTTCGAATACCAAACTTTCGCCAAAAAGTACCGTTTTTGACAGTTTAGTCAGGTTTTTTGGCTGCCATGACACTAAATAAGCCTAAGTTTTGCTAAGAAAGCTTTTTTTTTTTTAGCAAAAGGAGAGATTTTTTCGAGGATTAGGTACAAAATTGAGCAATATTTCAATTCCCGGCATGCGCATAAGCCAAAATTTGGACGTAAACGTAGTGGACCATTTTACCACCGTTTTTGCACCAAAGCTGATAACATTTTTCGATTTGCGACGTTGTAATGTCGTCGATATCTAAACCTGACCATTGTACGGAAAGGCCTAGCCTAGTACTACTATCTGCTTATCAAGGATATTTGATGATATTTAAATTGATGACGTCACAAGTGGTACAAAGAGCACGACCATTAATTACGCATATATGCGTAATTGGGGCTCAAAGGGGTAAAGCTGAGCCCCTGTTGACCGGCCCAAGGTTCATAAAGTTCATCGCAAGTGATTGATATTCTAAACTTTTAAACTGTTTGTCTCCTGGTGTCTCTGACCATTCTTTATACTTACACAACAATGACAACAGGCAAACTAAAATGCAACCCCACATAGTGGAACTTCACAAAATTTTACAAATCAGTGTGTGCCCGCAGTGCATAGAGTGAAAATCCGTCCTCATCCTTGTCCAATACTGTAAAACAGATTCGACACGTAAATGACTTGACACGACCCCGTACGAATCGTAGGGGTCGTCGACTTGTATATACATCCTAAGTCACACTAATGGCTATGCACTTAACCAACTGTGCGACTCGTAAACCATTATTTCACGACCCGTGCGACTCGTAGGAGACGTACCAAAAGGAAAATGCCATTTACGGGTCATATCAGTTCGTGTTTAGTGGACAACGAGAGAGAGGACCACAACTGGACAATGGAGACCTCAGATTGTGTGTGTGTGTTTTTTTAAATAAGTTGCAGAGTAGTCTATGTTGTCATAGATTTGACAAGTTCAAATTTAACTCCAATTGTAACTGATGATTGATGACAAGTCCGCGTCGGAAACGTCTTTTGAACTTAAAAACTCTGTCCTTTTTCAGGATAAATTAGATCACGAAAATCATACCTAATATGGACATTGATTATTCCTGAAGAAAGTGTTTAAAGACTGGTTTGGTACCAAGTGTTGTTTTCCCAGCAGGAAAAAGCGATCCACTACTGGAAACAACTGATTTAAAAAATGTTAAAATACTCTTATAAGAAGCTTGCGAGTTTTTTTTTCACAAATCATGAGGTTTTGTTCCCGAACGTTTCCGTTAACTTGGTATTTATATTGCACCTGACGATGATAAAAGTTTCTGTGTAGAAAGATGTATCTCTCAAATCTATCTTTAAAAAAAATTGACATCATTCTAAACATTATCATAAGCCTGCTTTAGCCAAGTCTCATATACGTGTATGAATTCAATAACCTGGTCAGCGGAAAGAGAAACTCATCTGAAAACGAAAACAACAACAACAACAACAACAACAACAACAACAACAACAACAACCACCACCACAAATTGATATTGCGTATTCAGTAAAAGGAATAAAAATATCTAGCCGTGGGAAATGTTTTAGGAGAAAACCAAACACGAAATACTTGTATCATGAAGCAGGAATAATGCTAAAAAATAATTTTTGTCTCTGAGGCACGCATATAAGTTAGGGTTGCCACAGGTCAGGAAATGCTGAGAGAGGGAAAAGAATTTTTCAAGGTCAGGGAAAAGTCAGAGAATTTTATTTTGAGGCAGGGAAAATCGATTTTTTGAAGAAAGGTCAGGGAAAATCGAAAGAATTTAATACGGCTGATTTAATGTCATTTAAGGCTGGGAGAAACATTTTGGGTCATTGTGATCTCAACAATATTTTTTACTTAATGAAGAAAAAAAAGATTGTTGAGAACTTATTAGTCTTAGTGAGCGAGTAGAAAGGATGGCTGAGGCCAGAAGCGGCTAGTGGATCTGACATTTTGTTTTTCAGTTTTTGGTTAGGGAAATTCTATTTTTATCAGGGAAAAGTCAGAGAATTTTGAAAAGTGATGCCTGTGGCAACCAAGTAAGTACCAAAGAATATTGCAAAGTTCAGTGGAAATCAACAAAAAAGACAACCCGAAACACTGAAAACACCGGAAACTTTCGAGACCATTACACCTGCCTGTCAGTTAATATATACGATGATGGTAAAAGAAAAGATTGTCGTTTCCGCTTGTCTTCGATCGATGTTTGAAATCTAAAACGAAGAGCCAAGAGGTGAAAAACAACCAGGTAAGTTCATCGTCTCTATTTCATACTTGTATATCGTCCCATGTTGTTACAAAAAAAAAATTGTGAGGCAGTATGCACTCACGCCGTTTAAAACGTAGAAATGACGGTTTGATTTTGGGAGAACTCAATGTTCAAAATGGCGGACATCTATTCGGCAAATATATTGAGTTTTCTTCTACCGTACGATGGAACACAGCTCAAAATAAAATAGATTTTGGATGTATCAAATATGTTTGGTTTTTTTTCTAAATTTGCGAACGGTTTCACGATGAAATCCGAGTGGCGAGTGAAGTTCTCGGTAAAATGTCAGTTTAGCGGGGATCACACGGTTCACAGACTGACGATTTACCACTGACTCAAGGTAACATGTTGGATTCGTAATCAAAAAATATATATCAGTACATAATATCTATCTACATTAAGATGGATAGCATGAGTCGAACTTACCTTAACTTATACCGTAGCTACCAGTTCAGTTGTCCTTCGGGTTGAAATTCGACGTCTTGGTATACGCCGAGCAGTAGAATTTCTTGAAGTTCAACTCGAATGTAAATTAAAACCGTGATATTTCGTTGAAACATGTACAAGTGATTTTCTGCCATTTCAGAAGATACTGCCTGCAAGTTACAAGTTATGGTCCTTTATCAATTTGCTTCTTTTTCTCCCTCGGAGAGTCGGCTGACAAGCTATTCAGAAGAAGGCCGTAGTTTGCCAATAAGTAAATAATCCGCAAAAGAAAGCCTTAAATTGATCATTTTTCTCCCAGAAATTCGGTGCCATGCTTTCTGTGCGCGTGTATATTTCTGTTATGAAATTAGAAAGTTCTATACTCTTTGCCGGACTAATTTTTATGTTGCATGAATTGTGAATGAGGTTCAGAAGTGACTGTAACTAGTCAACAAATTTGAGATCTCCTGAATTAAATTTGCAGAGACAGTTTTATCCACAGCTATCTATTAGGTTATTGTTCCATATACATGAATAGAAGCCAGATCTTTAAATTTCCTGCTATAAAATCTCAATATTAGTGCAAGAGAGAGAGTTAGATATAATCTTTAAGAATGACGATTAACAAAAAAAACTACCGAACTCAAAAATTCTCAGATCATTTTAATTTGTTAGGGGTGGTAGTCATGAGATATATATTTCCAGTTATTCAATAAATTAATTGAGCTGTGTTCATGTCAGAGAATAATTATAGTTAATATACTTTTGAATTTTTTTCAACTGGAACTTTTTTTGGTACACGACATCGTAGCGATATATACTTTCAAAGTAACATAGGTGATTTTTTGAAATAGTCTCACTTTAGGTATCCTTGTTGATTTTTAGCATTGTTCACGGCGTTTCAACAACTATTTAGAAGTTGCCAAATGTCACTTTAACGAATATATTGTTTGTAGTGTAGTCGCTCCGTTTCTGTGAAACTCCTGAGCTAGGAAGCGTAACAGCCGCTAACACCTCGGCAAAGATCTCGATCAGCGCAGTTCCGAAGTTCTCACAAAACCTTACTTACACGACTTAAAGGACACAGTAGGTTTTATAACACGGTAGCTAGAAATCAGTCCGTTCTAGTTCACGCATTTTAAAGTAAATACCGAGCACAAACTCAGTGAATTTTCACTAGATCACCTGAAGCTGCGTAAAACCAACCATACTGCAAAACGTAAACCTGCAACATGATATACTTTGAAATGAGAACATCCTCTTTATAACGTGCGAGTAAACTGTATTACAAGTCATTTGAAATATAATTGCGTAGTTGGATTTTAGTTTTGCTGTTAGCTGATCAGTGAGTGAACGTATCGATCAGTCTTTGCATTGCTTTTGCCTTTCCTTGCATGCCTTTTAAACGTTACCGTTAACGCTTTTTTGAACGAACGCCTAATGGGAAAACAAAGTTGATTCGAAAGTTGTGGACTAAACTATAGACCGACGAAATAATCAGACTTTCAAAATCGAAGATAAGGACATAATGAAAAATAAAATCGATTTGATAATGGCATGGGGGAGGATCTTATTTCTGATTGGATGACCTTGACGATCCGGAAGTAAGCGCCACGAATGTAAGCTTTAGATTTGCATGTTGGTAGTTTCTAGTTCTTGCCTGAAGATATCATTGTGCTGTTTCCGTATATTTGAACCACGAGATCTATATTTAAGTGTCTGCTCTATCACCACTTGTTCTAGCCTTATTTGGCAAGCCCAAGGTGTCAAAACTCTGCCTTAAATTTGAAATTCAAATTTTTTTTGCCTCTGCCACGCACTCTGGTAAGATGTGCTGTTTTGATTCTTGTTTATTCTGTTCACTCTGTGTCGAGTTTGTTTCATGAACAAATCAACGGTACTATCATGTTGATATATCGATTACAACTCGGTTATATGTTGAGAAAACATATAAGATATTTGTTTATTCGATGTAAGAGGTTGCACCAGTTTTGATCTCAGGGTAGACACTCTAAGTGCCAAGCTGCTGAGACAACAATAACAGTTCATCTATTTCAATTTCTGTGAAACAAATCTGGAAGGCACATCATGAATTTAGTTCATAATATACACAACAGCTGAATCAGGGTAACGCTGTTTATTCGTATATTTTGATTATTTGAGTTTCAGTGATGATATACATTCATAAAATCTTTCTGAAAAATAAAAAATTGAGAGTGTATGGATCGTAAATTTATACTAACGATCTGTGTAAGAAGCCCAAAGGAAAAAATCTCTCGTTCAAGATTGATTCTTTTCCTATAACCCGGGTAAAGTTTTTGACTGTGTTCGCTAACCTTAATATTTTCGCGTATTTGAAGTAAAATCTAGGGAACCGCCAGTTCCAAAAGTAACAGATTTTGAATATTACTGTATTTCCTTTTAAAACTCTTCCGAGAGTTTGTGTTTATGTAAACAGGCCTTGAATAAATTAGCACAGGAAAACTGTATGGATATTTACTGAATACCTGGCTGATTCCTGAGATATTTTTTTATTTATGGTTGCCGAAAAATATGCCTAATTCTGTTATAGAACGCAGTGCGAATTTTCGGTTTATACTCCGAATTTTTCAAATATCTCAGGTTTAATTACAAAAGCTTTCTCTTTACTTAGATTTGTTGATTTAATCTCAGCGAGGCCATAATCGGCGTGTAAACAATTCCCCTCAATTTCTTATTCATAAAGCTATGCTTCATCGTTGACAGCTCGGTATAAAAGCCACTGTCATTAAATATTAACAAACATCCAAAGTTTTTTTTGCGTTCTTCTGTTCGACGATTCGAACGGTCTTTCGCAAAAGGTTTGTTTAAAACACTGAAATACCCATTTCAACTTTTTTTCCTCGCGAAATTTTCAGTTAAATCTCGAAACTAATTTATATTTTGCTTGTCTTGTCTTTGCAGCTGCGATTCAAGTGGTGTGGGCTTCGGGTAAATGCAAATTTCACAGGGATCAAGATTATCAAGGAAAACTAAAAATACAACGCGTACGCAGCGACAAATTCAATCAAAATTTAGGTTAGCCTTAGTTAGAAGGAAAGAAAATTAGCCAAAGGGGAGCTTTAAACTGAGGACGTTTTCAAGGAGTCGACGAAGTGTTCGCTGAGGAACCGTCGGGTCAACTGCGTAAAAGTGCCGAAGAAAAAAAGCGGTCATGGACAGTTATTTGATTTTGGAAACATTGGACTAAATACTTTGTTTTGAGATTGTAACTAAGTGTCTGGCTTTGGCGAAGGAGAATTCAATCAAAACAAGGCCTTCACAGATCATTCTTTCAGCCTTTTCGCGAATCGAAGTAAATTCTTCAGCAAATCTCTCGACGCGTTGTGACAGCCCTAGCGGCGGCCATCTTGTTTAATCTGCGGCAAAAGGTCAGCGACTGTGGGAAGAATTTTCGACGAAATCTTCGCTTAAAATTCTTCGCAGGCTCCTCGGAAGCCTACATTAGGGGAACGACACGCACACATCCTGGTGTAAGACTTAGTTGAGAGAAGTTCGCATTTCTAGACCATTTTAATCTTGAATATTTTATTCTGGTGGATTTCATCTGTGAACTGAGTAAATAGAAAACTGTCATCATGTGTTGCTCGTGCCTCTGTAGCTGCATCCAGAAATTTCTTGCAAATTGCTGTAAATGCCTGGGGAAAAGTTGCATGGCAATTTGCCGCGGGATCTGCCGTTGCTTCTGCAATGCTGTTTCGCCCGGCTGTGGATTTCTCTGTCAGATCATTCTGTACGCCTTATTCCAAGGTTTCAACATTGGCACTGATGTCGGAGTTTTCCTCGAAACGTCCGAAACGTACGCGCGATGCGACGAGCTCTCAACCGCAACACTGCAACCCTTGAGCAACGACACCAACCTAACGCGCCCGTATTGCGTCGCGACGGAAAACGCTACCCAGGTGTTGCTAGGTGAGAAGGCGGCAACGCTTAAGCTCCTCGAAGGCGTTTTCTTCTTCTTTATCTGCCTCTCCGGAGGGATGTACGTCGTTCACATCGTGGTGCTCTTCCCGAACACGTGTAAGCATTGGAGAGACGAAAACTTCGAGAACATGGTGTCTGAGGCTGGGCCTTACTACCAGAAGATCCTTCAGATTCACACGCTGTTTCTTTTGGTGGAGACGCTGATTCATGACGTGCCTGTGTCATGCCTGGCTGTAGAGCTGTGCGCGCAGATGTGGGGAGCCGGTGGTATCAACTGCTGGGACTGCGCCATGACACCTGGAGAGCTCCCCCCAAATCCACGGGCGCTGATCAACTGCGAGATGTGGCTAGGGCTTCTGTTAGGCTCCATAGCTATTGTCAGCATCTACAAGGGTATGTAAAATCTGATTCTATTATTTATAGATTGCTTGTAAGAAATGTTGCAAAACAATAAAAAAATCTGAAGATTTGAATCTATTAAGTTGATAAAATACGTAAATACTGTTAAAAAAAATAACAATGCATTTTTTAGTTTTATGAAATTAGGCAACCTCTTCCCAGGGTTTTAAGTTGTAAAGGAGCCTAGAAAGATACGAAAAGTAAATCAAATTTGTGAATTAAAATGTGATTCTGTTCCGAGAGCGTGCAGCTGCGTACAGGTCAAGGTAGGCGTTGTATTTGACAGCTCTCTGTGTTGTCATTGCTAGCGCACCATCCTGATACCAATTTTATTTTCTAGTGAAGTTTTAATCACTCAGTTATTACCTCGTTTCGTTGCATGAAATCTAGTGTCCGTCAAATCGTTGGAACATGTCTCTGTGGATAAAAAACAAACGCGCAATTTTCAAGCTGTTGTAAACTAGTCCAGCTCTGATCGATTTGATCAACATACAATCACGGATTGTCAACTTAACATTTTTTAGCCGACATGATAATAATGATGATTTAATAATTTCTATTACGCTATTTAACATTTAATGATCAAAAGCGCATTACAATATTAAAATATATAATATAAAATGTGTACATAAACTAAATTTAGCAATAACAAAGGAATTTAAGCACTAAAGGCTAACTTAAAAGCTAACTTAATAAGATATATTTTAAGAGAAGATTTAAAAGTTAAAATGGACTCGATATTGCACAGGCCTGTTGGGAGCATGTTCCACAGTGTAGGCGCAGCTACACTAAAAGATCTCTATACATGCCCTGTATATAGCTCACCATTCAAAGATCTTCAAACTGACAACTACCGAACTGCCATTTTTACACTCCTTCATTTCTTTCTATTTGACGGCGGTACATCTGCATCATCTGGAACAAGAACTTCGATGCGACTAATAAAAAGCTATGAATTTCAGCTGTAGACGCTGGAGCATCCTCTAGGACATTCTTACCGCAGAACAATTTTAACATATTTGTAGAAATTTTTATCTCTTCTTTATTTATCTATTCATTTCTTTTTTTTTTGTTTAATTTTATTTTCTTATAGTATTATTTGAGTGTCCACAATTAGCTACCTAAGCTAAATACTCAGACAGTTAAATAAAATTCATTCATTCATTCTTTTTGCCCGTAGATAGCTTGTGAAGGGAAGAAAGTTTTACTAATCAGATCGCTTACAACATCCTCATCAACAGGTATCTTGCCGCTGTACGCTTGGATCGGGAACCCATTCTGTTGGGCCTGTTACCCGCTCCGCATCTGCGTAGTGCTCCCAGCTGGGTTCCTTTACTGTGTGCTCACCTTGGCCCCTGCCATGGGAGTGGCCATAAATCGCCTGTTTGATGTGGCGCCTCAGATGAAGGACGAAATGGGGACTATAGCGCAGACCATTTGGACGTTTGGCATGTTTTTCTGGGGTATTATTTTCTTGTTGTCGTTCCTCTATTGGTATTTTTGCGGTAAATGCCTCTGTGCCATTTGCTGTCCGTGTGAGAGGAAGGAGAAAGCCGACGGCTCAAAAGAAGGATGCTTGTGCTGTTAAGGACACGGTCGAACTATTTTGGTTTTCGTCATTTTTTGCTTTATCGTTTGCTTTTTCTTTTCCTTGGAGGGGGAGGGCCAGGGGAGAAAGACTTGATAGGGGAGGGGGGAGGGGGTGCTATAGGAATAATGCGTGTAAGCTATGTGGTAATTGACAACTTGAGTTGCACCATCGTGATGTTCGTTTCAGTGAGTTCTTTTCGAATAATTAACGCAATGCAGTACAAGTTGTTTAGTTTTGAGACGTTTGCGTCATGCCATCCTGTGCTGGAGATATTATGACATACATAGACCAACACCGGGAAAAAAGCAAGAAAAGTAAACAAACAATACGTACAGTCGCGGGTCAATTGAAAGAATCGACTGACTATCAGCTTCGTTTCCTAGCAACTGGTTTCGAACCGTAGAACAAGTTACGTGCAGAAAAAAAATGACCGTTGCTTGTAATGGGAAGAATTGCAAATTTAACACGGAAAAGTTCTCGAATAAACTTAAATCCTAAGTCCTGCAGAGAGTAGGCATCTCACGTGACTCCCTGTGTCATACAGAGCTGAAAGGACGGCGTACAGCGATTGAACGTCAGAAACCGAGCGCTGCCGCTAAGTTGATTTGATTTTGTCTCATCAAAATGAGAAAAGAGACGCTAGGAAAAGATTGACGAAGTGACGAAAATTTAAACAAAATAAAAATAAAATTAGAACTCTAATTGGCTAGTGAATAGTAAAAAAACCCGTAGTATTTGCTCATTTGCTGCGTTTGTTTTGAAAAACTGTGCCATTTTAATTAGTTCTTTATTTGAACAGTTTGGCTACTGTAGAAAATAGAAAAAGTAGATACTTCCATCGCTTGTTAGATTGGTGGATTAGAGTTTTACAGTACTGTAACGAGTTATAAGTTGTGAGGCATTTATTCAGTTCCCTTCATGTCTATAATACGTCTTGTAAAAATGCATATTTATTGAAAAATGGACGTTTCAAAATTCTGTG
>Ga0126338_10002238_pt1 | contig 13204 bp, 5 predicted proteins | sample OrbCmetagenome_2_FD_92529 | JGI IMG/M metagenome (GOLD analysis project Ga0126338, IMG submission 92529) | Coral microbial communities from Petempiche,Puerto Morelos, Mexico - Orbicella C C metagenome | ecosystem: Host-associated > Invertebrates > Cnidaria > Coral | place: Petempiche,Puerto... | reverse complement strand
GCCCTTGATTATTCCGGATATCACAAACACCTTATCCAATAATTGTTTATTATTATTATTTTCATTATCATTATCATTATCATTATCATTATCATTATTATTATTATTATTATTATTATTGTGAGAGACCTCCGTCTTCGTTTCTTACTTCTGCAACTATGACAGAGTACTAAACGCTCTGAGCGCAGAAGCCCTACGAATCTTGGGTTGCCAACAGCTTGGTGGGAGATCTTAGACGGAATCCCTACTAGCAATCGCTCGATTTCCTATCGTGCATGCGCGAACGAGGTCACAATCAAGCATGTGTCGTGCTTTGTCATACGAAATGCATACACGCAAACAAATTACAGTTATTTTTGGGTCAATTGTGGCGAATTAATTAATTTAGGCTTTTTTCACCGTTTATTTCTTGAAAAACTACAGACATTTCGTAAAGAGCGACAAAGAAACGGACGAATTAAACATAAATTGGGTTTGCTCAAAACCATAGTGTCCAGCGCATTGCAAGCTACCTGCACTTAAAATAGTTAAGAGCTATTAACCCTTACATCATGTTCCTTTGACAATGAATACCTTTTTGAAATGAATTAATGTACAACAATTAATTCTGGAACTGTGCAAACAGCAAAAAAATGCCAGTTTCATTGATTCAAAAGTTTTGAACTTTTAAATGAGTAGGTGACAAACCCATGGCAGTGCAATACTGGCAATTTTAATTTTTAGCCAATGACAGGGCAGCAGATACTGTCGAACGGGCAGTCTCTCAAAAGGACAGTGTTTTGAATCCGTTCTGTCATGCGTTAGTTGAAAGCCAGTCAGTTGTGAAACTTGTTGTGGACGGTGGCTGATCAATCGATCGAGCGGATGCGAGCAGTGGTTCCCTCTCGTCTCGTACCGAGCAGAAAGGAATCTCTGTCTCGCAGAGTAGCCGACGTGCACTAAACTACACACACAGCCCCAGTTTTGTACATCTAAAACAAGAGTGGCGGGGTTGTGTTATAGCAACCTCCAAGAGCTGTGATCTCGTAGTATACTCAGATGTGGAAACGCGTGAAACTTCATGATGAAACGCTCTCTCCAACAACAAAGCACTCTTAAGTTTCCACAATCAGCTCAGTATGTGAAACTGGACCATAAGCATTGGGTCAGGACTCCAGCCAATGTTTATGGCCCAGTGGCATGCAGTAGGTCTTATGTTCCAAATGGCACTTTATGTAACTACTTTTCCTACCTTGTGGTCAGTCTTTAGAGCATTCGCCAATGCATCCCAATTTGCATCGTCATAGTTGACTCTGTAAAATCCTTTCTGTCCAACGTTACCTTTGATCCAACCGCTTCTATTCCACGAAATCGTATCTGTGTCCAATAGAGGTACGTTAGAGTGTATTTACAAAAACAACTTTGCTCCTTACCGTTATAGTCTTTGAATCCGAGGCTGATTTTAAAATACTTCTTTCATGTTCTGTACAATAGTTTTATCGCGTCCGATGTAATTTGTAAAACTCAACAAATGAAATTATTACTACTTACCTGATGTCATGTTTATTTCTTTAGCAATTATTTTGTTGGGCGCGGAAGATGTGATATATGTAACAGGTACAAACCATTTGTAACTGCAAAAAATAATATTGAAAACGTACGAAATTTTATGCTTTCTCTTAATGTTTATTCTGAACACGCAAATGTAATATATTACTCGAGTTTAAAATGTTTTCTATTTTGAATCCAAATTTGTCAGTGAGATTTGCTTGATTTCCTCTCAAGTGACTAAGAATAGAATCTGAAGCTCCTTTACAAACTACAAAATAGTTCAGACATAATACAGAATAGAAGTTCAAAACATCGATAAAGCTATATTGTACAAGACAATTAGAAGCTTAAGCTATAGAGCAGCGCAATACAGCTCCATATTAACGGCATGCCTTTATGCTTTTATTTCGGTAATTTTCAAATTCTTACCCGTATGGTGATTTATACTTGGACGTGATGTTGGCACCGGTATAATAAAGGAACCTCTCTTGAGTGATGATGTATGTGTCATCTCTGGAATATCGAATGTCTACTATAGGATAACCCATTTGAAGTGTCCACGTGTTCATCATGTGTTTAACATCAACGCATCTTCCCTGAACACAGCTTTCCTGAGAACATGCGTTTACTTTAATTGCTATTTTCACTTATCACAAAGAGTAACAACAGGGATATAAAGTCCTTTTTAACCCTCAATTGTTCAAACCTCCTGACTATTCCAAGGAATCTCGGTTTGCGCTCTCAGCAAAAAAGTTAAAAAGTTTCTTTTTTCCTCTTGGTCGTTCGAAACCTTACCCTAGGTAGACACTAGGTCGTTCGTACTTTGTTTAAGGTAACTCGTAGCTCAAAAATGTGTCATTGTTTTCATTTTCATTCATGTCAATCGATTCATTAATGATGAGGGGATTTGGAGAGTGATTATTTAGGTGACTCTATGCAGGATTTTATTCAACTCTTAAATCTTTTAAATTACTGCCCTATAGGCCCGTACCTCTCCCAAGACTGTCCATAAATCCTCTGTTTTTGCATTAGCGTACTCAAACTTTTCCAAGTAATGCTGGAAAGAAACACGAATCAGTCTCATTACAACAATAAAAATGTCTCTTCCAATGCTCCTGTAAAGGGAGTGACCATACTTGCCTGTCTCCCATCAGTCAAGCAGTAAGCTCTATTCCCTCACCTTTAATCCTTTCCTAAAAACTTCTTTTCCAAGATAAGCCTCTAGCATACGTAGAATACACGCACCCTAAAATAAATGAAAACATACAAAATGGTCGATTTGTCGATGTCGTCCATTGTCCATTTGTTTCTTTTTAACAGCTAGAAAGCCGATTTCAACCAGTGCCATATGCATTATCTTTACCATCTCTTTCGCACAGAGCTGTAGTTTGGTCAGATTAAAATGTGATCGCAAAGGCGATTGCATACATGATAAGTCGGAGTACCTTTTCGTATGTGATGGAATCAAATATCTGGCTGATGTCTTCCGGCCTTGTTATCGGAATTCGTATCGGATGGGAATTGGCCAAGCTATCTTCTGCAAATGCCGCTGACATATCAATTACGACCACTTGATCATCCTGTGTAAACAGAGGACTCTTCAGTTCATGTCATCGTTCAAATGTACTAATGTATGTCCTTTACTTACAATTTTCCATTCTGGGTGAATGTAATCCATGGCCGGGAATTCCATAAAACTAGCAAATCCTTCGTTTAACCAAAAGTCATCCCACCATTCCATCGTGACAAGGTTACCAAACCACTGAAAATGGATCGGTATATGACAGCATAATATGAATAACGCTCAAGGTAGGGAAACTGATTATATCAATACAATAACTATTATAGTCCTAAGAGCATAAAAAGTAACTTTAAAGTAACAGTTACACAACACATCTCCGTAATTGGCCTTAACCTGTACGCATGCGCACAGCTCATTACTCAATAGCCATGGACGGCTATTTTGTCCTTGTTAGAAATCATCAGCACAGGCATATCATGAGGCAGTGAATGAGACTCGAAAGCCATGTTCCTTAAAACCTTTCCCCCCTGAGTCAAACCAGAAAGCAAACCAAACATAAGGGAGCTGTGGTTGGAAGTGCATGCTACTATGCCAGGGTGATATGCTATGGTTTGTATGCCATACTGACGAAGCTGATGGTAACCCGTCAAAGTGTCAATGTTATGTTATGTTGCGGTTACCTGATGAGCAAGTTCATGAGACACGACCTCAGCAACCCTCTGTTTATTGGCGGATGAGGATACATTTGGTTTGAAGAGCAGATTCCAATCCCTGTAGGTTATTAGTCCCCAGTTCTCCATTCCACCGAAAAGGAAATTAGGAATGGCGATCATATCTGAGAGAAAGTGAGAAGATCAACAGCTAGTTGGGGGACGGACTTCGCTCCAACTGAGTACAGTCCGTATATAATTGTTGCCAGTATTCCGTTAGTCCTTGAAACTTGAAAACTGCACCTGATTTACACACAGTATAAAATGGTAGTTTCCAGTAAATGTGTTTTGTCTTATCTATAGTTGTTTGATAAACCTTGTTTGTTATTTCACAGGGGGATATGTTGGTTTAAAATCATGTAACGACATGCTTTTTATTTTATTATCTTCACTCTTGTATGATTAGAATGTCATATAGTTTGATTGTTCGACGTCTCACCTGACTTTGGTAATGCATATTTTATCTCAAAGTAATCTTCATAAAAAGTAAACAGTTTATCCGTGATTTTGGACGCATATTCCACTTGATCAATTTGTTCCAGAGGCGCGTACATTCTAACCTGGAGAATACAGAGAGAAAATTGCAAAACATTTCAACATAAGTTTTCTTAAACAAGTCACCTAACATATAAACAGGTCTTAATAGGAAGTTACTGAAACTAGAATGAGTTAATTTGCAAGTTCAGAACATTCCGATAAAAACATTTGTTACCGTTTACTTTAATATTAACAGACTAAACCCTGAAGGACTATTAGGCCGGCTAAACACTATACCACTTTTGTTTTCACATATTCAACGGTTTCAGGAAATTTGACAGCCTCTTGTACTTATCCTGATTTGCTGATTATCAATGTCAGGGATCTCTCAAATATCCTTATCTATCTAGGTCAGGTTGTGTTCTCGTTTAAGACCGATATTCTCCCTCGAAAATTTGAGAGCATATTCACAATAAACAACCAAATCCATTGTTACAATACAAGGCATGCAAACTCCTTTCGTCTACTATTGTGTAAAACAAATATCCGGCATTTCTTCGTATTCTATCGAGGTCCTAAATTTTTTAATTCTCTTTCACCTGAAATTTCTGGCTCTTCATCACTGGCATCTTTTAGGAAAAACTTAAAGCGTATATCATCGGTAACTACTACCTCTTTCATTAAATAAGGCTTGTCATTAATTACTTTATCTAAATTAGTCATCTGGTGTTTCTTGAGAGGGAACCTAAGTTTACATGCCCTGTGGTTTTTATTAGGTTCCCTCGCCATTTTGTTTTCTATCCTTTAATGTAATATATAAATTGTAGAGAGAAGGAAAACAGTTCCCACCACGTGTGGTCTGCGCAGTTTCCGGGTAGTTGCATGGAGGGACTGGTTGAATGACATCAGCCTACTAATTTTAAATAGTAGTCATACTAACACAAGAGCCACAGGAGCCGCAGCGTACCTTTTTTGCGTCTTTCGTCAGAGTGAATTCAGTATACTTAAAATCACACACGGCAAACGCTACCAGATAAGTGGACATGAGCACAGACTTCTCGAATTTATCGTATTTCCATCCATCCTTTTCGTCAGTTTGATAAATAGGCATATTGGAAATGGAAATCAAACCAGGGTCATGGACAAGGGTTACATTGAAGGTCGCCTTCATAGCGGGCTCATCAAAGCACGGAAAAGCTTTACGAGCGTCTGCTGGGGAGAACTGAGTTGCCGCCACAGGTCTACAGAAAGAGAAATGTGGAATCACTACCCGAAACTTAAAACTGTAAAAGACAGAATTTATTGCAGGTTTATTTTTTCCTCACTTATTCGAACGAAATACACACGCAGCACTGATAGGTAATGGGGAAAAATTTTACTCAGTGCTTGTCCTTAAAAGAGATTTTTCAAGTTGGCCTTTCTAAAACCTCCCTAACCCCTCCTCCCACAAAAACACACAAATCCTCAAAGTTGCTTGAAAGAAACAAAAAATGGGTGGTGGTGGCTTTATAAACGAATGTAGGCTTCTTGAGCTACGTAGAAAGTTCTCCTCTTGACTGTAAATCAAAGTGAAGTGGGGGTCAAAAATTTTAAGTTTTCAAGCGACTAGCTTGGGTAAATTGAAGATCGGCACATGCGCAAACCTAATCGCTCCAAAAAATAATGAACTGCCTACACAATTGTTCCGTCTTTTCTTGTGTAATTCATTCTGTAGAATCCTCCCAGCTCTTCTCTTAGTTCAGATTTAAACGCCATATTAATGACATATTCCCCTGGTTGAAGCCAGGTTTCCATCTGGATGACGTAGAACTGGTTCTTCTCAAACAGGAAATGATTCTTCACGGCTATTTCTGCTAAAGGAATTAATTAAGCTTTAATACACATTTGCCTTTAAATAATAGTTTCCTTTAGTTTGTCTTCTTAACAAGACTACCTCGATTCTATCAGTACCTTGTGAAATTGTAAAAGATAGACTAAAATACATGTAAAAATTCGAGCACAATACTCCGCTACCAGATCTAACTGGGATAGGAGATAATTAAGATCATGGATGAGTAGAAACGCTACTTTTTAATTATATTATAATGTAGATAGGATTCTGTGCACGCTTTCCGTTAATTGGCTAAAAAGCTTAAAAAATTCCGAGAAATTTTCTCGGAATTTCGAATTCATTTTGAAGTCTTAGCAAATGGTTTACATCGTAAAATTAAGGAGACATTGTCAATACGGGATTTCAACCCACCCTCGAACGTCGGCAGCAAAAAACTGTGGCTTTATTAAAACCGCCCAGGTGTCACTACTTTGGGTTAATTATTGTCTAACTTTTTGCCGATACCTCGCTTTAAATTTAATTAATAAAGGTAATTCTTTCAATTTTGATAACCATTACTTCTAAAGATGTATGTTGTAGCATACGAAACGTCAAGCTAAATTCAAATTTTCTTCCAAAACCGAACGTTGTCCATATTTCATGTTTGTTACCTATCGCTAGTGTTGTGGCACCAAGCGCCATAGTAAGACCCCGATTGATAAATATCAATACAGTAGTGTTATTAGGCAGATCGAGAGTTTCATCGGAGCACAAGTCAAGTTCTAGCCCGAGTCAAGTTATTATTTTTTACACTCCAAGATAAATATTCATCGATATAAACGCCGAGAGATTTAGTGAATACGACTTGCTTTAGAACTGAAAGGAAAGGAGAGGAATCTATCGAAAGATCGTCATCCAGTACAAGTCTTTGTTTTAAGTGCGTAATAGCGTTACAAATAAAATTGAAGTTTACAACACCAGCCAACATCCGTCTATCATGACAAGGAGCGATCTAAAGAGGTAGTTCAGTAAATCGTTTATATAGAGTATAAACAGAGAGGATTTGATTTTTTTTTTTATATATATATTTTTGAGTGGCAATTCCTGGTTTCCTTTGTCTAGATAAAATCTTCAACCAACTAGTCAGTTTTGTGAAAAATGATACCCTACTCTAGACCCAAAAGCTCTGATTTATATACCCTATCCTAGAGTAAACTACTTGAAAACCATACCCTTCACAGCGGCACATACCTATGTAGCCCATATATGGCAGTGCCTCCCCCCGGGGGGAGGGGGGGCCGATTGACCGAAAGGTAACACCTTGACTTATATAGTTGTTGGCGCTGCAACCAGCGCCAAGCGTGGGAAAAGACAAATTAGTAAGGCACCACTGGCTTAAGACCAGACCCTGGTAAAGCAGATACAAGGTGATCGCGGGATACGTTCCATCAGACTGAGTTATAAGAGACCTCGGCCTCGCACTTTCTATACCATATAGCTTACAAGGCATTGTGGAAAACATTAGACATATCTTTTTTAATTGATGTGATGATATACAGTTTTTCGAACAAATATTCTCAGATCACCCTCATTATCCTCATTAGATCATTATCCTCGCTTAGCTAGAATGTTTTAGGAGTAAAGCCTGATGTTTCAAACGGGTTAAAATAGAGTTCATAAAATCTTTGTTTTTTTATTTGGCTTTTAGGACAAATGAAAACCACTGCATAATTTATCATACCTTACAATGTTATTACTCCATACCTTATCTATTTTAAAAAGACTGTACTCACCACCGGAGGACTGATGAACATCTAATGACGTCACAGCTAACTTTTTGGTGTGTACCAATACATACTCCGTCGGTTCTTTCACCTCTATCAAGATACTCACGTGACCATTAAATAAAAACTTCTTTAAATCAACGAAGATAGTGAGGTCATAATGCTTTGGAGTGATATGTTTTGGCAGGCGAACATTCCACCAAACGCCAGTTCCAGGGGTAGACGGACCAGCAACTGTCGTTGGAACATTGATTTTCGGCTTTGACGTTCCTACAAATTTACGTCAAGTAAATATTGATTGCGAACATCAGAAGCTGATTCTCTTAGAAAATCGTTTATTTATGGCTGACCAGTTAATGTAATTTAAAGCTTACTCCACTTTGAGACACGCCTCACACAAGTTTAAAGTCAATTTTACCTTAATTAATAGACGCGAATGATCTCTTGCTGCTTATTGGATTTTTGCTGGATTTTTTTTAGTTCTAGCAAACTCAGCCTTTAAATAATTTTAAAAAAGATCCTAAACTATTATGCAAAGTAGGGGTAGGTATCAGTTTGTCTGCCGACCCTGATAGCCTTCAATTTCATGGTTTTGAAATACCATGCCACAGGAACGAAGTTTTTCTTAGTTAGATTTCGGTTCGTGACCCCCGCTTAACGAAATTGGAATATTCCTTCGATGTTCATGGTCTTAACGCCATTGAAGAGCCGCTGAGTCGTCGACCTACTCAATAAATAACTTACTCGTTCCATAAACTCTTTAACGCCACTGACGAGTCACCGAACCGTGGAGCCACTTAAATGTACACCCTAATCGTTCTATAAACTCTTATACGCCACTGGCGAGCCACCGAACCATGAAGCCACTCAAATATACACCCTACTCAATTTATAAACTCTTAAACGCCACTGACGAGCTACCGAACCACGGAGCCACTCACATAGACACCCTATTCGTTCTATTAAACTCTTAAATGCCACTGGCAAGCCAGCGAACCACTTCAGTATAGCTGCTGCCTATGTGGCCCTGTATATTGCAGTTGCTACACTACCTCTTAGTTGTAATATGAATATAGATCTGCAAATTAACTTTCGACACTTCGCACCTTTCCAAAAATATCACTGATGCTAGGTGCCTATTTAGACAATGTTTTGCATGTACACTGATTTCAGCTCTCCTGTCTTATAGTCGCGTTGAATGCAACTGATTTTGCTAGTGTTATGTTCACCGCTGTTCATACTTTGCATACTAGAGAACAGGAAACACATATCCATCTAATTCTTTTAGCCTCTGTCTAGGTTCAGTGTTTCCAGTGTTACCAAGTTGGTAATGAATACTGTCCTCTGAAACCATCTATGACAAGTACTGATACAACAAAAGCAGCCGCAAAATGGCGACAAAGAGAACCAAGATAGCTAGTAATTAGTATTTGTTGAGCAATCTTAGCATAAATAATTATATTAAGGCGGTTGTTGCAGCAGGCGTCTGTTGTGATTATTTTTCATCTGTTCTTGGTAACTGTAACCTAAATGATATATGTAATTCGAAATACTGCAAGATACACGGAATTGTGTGTACTGGTTGTACAAGGCATGTGCACGTGCCTACTTAAATTCGACGCTAACAAGGAAAGCACACCCATAAATTAATTTTTTGTTACAAGTGTAAGAAGCAATATTCGCATAACGACTTTAATGTCGTTCAGTATCTTGGAACGTTTAAATAATAATCTTAAAAGAGATCTCGTTACTTGCCTCTGTTTCCTTCTTGTAAAGGGCATCTTTCTTTACCGAGCAGTGAGCCCAACACAATAACTAATATGATAAGAACTACAATCAACGCAACCACTGTTGCGATCACACCTCTACTAACGAACCTCCCCTGTGCAGCAGCATTTGTCCTGCAGTCAGGACCTTGCATTCTGAATGAGTCAGCTCTAAGAGGTTTCTCCTCTTGGCTTTTTGCATTCATCGCTAGTTTGCCTGGGCCTGCAGAACCAGCAACGAGCAAAATCAAGTTTTCAAACGACGCCAGCCGAGGCTTTGTGTTGCATTTAGCGCTATATTGTTACGTTTGAATGCAAATAGCCTCGAGTGAAATTCCAAGGAATCATTAGAATATCATTGGACTCGAATCAGGAAACGAAGTACTACAGGTGTCGTCAAAGTTTTAAAAAAATAATTGGGCGAAAGTCAATAAACTGAACGAACATTCACTGACTTAATTAGAAGACAGCAGAGAGAATAGAGGCTTTCAACAAAAAACTGAGAACAAGAAAATACACCGGATCAATAAAGTTGGTTAATTGCTCCCTGCGAGTTATAATGGTTGGACACAATTTGCCGCTTTGTTTGTAAGAAAAAGCGCCATGAAAACAGATAGGCTATGAATGAAGCGAGCTTAAGAGAAGAAAGATCAGTATTATTTCCTCATTTTGGTAACTAAAAAGGTGAACTTCTCAGGCTTTGGAAGTATCTCAAAACTAATTCGATTGCCTGCGTAGAAATTATTGTATACCTAATACTTCCTTTGTCACTGAAATCTAATGAGCAGTTCTGATTCGCGGGTTTGTTTTCATTTTGTTTTTCATGTTTGACAACACGAAACAAATTCTGTACAGGAAGTGTGTGCGAACGGAGAATAGTTATCCATTCACTATTTCTTAGCAAGTGATACCAGCTTACATTACAAAGACACACAACATGACACACGAGTTTTCTCCGCTTTTTCTGTTTCTCTTCTCCCAGAGCGATCCCCACTATTTTTAGCCGGTCGGGGCCTATGAGGCAGAGTACTAAGGGCCGATTTACTCGGTACGACTTTGTTGCATGCGACAAGCTTACGACAGGCCTACGACAGGACTTAGGACCATTTACACGCGTACGACATTTTCACTTACAAAATTAAATATGCAAAACTGTTTGCACCGGGATTTTCGGAGGGAAAGTTGCAACAAACAGTAAACAAATATTTTAGCTGTCCTGCGCTTTGAAACCTTCCTAACGAGATGTTTTTCGCTTTAATCCGTTCAGTACTTTTAGAGAAACGACTTCATGTGAATCAGTCAAAGTCTAGTCAACAACAACTTCGTCCGCCATTTTGACGCAAGAAAAGCTCTCCTTCGTCCCCTACTCAGTAGAAATTTTTAACAAAATACGTTATTTTCCATCGATTTCGGTTATGATTGTCACAGCGTTCTAAAACATGTTTTAAAATCCTACGATATTTTTTTGACGTACACAACAGTCGCAAGAGAGTTGTAGGTTTGATTTACACGAAACAATAGGCCCTTTGCACAATCCGGTCACATGGTACGGAATTAATTATGCTGGGACGCACGCTACACATGCAGTGGGACTTCCAAGACAAAGGAACTCTTATTGATGATAAATTGCGTCATAACATTGTCAAAGTTTAATGCGGAATTACAGCCACTTTGACAATGTTATGACGCAATTTATCATCAATAAGAGGACAGACGCATAAAAAACTGACGTCAATTTGTTTTTTTACAATAACAAGACCCCAAAATGGTCAAACGCCGGGAGTAAATGAGGGGAAAAGACGCCATAAACTTGCCGTAAACAAAGATAAGTGAATTTTATTCAAAATGACGCAAACATTGTCAGTAGCTTTTCTCGCATTTTGATTGGCTACTTAATAAAAAAGTCCATAAAATTTCATTGGTTAAAAAGTTGACAGTTTGACCGCTGAAAATTGAACTTCAAAGCTTACATAAATTAAAATTTTATCCGTCTTTACTCTTATTGATGATAAAAATGAGCCGATCAGCGCGCGAGAAATTAGACAGTTATTGTAAAAAATAAAATTCTCGATCGTCATTGGTCCTCCGCGCACCTATTTGTCAGGAATGCTTTTTTGAGAATTTTAGACAACGATCGTGTGAAATTTGGTAGAATTTTAGAGCAATATTAGCATCCAGGTGGTAATTAGAAGCTAATTGGTAGCTAACTTATTACTCGATTCGCGCAAAGGTATTCACTTGAAGAACTTGTGATCCTTTGTTATTATGCTAATTTGTAGAGACTGTACAGAAATCAAATCTTCGCATTATTTATTTACTTTGCCTTGAGAATGGTGTCACGATGACGCCGAAACGTCACAGTGGTGTCAGTAGTTTCCACTCAAATTACGCCAACCGTGTTGGAAGCAAATACCGTAAATCCTCGAATTAGCGCCTACCCTCAAACAAGCGCCCCCTTCGAATAAGTACCCCTCCTATCTGCCAAATTTAAAATAAGCGCCCCTCTCCCCTCTCCCTGTCTTATGGAAGAGTACTGAGACAACAGAGGATCTGTAGTATTGGTCGTGTTTAATCACAAGTAAGTGATTATCGACTTCTTCAAGCACTGCACATTGACAATCGCAATGGATGGTAGCGAAGATCCGCTAATTTATTGCCTAAAGCGCAGCTAACCTCTTGCAGGAAGCCTGGACCAGCTAAAGAAGTTATATTACGTAGTTCTTCAAGAGAGACGGGCTTCCAAGGGACTGACACATACATATATTACAAAAAAAATCCACCATATCTGACCACGATTCGGGAAAAATTAAAAAAGCGCCCCCTCGATTAAGCACCTCCCTGGAATAAGCGGCCCCTGTCTTCTCCTAAATTTGATATAAGCGCCCCGGGCGCTAATTCGAGGATTTACGGTATGGCTGATCCCAGTGAGGTGAGTGCAGTCAGCCATTTACAAGCTCGCAATCAGAAACAAGGGATAATTTTAGAGATTTTTCCGAGAATTTTAGAGTTTTTTTAGGAACACTCCGGAAAGAATTTTAGACCATTTTTCGGGGATACATTGCCCAAGGGTGTACAATTACAGTTATCCAATTACATCTTCTTGTAGCTGGACACCTGCAATTGGATACCTACGCCATTCGCGCGTCAATTACGTGAGCCTTAATGTCTTCCTTCTTTCCTTTATTATTCAGGAAGTAACTGCTCGAGGTAATTTTAATATCGGACGAGCGCCCAGCGCGGGGTCGATTTGAAATTACGGCCACGATTACTACTCTGTGTAGCCTGCGAACGCAGACGTATTTCCGGCTGTCGCTTGTCTCCGCCGAATAATAACGTCTGCGAAGTTGAGCCAGGAAACGATTTCTGTGACGTAGGAATTTTAAGCCAATCACAGTTTAGTTCAAGTAACCCCAGAACTACTGCGCGAGGTATTCGCTGCGAGGAGCACTCTAGTTTTATTGTATCATGGAATCTGATTGGCCAAAGAGAAACAAAAGTCATTACGTCACAGAAATCGTTTCCTGGCTCAACTTCGCAGACGTTATTTTTCGGCGGAGACAAGCGACAGCCGGAAATACGTTTGCGTTCGCAGGCTATACTCTGTG
>Ga0126338_10002237_pt1 | contig 13207 bp, 6 predicted proteins | sample OrbCmetagenome_2_FD_92529 | JGI IMG/M metagenome (GOLD analysis project Ga0126338, IMG submission 92529) | Coral microbial communities from Petempiche,Puerto Morelos, Mexico - Orbicella C C metagenome | ecosystem: Host-associated > Invertebrates > Cnidaria > Coral | place: Petempiche,Puerto... | reverse complement strand
GAAGGCTCTCAAACAAGTCTAGCACCCGAAAACCTGAACAAACTAGGCTGGATGTTGTGGACAGTGAAGGTGATATTACAAACTTGTATGTATATATACTAAAAGCGATGTAAGCGGTCGTACGACCCGCAGCTCTCAATTCTTGCATATCCCCTTATTTAAATCCAGATCTGGGACCGGGCCCGTTTCTCGAAAGCCACGGAGACTTTTCGGGTCCGCAAAGCCATTTTTAGTTCATCTGTATCTAAAAACGGAGGAGAGCATACGCTTGAAACTTCTTGTATGAAGGGAACTTCTCTTCATATTAAGAATATGTGAATAAAACAGCTCTGTAATAATAAGGTTTAAGATTTACTATGGCTTTCCGGGTGCGAAAACTTTTCGGGACCTTCGAGAAACGGGCCACTGGACAGAGGACATTCTATTACCATGTAGTCAGTTTGTGGAACAGTTTAGGCAACCCTCTTAAGCTCTGAGACTCTGCTCCTACTTTTCTACTAAGCGTAACTTAAGGGCTAATTTACTCGCCGCTTTCCTTTCAAGTCGGTCTTAGTTTTAGTTTTATTACCACAATTTCTTCCTTTATATAACCTTTATCTTATAATTTTAAGTGTCTGCTTTTAACTTATTTATATTCTACTTTCATTCGTCGTGGTATTATGGTAATTTTTTGAAACGCCATCATTTTGTCTTATGTTGACTTTAATTTTTTTATTCACACATATCTTGTTATGTTAAAAAGTCCCAAGTTGCAATGTTGGTGATTAAGAGCAGAGTCCTCTGGTGAAGGATTTTATGATGCGCTGCATGTGGCATCGCATGCTAATCGCTTTATCAGAAACACTGGCGAAAAAAAGGGATGTGGTGAACTAGGGCGAGTCAAAATTTCAATCGTTCTATTCTCCCAGTCCCACTCTTGCTCTGTTTGCCTTTCCTATTATTTTTTGAAAACTAGGCGCCAGTAAAACGAGAGAGGACGCAGGCAGAGGTCATAGAATTTAACGGATTCCAGAAGAACCCAAAACCTTTTTAACATATTTAATGCGAAGATAGGTAATGATGCAGGAATATTATCAAAGGAATCTTCTAAATTCCCTTGTACCCAAGATCCGATTTAAAAACAAGCTCTCGGCGAATTTATTGACAATCACAAATTGTATTTAAAATGTTTGTTGGTCATTCTAAAAAGGTGAGCCTGCAATAGAACAACGGTCAGCTGAAGGAGGAGCGGAAAGTCCTGAACCCCCAAAGACTCGTGGAGCCAAAGCAGGTAACAATTACATTTTATTTTGAAGGCCAAGTTAATTGCGAAAAGGCGTGATACAAGCTCGATATCATCCAATCTATCAGGCCAGTCTTGTTATAAGAGCTAGGAGAAAAAATATCTGATGATGTGTTACTCATTTTCCTTGCTTATTGGGGCGACATTTCACTTGCTCTCTGTAATTATCGATGCCTTTAATTTTTACCAAGGTTTTTTTATTTTTCGTCGATCCTTCTTTCTCTTTTTCGTGAGAATATTAAAGCGCTGTCGTATCGATGATTAAACTTTTGTTCATAAGGTTCCTCAGACTCGTGACCCAAAACTTAGCTCAGTGCACAAATCAGAAGGGCTTATGAAGTGGACCTAAGTAAGACTAAAAGATATCAGAAAACGATCCTCTATGTCCCTACTCGGAATGATTAAAAGCCGTTACAATGTTAGTAGCTTTATGCAGGATATATTTCTTATAAATGGCCGTATCTTACAAAGAAGGAATGAGAACTATCAAATTTATGAAAAAGCGGCCTAATAGGCCATTTCCGAGTTGGGGTTTCCCTCTGTGTCCAAACGAGTCTTCGAGCAAAACCATTCATATGACTTCCGCCAAGAAGTTAATTTTCGTGCAAATCAAACTCATCTTCAAACGAAAAGGTTTTGCACGAGGACTCATTTTCAAACAGAGGCACAAGGTAACTCGGAAATGACCTATTGAGAAGCTGAGCACGTACCTACTTGCATGCTTACCGTAACCTTCCGATAGTAACAACCCTCATTAGCAGCCTTTGGGGCTCGTTACTTTCGGGGGGTCGTTACTTTCGGGGGCTCACTACTTTCGGGGGGCAAAAAACGATATACAAAGTTGGCACGACTGATCTTCTTAAACGAAACTGATATAAGATGGCAATTCATAACTAAACAGTTTCCTCAAGACGAGGTTTAATTCGTCACTGTTCCAGTTTTATGTTAGTAACACGGGGATGATGTCGTGGTCTCTGAATGCCTACAACGTGTTGTCTGTTGTGGGCCTGCACAAGTTGTGCAAGTTTCTCACTGAGTTCTTTTCTGAGCCCTTTAATCACCTTCCTTTTTTCACAGTGAAATGGAAACAAGGAATCTCTATCCCTCCTCCTTAAGCTCCTTGCACCCACACACCCTCCGGCGTACTCCGGCTTTTACCGGACTACCGCATGGGAGAATCAGCCGATTTTTTTAAGGTGAAACGTTTCCGTTATTACTTACGTTCCTGCTGAAATGACATAAAGAGTTTTAAATTTCAATACGAAGAAAACTTAATTTTCCTGTTCACGTGACTATTGATAGGAGAAATAAATACACCGTTGTATTAAACGTTGGTTTCGTTATTTTTGGCGGGTTGGTGGAGTTGGCGTGGGGCTGGGCTCGCTACTTCTGGAGGGTCGCTGCTTTCGGGGGGTGGTGGGGGTCGCTACTTCGGGATTTACTAGAGGCAACGATTTTTTGACGTTACTTTTGGGGGGGGGGGGGGCGTTACCATCGGAAGTTTACGGTAATATTCTTGCGTCCAAATGATCAATTCAAATATCCGTTCGCAGGCAAACGGCAGTAAGAGCCAATCGGCGACAATTAGTAGCTTTCAGCGAATTGTAGTTTTCCTGTTTGGCCATGTAATGACAAGCAACCTACTAAGTAAGCTTAGTTGATCTTTATGGGAGAATATTAATGCTGGTCGTAAGAATACACTTTTTCTTATAAGAATATTGCTTTTCCAGTCGAAGCTGAATATTCTTATTTTTTCACTGATTTTAGGCTGAAAATATACTTGAAAATATTCTTAAATTTTAGCTTATGACATTTCCGTTTTCGAATGTATTTGGTGTCTGGATGGTGTTGAAGTAATTTTGGAGCCAGCCTGCCGGTATTAAAGCCTGATATCACGCAGATAACTTCTTGCAGAAATAATTTTCCGTATCTTGCTCCTCACACTTGAATACAACATAGACATCACTCGTTTGAGTGCTGCTTTGGCTTCCCTTCACTTGCTGAGGATGCTGCACAAATGAGAAGGTGGACCACATTTGGCGATATCTATATCCCGGATGACAGAAACTCACCCAATCAAGTACTGGGTCTAGTTACGTCAGAAATTACAAAAAATCATTTATGTTGGTAAAATAAATTCCCTTTAGCATCGCACATACGACTTGTGCTGTTTTTGTTGCGTTTGGATCAGTTATGCCGTTTGGAGAAAGGAATAACGTTACACGGTTTAGTTGAAAACATATAATTGTATTGTATTTACAAATTGTTACCACACAAAATTATATTCCTTTCAAAAACTCAACCTCGGGTTTAGTTTTAAAATATTCTTAAAATTTCGCAAAGTTCAGCCTCGATATTATCATAAAACATATTCTTATACAAAAGAAAAAGCGTATACCTCACTGCTTTTGGCCTGTACCGACGACCTCGTGAAATTGAAAAAATATGAACTAAGTGTTTCAATTGACTTCTTATTCATGTATTTTTCGTGATTTCAGTAAAAGAAGGTTGCCCTTCGAAAGATGAGCTGGAAAAGCTGTCACTGAGAATTGGAAAATCTTGGGAGAGCCTGGCACGTCGTTTGGGATTCAGTGATGAAGGAGATATTACTAGATTCCATAAGAATAACGAAGAATACGAAAAAAAGGCGTTGAAAATGTTGTTTGAGTGGAAACAAAATAATGCCTCTGATGCAACTTACAAGGTTCTATATTCTGCCCTTTGTCATGAGTTTGTAAAGCGCAGAGATTTAGCAGAAGAGTTTTGTTGCTGTTAATTGCGGCTCAGTTCAGGTAATAGGCCCTTTGCAGCTGGGGTCACGTGACCAAATTTTTACTAAAACACTTTTATATTATGGATTATAACTAAAAGAATGTCAGAAAAGGAAAGAGCATATCGAAAGTACCGAAATGGCCAAGTTTGAGGTCTCTGTAAGTTAATACAACAGTTTGAATTTTCGGAAAATTTATAGGATATTTATGGAAAATGTTGCTGGACAGCAAGACCTTGCTCTCCAACTGACAACTTTTTCCAGACAAATCTTTTTAATTTTTTACAATTTCAAACCGTTATAAAATCTCATTCTTTAAAGCCAGTGGCCTCAAACTTTTTGGCCATTTTGATATTTTCAAAAGGTTTAAACATTTCTGGCATTCTTTAAGTTATAGCCCATAATTTTATGAAAAGTAGGTCACCTGATGGCTTAGCTGTAAGAAAGAGGGCAAATGGGCCTATCTGTCCACAGACATTTATTTCTTGTAACGAGTTATTAGTAATTTGAAGTAAAAACAAAAGGTAAAAGCGCGTGACGTTTCGCCCGAACTTCGGTCATAAATTATCAACTTTTTCTGTTCAACGGTCAACTTTACGAACAGACAGATGGTGACGGCATGAGCCGCCCGCTCGGACCCTTAATGGCTAACGTTTTTATGTGTAGCAAAGAAGAAACTCTCGAGCGCAAAGCTAAGATGCCCACATACTACAGGAGATATGTGGATGACACATTAATTATTATGCCAGATAAATCATCAGCTAGTAACTTTCTCGAGACTCTCGAGACCACTGCCACTCTTCGGTTAAGTTCACTATGGAGATGGAGAATAATGGAATGTTTCCATTTCTTGGCACACAGCTCCTTAACAAATCTATACAAATCCAAACCAAAGTATACGTCAAACCTATCAGCACCGGCCTTCTGCTGCATTACAAGAGCCATGTTGATGATCGCTACAGGCGCGGCTTACTAAAAACTATGCTTGATCGTGCCTTCGGCCTCTCTTCCAATTGGTCCTACTTTTCCGAGGAATGTGATCGGCTCAAAATGGTGTTTTCTCGACTGAGTTACCCAGACACGTTAAACAATTCCACCATCTCACGCTTTATTGTTGTCAAAGCTTCTGATCAACCTGTTCCGGAGGTACCAGCTGTTAACAATGAATTAGATCCTGTTAGCTTTGTTCTGCCATTTAGAGACCAGGGTTCAGTCGATACTGTACGAGCACAACTGAAAGATCTGAGCCAGAAAATTCAAGTGACCGTTCAGCCCACGTTTGTTAGTCACAAGATCAAACGACATCTGAAACCGCGCGAAGTCAAGCCGTCTATTGTTAACCAACAATCCCTTGTTCACTAATTTCAATGTGACCTGTGTGATGCAGGTTATGTTGGTTACACGAGGCGGCATTTGCATCAACGCGTAGGCGAGCGCAAGAATGTGTCTTCCTTCATTGGAAAACATTTTCGTGTTAAACATTCTTATGTGCCCAAGGACCTTACCAAGAATTTTACTACCTTAAAGAAGTGCAAGAACACTGTTTGACTGTCTCATTTACGAAATGTGTTTTTATTACTGCGCCTTTCAATAACATGCGGACTCTAAAATTCAAAGCTCAACCGACAAATGCGTTTTTCGCTACCGTCAATCAAATGTTTGGCGGCCCTCCCAGCTTCCGTCTACTGCCGAGCGCGAGGTAATCAAATCGTTGAGCACAGTTCAGACAACGAAAAAGTGTTCGGCAGAAGTCGGAAACTGGGAGGAGCCGCCGAACATTGGATTGACGGTAGCGAAAAACGCATTTGTCGGTTGAGCTTTGAATTTTAGAGTCCACACGATATTGAAAAGCGCAGTAATGAACTGAGACCAAGTCTCAATGTACTGTCAGACTCAATTCCAGAGAAAGTTTTTAATCACTTTTAATTATGTTGTTCTTGCACGCATTTTATTGTTCTTAACACCCTTTTTTACATTTTCATACTTTACATACTTCTACTTCTTTGTTTTATGTTTATACATATGCATAAATTTCTGTCTTCACTTTTAGCTAGCTTGATAATGACCGAAGTTCGGTAGAAACGTCGCACGCTTTTACCGTTAGTTTTTACTTCAAATTGTTTTAAAAAACCTTTACTTATAATGAGTTATTAGTAACCAGACACTTCATAACAAGCATCCAGTATTTTAAGAGAGGCAATTTGTTTTTCTTTTTTTGTTCCATCTAGTATAAGTGTTGTATTTTCAATAATTTTATTTTCACAAACTGCCCCGGCTAGGACTTCAACTGACAAAACAGCAAGTAACGTGAGAGAGAACAACCTTTTCGTTCACCTCTTTGAATTTCAAAGAAATCGCTCGCCCAACCGTTGTTCAAAACATGCTAAAGCAGCAGTTAAAGATTCATATACCATAAGATGCTACTACCAAAACCAAAAAAAGTGAAAGGTTTTTGTAATGAAGGACCTTTCTGTCGTGTAAAACGCATTTTCAGAACACAAAAACAAGAGTGATCCAGAATATTGGAAGAGTAAGTTGTAGCTTTTATATTAAACTGTTAATGCCTGATGTATTTACCGTGTTTTTAACTAAAGATGATGGTGATGATGATGTTATGAGTCAGCGGCTGTGAAAAGTTAGGAACCGCAAGGCCCCTCATCTTATAATGTCAAGAGCAGAAAATACAGTGGATGCCTTGAGCTTTCCTTTTAATAAGCTTCCTACGGCATAAAAAAAAGCAGTTATTGCTGCAAAATCGAGTTTGAAGTTACTCTGCTGATAAGACACATGTTCAATGCCGAGGTTGTTTGTCGAAAGCTGATTGCTATAACCAGAGTATTCAGCGATGTATAATCAAGTAGGCTACGGAACCCCGGCGGTTGACGGCTTGTTTTGAAAACACTGCCAAAATGTTTTCTCCAATAAATCTACCATCGATATATAAAACCAGTCCGCTCATAGTTGATGATATTAGGGAGAGAAGATATCAAGCGATAAGCGATGAGCAATTAACTTAGCCGCTATTTTGTAGTCGCAGGTTAGAAGGTTTAGATGTCTCTAGGTTTGATAGAACTAACACGGTATACCTGTTTTGGCAAAATAAGACATGAAACATTTAATACTAAACAATATGCAGCCCCCTTTTGCCATTTCAATAGTCACTCAGCTGCCACAGTTGTCTGAAAAGAGATAATTATCTTGGGCGGATACAGGAATTCGGAGGGGCCTCGAGATACGTACTGGTATACGGGTCGGGGGCCATCCTCTGCCGGAAAGGTCCTCTGACATTCTGAGTCCAAGTCAGCGTGCTATAATGTCTCATTTTTTTTTAAATTAGAAGGTTCGACCTAGACCCCCGAACACCCCGCTCTTCCCCCCCCCCTCCCCCGCCCCCGCCCCTAGATCCGTCTCAGATTACCGTTGTTTGTCAGACTTAGGAGTTCTCTTGAACCGGACGCCTGGTAAGCTTGGAGAGTGTGAAAAGAAAAACATAACAAGTAAAAGCTATTACGTAAGACTTCCCAAAAGCTCTAAGTCACGGCGGGGGCATCCATATTTAGGGTTACCGACATTCAAATTGCACGTGAACAATCAAACAGTTACCTGGTGAGGAAAAAGCGAAAAATCGAAAAACGGCACCATTTGTCAAAATGTCTCTCGTATTGGCCTAGCTGGGCTGAATCTACACGGGCCAAACTAGCCATTAAGATACATAAATGACAAACACTCAGAAATACTAACGATTCTTTTAAATTAAGTTGAATTTTGGTATGTCAATAAAATTGCAAGAACCTGACAAAAAGTGAAAGCTCGAAGAAATAACCAAGGCATAAATTACAAATATTGCATAAATATACTTAAAACCCAGAAAAATTGTCGTCGTTCTGTAAAAACGTATCCATGCCAGTATTTCGAATTTTCCTAATTTTCACAAAGGTTTAAAATCGTTGGAACTTTTGAGCAATTCTAGATTGTAATCGATTTAAAAAATTATTTGACAAAATAGCAGCAATTTGAATTTCAATCTTGCCCTGGGCAGACACTCTTAACTGGGGTGCTGTTCTGAGCATGATCCCGAAAAGTCAAAACTCCGAAGACGTTTTCTCACTGATGGAAACCTAAATAGAATTGTCTAGCCACAACTTTGGTCACGGGGGCTGGAAAACTTCATTCTATACTCATTTTGCCCTTCCCCACTGTACCCGTATGCAATGTTGACATAAAACTTTTATTTAGCACAGATTTGCATTTTGTCATGCTTCAAGAGACGATGCAGAGACTTTTATAAATGCAAGAACTTTGATCCTGACCGCGCAAATGTTACTTGAGGGTCATAGTCCCGGCTGTGGGACTCCCATATATAAAAAGGACGGGGGGGGGGGTTGCTCGTCAGAAATTTTGAAAAGAACGTTTAAGAAGTACCAAGCTCCTGTTTTGTGGGCGTGGCTTGAAATTTGTTAAAAGGTACCGCAAAAGCTCTGGCTGTGGACTTTTTGAGGTTGAACACCCTTAAAGGTATGACAAGCACCCCCGTCCTTTTTATTATGGGAGCCGCCCCACTCCCCCGAGGGGTCATAGTAGCCCTTTGATGCTAAATTGACACTACATTTTAAACAGCCTTTTTCTTTGTTTTGTTTTTATATATTTTGGGTGGACTAGCACGTATGGTTGCTTTCTAGTCCTTTCCCGCTGCATTTCTTCTATTTTGTTTTGTTTGTAATATAACATACTTCATTGCTTGTATGTTTTCTTATGGATTGTAATTTGTTGAGTGAAAATAGTGTCCCCAATTAGTTTTTTTTTTAAAGCTAAATACTAATGACACTTAAATAAAGTCTTTCATTCATTCAATGGATTAAATTAAATTGATTAATTTTTTTTCCAAAAACGATGTTCTTAGGTTAAAAGTACTTTAGGACCTTTGAAAGTGTGTTCGTATGGCATACTAATACTCCAGACACACGTTTTAGGGTCAGACATCGGTTTTCGAACGGTTTAAAAATAACATACAATTACAAAAAAGAGCAAGTGTCTCTTATCCCAGTTTTAGTCCAGTGCAACTATAAACTATCCCACAATTACCCGCCCATGTATCACGACTCCTGACAATCAAACCTAAATTGATCTGTAATTGGTCGTTGTTCTTGAATAAATGGAAAATTATCTTTTTCCCAGATGACATATCGTAGTATTGCCTAGAATAGATTCCATGGAATTGAGCTAAGGAGAGAAGAAAAGTGAAAAGAAATTACAACATGTTGATGAGGTGTGATAACAATGAAACCTGAAAATGCAACTTCCTTGAAAGCATCCACGGTGTAGCTAATGGCGTGGCACTGGTTTAAGATGAAAGCTCTTACATTTTACTTTCTTACGCCTGTATATAACGGCAGGAAAATGAATCATCACCGGGTCAGTTTTTTTTACATCTATTCTACAGAATTGAAGTAATGTCCTTAATTTATATTTTCAAATTTTTTTTATTTCAACTCATGTCCTTTGCAGATATAATTTTGAAAGTGAAAACAACAAAGCTTAAAATAGTAAACATAGTCCCGGTCACATTCACATAGATCAATAGGCAAATAAGGGAAAAATGCAATACAGTTGCTTAGACATCACAAATAGGGAAAAGAGGGATTAGCCTTCGCATCGGCTTCGGCTGAGGAAAAAAAGAAACAGCAACAACAGCAACAAAAACAACAAAGTATATTTTAGAGATATCCCTCATTGGAGACGTCAGATATACTTGCTTTAGGTTAGGTTATCATATTATAAACTTTTCTAGTTAGATTCGGTATGCATGCCTTGAGTCGGTCACTCTTATGTTAAAATCGGCAATTGGTTTGATATCAGATCTTAAAACAAAGGGGCGCAAACTGGGTAAAAGCAAAAGTTCCTTACGTTCACTTGCAACGGTTAAATTTCCGATCAATAGATATCCTAGCGAGAATTTAGTTATATTCTAAACGAAGTTAAATAATGACGGTTTTCCTATATCAAACATTTCCAGGCAATGAGTTCCACCCTTTCATGGTTCTGCAGTAAAATGAATTTCTATAGGCTTCAGTGTTTGCAAAAAAATTGATTTAACGGGGGTCCTTCTTAACTACCAATCATAAATTTGTTGCTGAGGAAGGTTTCTAAACATCATATTTTGAAAACCAGACCTCCTAATGATAAACTTTTTGCGCAGGTTTGTTCCATTGAAGAGTCCTGCGAACGTTTCAAATGATGGCGATAATTGACCAGTCATGTGACCAGAATGGCAAAAACGCTAAAACTTACAAGGCATCTAAATCCGAAACTTTAAATTAGTGTCAATAGATTAAGTCTACGTGCCTAATGCTACGCATGGGTTTTATGAAACTCGCATAATCATAAAAGTTATGAGGTAATAAACCGTATTAACAGACTTTCTACAGTGGCTTTCCTTTTTTTACTTGTATACAGTAATTCCATACGTACGATTATAAAGAACGCTAAGTTATTTCTGATTCATGAGAAAAATTGGAATTCTTCCTCTCTTCTTCCAAGTTTTAGGGATTTAAAATATTAACGCGCTGTTTGGGATGGCACTAGTTACGCACGCGAAATCATACTTTTTTTAGCACTGCAAAACGCTCCAAAATAGCCCTCCTCTAAAGATCGCCTTCAGCAGTTCCCTAACAACTGTTCTAAATCTGTAGTTAAGAAGGAGCCCCCATAAGTTTAATGAGCTTGTCTCCGGAAGGATCGTAGCTGTCGATTGCACCTTTTGATATAGAATGGGATTTCTGATGCTGATTTACAATGGATGGCTTTATGAAATAATTAACGGTTAACGGTCCGTGTTTTGAGGGTTGTCAAATTCCCGTGTTGTGTTCTGTCGAACCACATGGTCAAGACACTCATAGCGCCTCTCCTCACCCGGGGAAAAATACGTTAAATGCAGCACTGTCCCCCTTTGACTGCCAACGGCGCATGTACACGCCCTGAGTGGTCGTGCTTTTTGTGCCACTTGTGACGTCATCAATTTAAATGTCGCCAGATAGTCTTGATAAGCAGACAGTAGAGCTAGGATAGACCTATCCGCACAACAGACTGTTTTGGATAGCGAAGGCATTCTGAGGTAGCAAATTGAAAAACAACGTTATCAGTTTTAGCTCAAAAATGGTGGTAAAATGGCATATAATACCTGTAATTGTTCAAGGTCTTATTTTCAGGCTTTGCCCATAATTTACACCCAACGTTTTACCGCAGCCAGAAAGAATGTGAAAAGCGAAAGGTAGCGAGAGTAAAAGGGGCGAGAAAAAGGAAAGGAAATGGGCAAGAAAAAGAATTCAGAACGGGCAATCGCAAAAAAGAAAAAAAATGCACCAAATTAAAATATTGTACATTTTTTAACTTATCCTCGGGAAATCTACCGTTCTGGTAAAAAAAAAAATAGCTTTTCAGTAAAACCAAGGCCCATTTAGCGTCATGGCTGCCATAAAACTGCATAAAACGGCATTTTGGGGTGAAAATTTGGGTGTTAAAGAGTTAAGCAGGAATTTTTATTAAAACTGTGATTACCCCCAACTACACCTTTTGGGTCCACTTCGGAAGCATATCAGGCGAGTTTAATCCAGCCGCGGTTTATATTTTGGCAAACGCAGTCGAGCCAACAACGCTTATGGCGAGACCAAGTCACATCCCACTGAAGCGTACCAAGAAAGGGTATTTGGTTTCTACCGTTCCCAAATTCGTACCCAACTTGGGCTATAAATCAGTCCATATATCAGGCCACTGGCTTGATTCGGCAGGATGTCAGGGCAGTACAGACACGACTTCTAATTGATACGGCATTGACACAAACCAAACTGGGGATGGCTTTCCATTGTTAGTTAACAACATTGTAAAACTAATTTGTCATGCTCATATTACCACGTGTTTGTTGTACGTCAAGGCATGTGTAAAGTAAAGCAAAGCTTTATTGCTATCAATGGAGGCCCGGAAGATGGGTAATAATCGCACTCGAAATTTAAAATTCCTTTGATTTTCAGGTTTTTATAACACTCAGTCAACCCAGATTATACTAGAAAGCTACCAAATGACGTAACCAATATGGTCAATATTGGCAAGTCCATTTTATTCCTAGTGGTTAGGAAACATTTTGTTGTGTTTTGCGTGTCAATCACCGTTATCTGACTTTGGTTGACTGGGACTCGACACTGTTTTACAGTGTGGATACTGAAACCAAGAACACTTTACATTTTACTGTACTTGAGCATTTTTCAGTTTTATGATTATCTAGTGAGAGCTCTTAATAAAAACCAAAGGATTAGTGATTTTCAAGTAAAAAGCGTTAATTCTTTTGCTCATAAGAAGATCCGTCTTTCTGTAATTGAAAAACAAAATCCGGAAATAACTTTCCCGTGTTCGTGGTTTGAGTGATTAAAATAGACTGCAAATTTTGACACAGATAGTTAACACGATAAGCAAGAGTAAACTTTATATGGACATGTTCTCCTAACAAAAAGGAAACACCATTGTCAAGAGATTGTACCGTGACTAACGATCTGCCACAATTTAGAACACCCTTTTTTAACTTTAAAAATTTAAACTAAATTAAAGATGATTTCCATTCTGCACTGCGCAGTCTCAACACCCTAATGTTTGTGAGTCTCACTCGATAGAATGCGAACCAATGAAACATTTTAAATTCTTTTTACAACAGTTTCTTTGATATTTGCAGCTACAAATACCGTTACCCGCTACCCGCGAGTATGATATAGTTGTACTTTTAACTAAGAGCACAATAAAATGTAGGTATGTATGTAAATTCGTTTCATCAAGTGATATCAGAAAATACGAAGCATATAGCTTCACATCCAAAATGGAGGTTGACATGAAATGTTGAATACACTCCATGTAACTAGTTGCGAAATGTTACAATTTGTGACGTTTTACATGAGCCAAAACAAAAAACATAAACAAACTCTCGAGAGTGCGCACCACGGACTGTTTTAAGGTGGCCGAACACAGTTTCGCGCGCGCTTTTGCTGATGCAGTTCAGCGCGCACACAAGGATTGCAAAAAACAAACGTGCCGTCAATAGAGCGATCATTTTATTTACTCAACACCCGCAGTATCTGTGCTATTTTTCTCTCTATAATTGAACGCAGCGTATTGAT
>Ga0126338_10002236_pt1 | contig 13207 bp, 7 predicted proteins | sample OrbCmetagenome_2_FD_92529 | JGI IMG/M metagenome (GOLD analysis project Ga0126338, IMG submission 92529) | Coral microbial communities from Petempiche,Puerto Morelos, Mexico - Orbicella C C metagenome | ecosystem: Host-associated > Invertebrates > Cnidaria > Coral | place: Petempiche,Puerto... | reverse complement strand
TGTCCAAAGATGTTCTGAACTCTTTCCGTAATTTATTGCAAAGTGGAGATGGAACATCCGTGAAGAAATTAGTGGAAGATTTCGATATTCAACATGGTGATCCGTCGATCATCTTGACAGAACGTGAAAGGAAAGATCGTTTTGAACATAGAGCAAAGAACCAAATGGCAGTTTTCAGTCGGGTACATTTCTTCTCCAAAAGGCAGAGACAAGAGAAGGTATAAAGTTGACTTGAAACATTTGGCAGTCGCACGAAACTGCGTATATGGCCAGCATTCAATTCGTTTGTCATGGTTTTTCAGTGGTAGGTGTATAAATAATCAGCGTGTTTATATTTAATCTTGTCATTAGTGGAAAAATCGCCATCATTGTGGCCCCACACACGTTCTCTTCGTTCTGATTCTTAAAAGAAAAATTGACGACCAGAATTTTCCATCTGGCGACCAAAAATTTTGGTTTTTGTTTCACTGTGAAGGAAAAAATTTATTGACACTTTTTGGCGACCACATTTTTCCATATAGCAACTGAAAAAAAAATTTCAGTCGCCAGTTAGTGCCTGCCTAAAAAAGTTAATTTCGGACCCTGATTTAATGACACTGTTGTCTGTTACAAAGCAGGCCTGGGGTTATTACTTTTTAAAATGTTTAATTACACTGTTTAAGAGAAAGGTACTGCATAAGGAAAATACCAGCAACTAAGCGAACTATGTATTGTACGCAGGTATGAACATATTTGCAGAAAATCGTCTGGCATTGTAGCATTAGCGAATTATACATGTATCTGGGCATTTTCATTCACTTTTAATGTTCAATTTGCAGTCCATGACTTAATGGTACACAAGCAAATGGAACAATAATAGTGCACAAAGGCAAGCAGCTACCGGTATATAAAAGATGTCTTCCAATTTGTGGTCCCAACACTTTGTCTTTGGGTCCATTACTTATGGTATGGCGACCAAATTCTCAGTCAATAAAAATAATTACAATTTCTCTTTGGTATCTAGGGACTGCTACATTGGGGAGTACGCACTGTTCTGAGTAACTTGTCCTTTGAACAGGGGATACAAACTCAAAATGTAAAGGCGCAAATTTTACCAAGACGGTAGTTTTGTTCGCTCATGTTTGATTATTTATAGTTTCTTCAACAGCAAGCTGGTAACCCATCTGCATCATTACAAACTGGTTTCAATGTCATCCCAGGAGTCACTGGACCAGGTAACTATTTCTATACCTTGGGTCCTAAAATTGGTTCATGCTGCAACTGTTGATTTAGATACCAGTGTTCAGTATTTTTTTTGTTTTGTTTAAAGGTGCTCATTTTAGGTTGGTAAGACCAGACGTCATTAATTGAATCCTTTTTTTGTGTGTGCTGTAGCTGTCGCTCCTGGAACCATGGGTGCTTTGGTGGCTGCTTCTGTACTTGCACAACAACAGCAACAGCACCAAGCAGTACAGCAATCATCTTCATCACAGAACAACATCTTAGGAGGGACGGCTGGTCTGGTAAACAGTAATGCCGTATCTACAGGTGGTGCTACCAATACATCTTCAATGATTGGAGTGCAAGGTGTCCCTGGAGTAACTGGCCTTGGTAAGTGTGATCATTTTGCCCTTATGTTTCATATCAAGCCTGATATCTGGAGAAGGTATGAAAGTTCTTTGTCTAGTTATTCATATGCAGAAAAAGGTATAGAAAGTGAAGCCCAGAATTTGATCTAAGCTGAAACAAGATGATAGGATTTTGTTAGGTGAGATCTGTGTCAACAAACCAAACTTTCTGTTCTGGGAGATGAGGCTATTTTTGGAGGCTATTTTTCAGGGTATCTGTGAATATTGAAAATTCTAATTTTTAGTCCCACGAGCTGTGTGTTTCAAATCCAGTTGTCCCCATCCCTTTTGTTTCATTAAGGTTTGGTCATCTTTCTTTATGCAGATTAATGCATTGTTTGATTGCATGTTAAACTATAATTTGCTTGACTGTAGGTATGAACATGTCCGGGATGGGTGTTGGGAATCTCAATGCAATGGGGGCTGGTACCCTTGGTATGGGAATTCCTGGCCTTAGTAACATGACTGGAGTAACTAGTGTTGGTGGTAACATACAGACTGGAGATGCGCTTACTCAGGCATACTCTGGAATACAGCAGTATAATGGTAAGAAAGAACATAGTGAGATCTTTATATTTGGGAAGATGTTGGTTAGGTATTGTATTTTTCAAGCTATGGACTCCGCTGAAACTGTCCAAAAAAGAAAAAAGAAAAACACTGGACTGGTTCTGCTGTAATATGGACCAGACCAATTTCTGTAAAGTTCTGAAATAATATTACTTTCAGAACTGTATAGGAGTTCAATAGATTTACATGTATTGTGATACTTGGCTCTCTTTTTTGTTTTTTGATGACAATTAAGGCATTCATTCTTGACAAGTTCAACACATTCACATTCATTTTGTTAGTCCAAGGGGAAATAAAGCTTGTTGTTGTCGTTCGTTTGATTTATAATCACTTTCCCAGAAGTGGAGCTGAAATCATCAGTCTACCTGATGACCTTCAAAAAAAAAAACAAAAAACGGTTGTACCTATAAATGTACCTAGAAATGGCTAGTGGTAAATTGGTAGGACAAGGTGACAAAATGATGGGTGGGTAACCCTCAGTGAGCTGCCATCCCATCCATTTCATTCTATATGAGCAAAGATAAGGTCTGGCAGCATGGGCCACTTTGGTCCAGTTGTGAACTATCTTTTACCTTTATATGCTTGCTACATGTCCATTACATCATTTCTTTCAGCAACATTTCCAGGTGTTTATGGTCAAACTATATTCCAGCAGCAGCAACTACAACGACAACCACAAAAAGAAGGTATCTGTGAATAGCCAAATTAGATGGGATTATTATAACACAAAGAGCAAACCTGAGTCTCGTAGGATTTATTCAATATGGTAATAAACAGGTTTCTTGTACTGATGTAATTCCTCAAATCCTTGAGATATGCTTAGAATGCAGTAATCTTAGAAGGTACTAAAATGCAGCTTCACAAAAAAATGGATTGGGTTGCCTTTGTTACACAAGGCAGAATGTAAGGAAATTGTTGGTAATCCTGCATGCTTGACTGAAAGAATCAGATCTCTTTTTTTTGAGTAGGCAAATTCATTTCTTTTGCCAAATACCTGTACTTCAGTTTCATCGTTTTAGATGAAGGATTTTCAGCAGGAGGGTAGCTGGTTTTCACTGGCAGGCAAAACTTTTTGAACTAAAATTCTCTATAAGAAAAACCTTCCTCTAGATGGTCTAGATTGTCCTCACGGCCAGTCAATTTGCCTAGTGCCTGGTGCTTAATAAAACCCATGAGGACAGTAATTGTTGCCAAATGCCTCGTTTAGTTATACAACCATTCAGAATTTTTCAGAGCTGAAGAGAAGTACACAAAAAATAACAAGATACATGTACAGCTGAGGACTTCTCACACGTCTTGAGTGGTTTTGAAAATTCCAATCTTGTGATGTACATGTAGGTAGTACAGTGACTTAATAATGCAACATACAGGGATGATTTAGAATCAGACATATAGGGTGCCTAATACCGGGAGCATTTGATAATGGGGTTTACTGAACACTGAGTTTGCCTTGGTTATGTCATCAGCATTTATTTAATAAAATAAGCTTGTTTCCTCTAATTTATTACATGATGCTTGTTTCTTACCAGGTCCTGAAGGAGCTAATTTATTTATTTATCATTTGCCGCAAGAATTTACTGATGCTGATCTGATGCAAATGTTTATGCCTTTCGGCACTGTAATAAGTGCCAAAGTGTTTATAGATAAAACAACAAATCTAAGCAAATGCTTTGGTAAGTTTTTTTCTTTACAGTATGAATTACAGTAGAACTCTGTTGATACATCCCCCTTTGGGCCAGTTGGTTGTATTAAAGGGACTCTTAGAATGCATAAATCACTCGCTGAACATTTTCCTTGCTCAAAAAACCAAATGTGACAAGAAATTGACCTTAACAGCATGCAAAGAAAGGTGTGTCTGATAGCGTGGGGCTGGTGGTTTCTATCCTTCACTGGATTGTGCAAATAAAGTTTTTTGAAGTTATGATTTGAGTAGATTTATTATTGTGTTAGTGGGAAAATGTTTTTCGGGTTAGTTTAAATGACGTTTTGGCTAGTGCTTCCTAGAAAACTACACTGTTTTTGTGTTTTGCATAATAAGAAGGTAACCTCATTAACAGGGTAAGGTGGGGTTCCACTGTACATGACTATATTATGCTCATGGACAGAGTCTCTTTATATGTTAGTAATGTATTATTAACCTTGAATTCAAGTAAACAGCTATACCCCTTAATCATCCTAATTTGGTGGACAGTACATATTTAGTAAGTCAATAACACTGTCTATATTTGTAGAGGAATTGGACAGAAAGAAAATTACAAGAAAAATTCATTAACTGAAGATACCGTATACAATAACTTTAAGAGCAATTCTCCAGGAAAGTGAAGCAAAGTTGGAAATGAGAAATTTTAATCCCTCTTCAATTTTTGTGTGGAGGTAGGGTGCCTTGGGGGATAAACAAAAACAACCATGAGAAGGTGAATTGATCAACATGACACAAGCATGGGACAGAGAAAAATTCTAAGTCCCCGACAGGAATCAAACCCATGACCTCCCGAACACCGGGCGGGTACTCTAGTATGCAGGACACCTGTCATATATTAACTTGGTTAAATGACCTTGCTCTCCGTGAGTTCTCGTAGCTCAGTGGATAGAGCGTCCACCCAGTGTTCGGGAGGTCATGAATTCAATTTCTGTCAGGGACTCAGAATTTTTATTTGTCCCACGCTTGTGTCATGCTGATTAATTCACCTTCACATTTCATTACTGAGCTTAAAATTCACCATCTTTATTAATTTATCACTACTTATGATGACTTCGATAGCGTTGATCCTAGCAGTATGCAGGACACCTGTCATATATGAACTCAGTTAAATGACCTTGCTCTCCATGAGTTCTCGTAGCTAAGTGGATAGTGCGCCTGCCCAGTGTTCGGGAGGTCATGCGTTCAATTCCTGTCGGGGACTCAGAATTTTCCTTTGTCCCACGCTCATGTCATGTTGATTAATTCACCTTCACATTTCATTACCAAGCTTAAAATTCACCATCTTTATTAATTTATCAACAACAATCATATTGGGATTGGCAGATGTATCGTCGCCATGGTAACCGCAGTAGCTGACGTCGGCCTCAGGACCATGTTTTGAACTAAAGTTCCACTCTCAAAAAGTAAAAGGAAACGAGTGTGGTTCTCAGGTGCATGTGAACCAATTCAAATGAAATTCATACAGATGGTAGAGCCACTCTTCCAGTTTATGAAATTTGCCGTTAAAATATTTTGGGTTTTATAAACTATGTTCCCTGTCAGCCATTTAGACAAGCAGGAAAAACAAGCACAACCATATTCATAATTTCTCCAAAAGTACTCTTTCCACAGAAACCAAATTAGCAGCAGAGATTACACAGATATTACCGTTTCTAAATTTCATAAAATCAATTTGGGGAAAACTATATTCTGGCCATGGGTGCTGAAGACACCTGGGGCAAATTGAAAAAAATTGCAAAATTGGTAATTTTGAGGGCTCTAGTATTTGGGTCAAACAGGCTTTAGAGAGAGAAAATCAGCTTCAAAACTAGCTTTTATCATCTTTTCTGTTTTTGTTAATCGCCCAGGTAACGTACCTGTACACAAAAAATGAAGGGGGGTTTAAAATTTTCATTTACAACTTTGCTTCACTTTCCTGGAGAATTGCTCTTAAAGTGCCTATGAAAACAAATGAATAAGTTGCCTAAAATAGTTCTGTGGTATTGATGATAATGTTTTGACTGTAAATTTTCCCATTCTTCCTTTGCTTTTCTCCCTCATCCTTCACAAAGACACGCCATCAAGGGGGATATTTGCTTGTGTGGCCCTTTTAATTTGATGACATCACAGGGTTTGCAAAACTCACAAAACTTTGAAAAGTCAATAGATACAGTGGAGATAGTAATGGCAGATACAAATACTATCAAACAAGGAGGGAGATATTTTAAAGGTTCAAATGCCTGCTTCTTCATTGTGTGGTCTTCTGTAAACAACTTTGTTGCAATCCCTGTGATGTCACAGGGATTGCATTAAGGTTGTTTATTTGTCATAACTATTGGGGACAGTTTTCCAAAAATGTGTCCCCTATAGTTATAGCAAATTTGGTATGTTCGAGATCCTAGGAATTATTTTTTACACTTTTCTAATGAATTGAACCACGATTTGTTAAACTTGAGCGCTAAAAACTTTCAGCTGTGTTCCCTTACTTCTTATTGTTTATTTTTCCTGTGCCATAACATTTCGAGATTATAAAAACGTTAGATGTAATTTTTTTCTGGCATTCTCTATTTTTCTAGGTTTTGTAAGTTATGATAACCCACTCTTCGCTCAAAATGCCATTCAGTCAATGAACGGTTTTCAGATAGGACCGAAGAGACTTAAGGTACAGCTTAAAAGACCAAAGGATGCAAACAGACCTTATTAATGTTTTTGGTGAGTAAGATTTATGTTCTATTTTCATGTGTGGTTCTTAATCTTTTGCTCAAATATTTTTCCTTCCTTGTGAATTTCCTTTCGTCACTAATTGAAATGGGCATTTTCCATGCTATCAGTGTATCATTTATCATAGTATTGCTGCATAATACTCAGCAGCTTCAAAGTATTATTCAGAAAATATACTAGTCGTGATTTGTGATTAATTCTCGTAAGTAGTACTGTAGAAAATGTATGTGCATTGGGGTGGAAAGTTTACATGTTGAAAACATGATTGATAAGGAAAAAGCAGATGGGTTTTGTAACCATTTCTCTGCACCCTTACAGTTTGGATTGACCTTGTCATTTCTCATCAAAATGTTTTCTGACGAGACAGGCAGGAATTATTTATTGGGATCTAATGTTATATTGTCACGCATACTGTTTAAAGGAGCTCAGTGACGGTATTTTGAGTTATTTTGGCCACATACAAAATTACCTTTAAATGGCAGGAAACCTGAAAATAACAGTTTAATAAGATAGAAAAACACAATAGAGATGATGATAAACCATAAAGGAACAAGGATGGCCAAGGATGGAGAAGATTAACACAGAATACAAACGACGAATTTGGAAAATTGAGGCTAACCTTTTCAATGTGCGCAAACCTTGACTGAGCTCCTTTTCACCCCAACGGGAATCTCTTTTCATCCACAAATGTCTTGCCGTCTTTGCAGTAGACATGGGGAGCCTCTCTCGACAGGGTTTATTGCAGAACATGGTTGAAGTGCTTTTGTTGTAGGCTGCTGATTGGCATTCTTAGTAACCTGGTTTTTCGAGCCTGTCCTTTTTGCAAACTTATGGCAAGAAGTGAATTGCTATACTTACCAATAACCCAGGTGCAGCCTGATAAGAGTGCAAAGAGAGAGATGTGACTCATTTTGTCACGTCAGGAACCAGTTTTACAGTGTCACGCAAGGTGTTACGCAAGGTACAGACGAGTACACGATTGTCTAACTACCTTGTACACGTAAGTTGCTTGTAGTAAGTGTGTGTCACTGTCCGCTGTCCAACGCTTCTAACACCTACCCTTGTCTCTGTCTCGCCTAGATCACGTGACTGTGTACGTATGTTCGTCGTCATGGCGGTGACCTTTTGCGCATGTGCTTGTTTGTGTACCACAGTTGGTGACGTCACTTGTGAACTTTGTGCGGTGGCGTGGTATATATCGTCACTGTTGGTGTTGGGATTCAGTATTACGTCACTGTAAAGCAGTATTGCGTCATTGTTAACCTTACGTAATCGGTGCATGTTTAGCGGTACTGTAAACTAATTTTTCAGTTGGATTGTGCAGTTCTTCGTTATGTGACTAGTTATATTCCCGTCAGGCAAGCTCACTGTTTACTATTTATAGAGCGTAGTTCGTGTTCATGTTACCGTCAAAGTTTTGGGCTCTAGTGTGTTCACAGTTGTTGTCCTGGTTTTCTAAAAACCTTGTATTGTTAGTGCTTTGTAGATGGAGTTGGTCAGTGCTAGCCTGACTTTTACTTAATAAAAGATACTGACTTTAATCACTGCTCATTTTGCTTCTTCTTCTGGGGACATCGGCCATCCTCGGAGACCCAGGAGCAGTCGCGGCGAAATGAAGTAGAACGCAGAAAGTCGGCGCCATAACAGTTTACAAGAAGGGGTGCCTTTGCCGCTGGTCTTGTCAATTTTTGCTCCGTGATGTCCTTTTATCCCAACTAACTGCCCCGTCCCTGTGTCTGTCCAGGAATATAACCAATCAAGTCATGATGGGTTTCCAAAGCCACCTTTTCCGCTCCAAGGCTTTGTCGGATAGACAGGCGACCCCGGGGACGAGAACGGAGTTGTTTTTATTTTTGTCCTTTTACTTGTTACCAAGCCCCACTCCGTTTCAAGAGAGGTTTTTGTGAACGTACAAATGACAGTTTGTAATAGAAATACTAAAACGATAATAGGCCTTTTTTGATAAACCAAAGTTCTTACGTCTAATTTTAAAGGAAGAAAAACGAAAGAAAATCACCTCGAGGTGGAGAGATGTTTAAATTACTTCCCTTGTTTATTCGTCTTAGCCTAATTAGCGTATTTTGCTACAAATTAACTAAAGTCTCGTGTCGTACTCCTCCTGCTCCACATGTTCTGGTTGTTCGTGCGGAACCCTGTGGGGACTGTTTGATAACAAATGCTTGAGCGAGTTTCGAAATCTTGCCAAGCGCCACGAGTATAGAAGAGGATTCAACAAAGAAATAATATATATCAGAATTGATGAAAACCCGAGCCCTTTCATTAGTGACTCCAGGTTTGGGCGACATAACATGCATAAATATAGTATTGTCTCGATTAATAGCCATGGAGTGAAACAAACAACATTTGTGCACACTATGAGGGCTATGGCCTTGTTGAGATTTTTCTCTCTTTGATAAAAATGTCGGATTGGCACTGCCTCCGTTGAATTTTCGCTCCTCGTGGAATCCTTCAGAAAGTGATAGAGAATCGCGATATTCATACAAATGACGGCAGAAACGGCTATGAGGACTTGCGCAGTGTATATTATGCTGAAAATAAGGAAGTGATCGGCAAGCGCAACGTGAAAAACTCCCAGAACCAAGGCGTAACCCCAAATAGCGCAAATTACGGTACAGACACGTCTGTTAGTCACTTTGACTCGATACTGCAGCGGTGCAAGCAATGCCAAAACTCTATCGATGGTCAATAACAGCACATGACCTACTGACACGCTTATCAAGATGGCGTTTAGAGACAGTGGCACACGCACGGAGAAAAGTGGTTCATCGCAAACGGCTGATGTCAGCGACCAATAAGAATGTAGAGGACACAGGATGGAACCCACCAAAAAGTCAGCAATGGCTAGTGACTGTAGTATGTAGCTGGAAGTGAACGAACGAAGGTTTCTTAAAGGGTCTTTCCATACAACAGAGATAATCAGTGTATTTCCAAAGACAATCATTGGGCACATTATAACCATGATGACACCCACAGACAGTGCTAAGGATTTATCCGTTTCCAAGAAGTTCCAGATTTCATGTGTCTTGTAGAAACTGGTGTTTTCCACTTGCATTTTGCGTTCCGTCGCCGGTTAATTAAGTGTTAGTAAAGCAACTCTCTGGGTGACTTAGCCACTGAAGTAGGTGTCTTGGAAATGTTTACTCGTCATCGAACCTAACATGTCTAACGATTCGTCGTAATCAAACCTTCACTTTGTTTTTGGAATTGATAAACAGTTTTCATATTCCATTAACCGTAACACAAATCCTGTGACATAAGTCTTGGTTTAGCGAACGAACATGTAGTCTCAGTTGGATTGCAACTTTTGGTGGGAAATTATCATAATCGGTTCAGCACAGATAACCAATGATACAGGAAGGCAAAGCAAACAATGGCTGAATGTCAAGTTTCAGAAGCTGTTCCTCGTGAGACTTGAAGACGCCTTTGTCTAATTATTACCTTTTTTACAAATTAAGATCATAGCAATTTTTAAGTCTCTTTTTCTGACACCTTAACAGTTTCTAATTCAAGAGGGAAATTCTGATCGCTATACTGGATGTCAAATTGTTTTAATGTTTGTAGTTTTGAGAAACTGATGGTTCATCAAAGTGTTTTCGTTTATCTGGGCAAAAATCGAGAGATAAGGTGCTGATCTCTCCTATGACGAGGAAGCTGATTCGCCATGATATTGCATTAGGCATCCTTCCAGCGGGGCAATCACCAACAATGTACCATGGCATCCTCCCTCTGGAAAAAAATTCGCGTAAAAATGTGTCTGGGTCTCTGCTAAACTGTAACGTGTTGGTACTTAAGTCATTTTGAGATATGCTGTGAATAATTTTTGTTTATCAAGGCTTAAAAGGAACCACAACCCAGCTAGCTTAGTAAATTCAAACTGGAAATTAAAACCAAGTAACTGCTCTAATGTAAATTAACGCGACACCTATTTCTACAACACTTCGGTTTTCATATTCTTGTCAGCCGTACAAAGTAAATATCAATTAAATATCGCGTTTATAACGCAAATCTGATCTTTTTAGCTCCGGTGTAGGACGCATGTTGCCACCCGTCACTTTCTTAAATTGTTCATTTGTTGACGTCACTAGAATGTTCTTCTGTGATTGGTTAACATTTTATTACCCATGTTGTTATAAAAGAAATATTTGAACAGGTGGGCCTAAATACTAATTACCAAAACTTTCTGCGGAAGAAGTTTTGATGAAAGCTCTCTCAAGTTCGTGCCAAGTGACAAGTTCAATAAAAGATATACTCAAACTAGAAAACTGCCCTTTCTCAGCACTAAGAAGAATTTTAAATGTAATGATGTCGCATCACGAATAACATACCCATTCGTACACAAGGCTGCAACGCCCAATACATTGGAAAGACTAGCATATGTCTATCGATTTTTAGTATAGATCTACTAGACTGCAAGCAGTCTCTCTTTTCCTCGAAAATCCGTGGGGAAGAACGCAAAACAAGTAAGCGTGCGTGCGTGACTGTGAGAGTGACGTGCGAGCGGCGATGCCGCGAGCCGCTAGTAGCGCGGGCGTTGGAAGACGAGCACTAGCGGCTCGCAGCATCGCCGCTCGTACGTCACGCTTGCATTCACGCTCGCACACTTACTTGTCTTGCGTTCTTCCCCACGGATTTTCGAGGAAAAGAGAGACTATTCGCAGTCTACAGATCTACTAGCGTTCCATCATCAATACCGTTCTCTTATGATCCCTTATTGGCTGCGCTAGCTACTTACTGCCTATTCTGTTTTAGTATAAATCTACTGTAGCGTTCTATCACGAATGCCGTTTTCTGATTGGCTACGATACTCACTATCTATTAAACAATTAGATTATGAGCTCGAGATTTCTATCACGCATAGAAATCGTGAGCGAAAACTTTGACAATAAGTAAACTTTGACAATGTTATGACGAAATTTATCATCATGAAGAGGACAGACGCATAAAAAAACTGACGTCAATTTGTTTTTTACAATAACAAGACCCCAAAATAGTCAAATGCCGGGAATTAATGAGGGGAAAAGACGCCGTAAACTTGCCGTAAACAAAGATAAGTGAATTTGATTCAAAATGACGCGAACATTGTCAATTTCTCGCTTTTGGATTGGCTACTTAAAAAAGTCCATAAAATCTCACTGGTTAAAACGTTGACAGTTTGACAGCTGAAAGTTGAACTTGAAAGCTTGCATAAATTAAAATTCTATCCGTCTGTACTCTTACTGATGATAAAAATGAGCCAATCAGCGCGCGAGAAATTAGACAGTTATTGTAAAAAGAAATCTTGAGCTCATAATCTAATTGCTTAGGAGATCAACAGCAGATATTGAGTAGCTTAGCAGTGTGAGGTGGTTAATAAAATGATGGCCGTTTCTTTGGGTTTTCGAAGTGTCTGCGAAGAGGTCTTAGATAAGGTTTTGAACGTCTACTAGTTTTACACCAAAATAATTATACTATTCCAACTCTGCCATTTTCAAATCCCCCTTCCCCACAGTTATCTGTTAGCATCGTTAAATTGGAGCGGTTTTCATCGAGTTTCTTTAAACCAAAACTAAAGTAATTACACTGGTCAATCACGAATCACACGGACGATCCAATAAACCAATCGAAACCCCGAATGAGCTTATGTAGCTGATGCGCACAGACCTAAATCTTGGCGAGGTTGTTTATATATCAATCAACCATCATATCCCAGATTCTTGACTTTATTTATTGAATGGTTACGTCTTTTTTTTGACCACATGATGGTGAAAACCACCAAAATACATATCCGATGGAGCGGTCAAACTCTCCTTGACCACATCAGGGGGATGGACCAAGCCGAACGCTGTCGAAGAAGCCGTTAGAAAAAAAAAATGCAAGGGGAGAAAATCACGATATTGGCAGGGAGATGAAAAACGAATAAAAAGGAAAGAAAATGAGAACCTGTAACACAGAGATTTTATCACTTGGTTTGGTGATCGGATGAGAAGCGATACTTTCTTCGTGGTAAATGTAGTGTGAGAAATGTTAGCATTATTCCAACTGTCTATATTGCTGGTTGCAAAGAAAACACTTCTATGATACTCTAGAGAAAAGAATGTTTTGCTGTTGCCCCACCGGTGATGTGCTGACATTCTCGAAACCCCACCATGGAGATTTTGTTACACAAGCTGACTCAACCATATGCCATAAACATAGGCACGCAAGGTGTGCAAGAGTTATTTTTTTTGTCGAGTGAAATGCTCTGGAAGTAGCCGCATTCAGTTGACTCTTAACGGTTATGATTAGGTTAATCCTACTAGTTTGTTTGGTTACGATGTACAGGAAAAAAAATTGTGATATCAAAGTAACAATTCGATTAGTGCCTTTGTTTATCAGAACTTCAATGGAACTGTTCTAGGCAAGGCGGCTAAACGTCGTGCAGCCTGTAATAAAAGGGAACTTAAATAAACCACGACGACGACGGCAAAGAGAACGTCACCAAAAAAAGGTTTTTAACGAGTAGAACAATGGCTGTGCATGTGCGTTATAAATCTTTGTACATTTCGTAGCCGTCCTCGGCACAACAAGTACATGAAATGACCAAGTTTTGCGTAGTATGAGGAACGCGAGCGACGACGGCTAATTTTTCGTA
>Ga0126338_10002235_pt1 | contig 13208 bp, 10 predicted proteins | sample OrbCmetagenome_2_FD_92529 | JGI IMG/M metagenome (GOLD analysis project Ga0126338, IMG submission 92529) | Coral microbial communities from Petempiche,Puerto Morelos, Mexico - Orbicella C C metagenome | ecosystem: Host-associated > Invertebrates > Cnidaria > Coral | place: Petempiche,Puerto... | reverse complement strand
GGAGCAGTTTTTATTGATCTGTCTAAAGCTTTTGATACCATTAGTCATTCAGGCCTACTAAACAAACTGCCCTTTTATGGGATTTGTGACAATGAGCTGAAGTGGTTCACAGATTACCTGTTTCTACGAAAGCAGACTGTGCAATACAATGGTGTTCTTTCAGAACCCAATCCCGTTTTTACTGGGGTTCCACAAGAAAGCATTCTTGGGCCGCTGCTGTTCAATATATATTTTGCTGATGTTCACAAACCTCTTCAATCATCCAGAATCATCACGTATGCCAATGACACGGTAATCTTTACTTCTTCAAGCAATTTTGATGTTATCGAAAGGAATCTAAATGATGACATCAACAATCTGGCTACTTGGTTTCGCAAGAATGAACTCATCATAAATCTCAAAAAAGGGAAGTCAGAGGCGATGATCTTCGGAACTGCACAAAGGTTGAGTCGTCTCCAAGGTAAACAGCTCAATCTGATGGTAGATGGATTACCTATAAACAGCACAACAACCTACAAGTACTTGGGTGTTCATTTAGATCCTACATCGAGTTTTGAAACCCATTTCAACAAAACCTACAAGAAAGTGGCCAGGAGAGTCACTCTACTGCGGAAAATTTGTTCTTCCATTCTTGTGCAGCTGCAGAAAGCATTTACAGGACTATGATTATGCCTGTTTTTACCTATCGTAGTCTAATCACACTAAGCTATTCAAATACGCGCAGGCAACTAATTCGCAACCTCGAACATCGTGGACTAAGCTGCATTTCCTCAGGTCTGCAAAACAAGACTGACATTCGTATTCCATCAATTGACAGTTATTTGAAAAGAAAAGTCTGTCTGTATGTTTTTGATTGTCTAATTGGAAATGTATGCATGCCTTTTAAGAACTATTTTACAAGGGTAAGTCACAATGTCAACACAAGAAATAGATTTTCCTTGATCGAACTGCCGAAAATGAACTTGGAGTTTGGCCGTCGAAGTTTTTCGTTTTTAGGGGCTTCAATTTTTAACAGTTTACCGGCAGACATAAGAACTCAACTCTAGGCTTTTATTTAGGCAAAAGGCCAACAAACATTTTTATTTGTAATTTTTAATCGTGAGTTTTTATATGTTTCCCAATGCACTAGTTTTGCCTTTTTAACTTTTTACCTTTTTAAATTTTTAAATCTTACAGGACCCCTTTGATAACAGTACTTTATAGTACTGATGGGTTAATCCTGTCTAAAGATTCATTTACTATTATTATTATTGGTATGAAAATTAACAAGTTGCCTCGGCGATATAAGCTTATTTTCAATTGGAATCCTTTTTAAAGTCTTCCTTATTTGAAGCCATGCTGTGAGACATTTTATAAATTACATTTTAATTTTGCTCATCTCTAAACAGTAACATGCGAGTCGCTTTTTGGAGGTTGTTGTAAGTTGTAAACATTTTTCTCAGGCTTTTACCTAAACTCTAAGAAAAGTCCTTTGTCTTGTTTATTCATAACCCGCCAGACAAAGGACGATCGTCACTCACTCAGCCACTTAGCGACCCTCGCACGGCCACTACGTAGCCTAAAACATCACAGCTCCTTTGCTCGCTTACCTATTCTACCCTAAAACTCATGAGGTTGCCTTGTGGCAAGTCTACTTTTTCCCAGGCACAGAACAAAACAAACAACTTACTTCGGTTCTTGCGAACGCCTCACTTTCCCCTCACATGATGTAGCTAAGAGGCAACATCTATACCGCAGGCCAAACCACTGGGGGCTCGTAAGTTTTCGAAGAGTTTGTCAACATCCGTCAACATGGCGTTGACATGGTGTTCAAGTGACATGGCACATGGCTGGGCATAAATACAAACCACTAGGTTGATGCTTATGGTCGATATTGAAGCAGAAAATGCATGAAATAAGCTTATTGCCTTTAAATCCGGCAAGGATTCAGTTCACAAGGTAAGATGTCCGAAGACTGTTTTGTACGATTCAACTCTGGAGCTAATTGGGACATGCACTGCTCGGGCTAAAAACATGCAAAAGACATGTGAGAGCTTTTGAGTTTTGGTGCCAAAACAAAATGTAATGTTTCATAGAATAAAAATTTTGTCTGCAAAAGTTCTGTCTCATTTCTACGCTGTTTGTTTTGGGAAAGTGGGCTTCTGTAAACATTTTCACATGAACAGACCTACTTGTGGAACTAGCACCAAGTTTTAGCAATCGATATATGGGCTTGAAAATCAAATTTGCTAAAACAACGTTTGTGAGTGTTTTTAAGGAATTACTCGTTGTGTGATGCAATTGCTTTTTTCATTGGAAATAGCCCATTAAACTATCGGATCATTGAATCTATTTTCGATATGAGTTTAGTTTATTTACATATGCTTGTTTGGCGAGGTCATTCCCTGCAGTGTTAATTTACTGCTTCAAATTTCGCTATCTTGAATTTTCATTTGGTTATCTCAAAAATTTCCTGCTTCCAATCTTGTTATCTTGCATTTTTGAGAAGGATTGTGATTTTTTCACCTAGAACCCTACAAAACATCTTTTGAAAATTTGACAACTTTTTGTGGAAAATTCACTAGAACAAAGGACGAATTTCAATGAATTTCGTTTGCATTACTTTTGCACAATACTGTATGCCATTTGAAAGCTAGTACGCTGGACAAAACTGTTCTGGATTGATGTTATCTGAGAAAAAAAGAGTAACAGTTGGAGTGATGTTTTGCGAAGAAACTCTGCGTTATTTTTTGTGAAGATTTTGTCAAGAAATCACGGGAAAGACTTACAACTTATTTGCCCACTGAAATAGGATACTGTTTTCAGAAACTGCTTTGAAGTCTTTAAACTGTTCATGCCACTATTTTGGTCTTCCACCTGTTTTGAAGATGGCTGCCTTGAGCTTGCGCTTCATACAAGCTTCATACAAAATGCACAAGATATTGCTGTGTTAAAAGTGCTCTCGGCCAAGAACCTCAGATACTGCTATCTGTGCTTTTATAGGAAAGTTTCTGGACATTCCTGGCATTTTCCGGAAAGTTTCCAGACTTCTTGCATTTCTCTGTATAAGAGCTTGAAATAACTTTGTTTGGTTTGCCTTGTGGCCGTTCAGTGTTAGCATCACAACTTGAATCTTTTATTTTCTAAACCACTGATGCAACACAGGATTATAGTGTTGTTTAGATGGATTATTGCTTCTTTGTCATGCCCTATCGTCAAATTTATGAAAAAAATCCACAAACATGTAACAATGTTCTTTGGACAACAGCACTTGTCAAACACAATGATATCGATGTAAACCATAACTATTATTTTCCCAGAAATCACACAATTTTCCCTACTTTTGTGATTCAGTACACAAATTTAGATATGCTGTCTTCATTGCGTGATCCATATGAAAAAAACTTTCCACGTGTGGAATTTAATAAGGATTACATACATACATACATACTTTATTGGCTCGTCCCCACGGAGCACATCCTGTCATGCACTTAAAAACCAGAACAGCAAAACGGAAATAAAGTTGTTGCCTGACTGGTGGCCAGCGCAAGTCTTTTAGCAAAGGAGTTATGTGATCGAATTTTTTAGCACCGCACAAAATGCGACAAGTGAAATTCTGAACTGCTTGGAGCTTGTCCAAATTAGCTTGAGTAGTATTGCTCCAAACAGAAGAGCAATAGAATAATTTACTAAAAACTAGGGCATTTGTAATAATAATCAAGGCATGTTTATCAAAAATATGCTTAACGCGATTAATTTGGCCTAATCGTGACATACATGAGGATACAGTGGAAACAATATGCTCATTAAAGCCTTCACGGGCTCGAGCTCCTTCCCCAATAGAAATAGCTTGAAGTCAATAACCTTAGCAGTCAATTGCCGGCTGCTGAACATGACTAGTTTCGTTTTATCTGGGTTAAGTAAAAGCTGATTATTAAAGCACCAATTCCGAATACTTAGCAAGTCCCTATTCATCTTTGCTATCGCTTCATGCTCATCGTGGAGTTGAAATGACATGAGTAGTTTGGCGTTGTCAAGGTAACACTGCGACGAACAATTTTCTGGAACAGAAGGGAGGTCATTAACATAGATGTTAAAGAGTAATGGACCAAGGATGCGCCCTTGTGGAACGCCAGAGCTAACATGTAGTTTGGTCGGCAAAGTTGCATTTATTTGCACAGCTTGGTATCATGAGGTTGAGTAACTGGCGAACCATTCTGTTGCAGATCTGGACGCACCTATGTCCTGTAACTTAGCGAGAAGTATTCGATGATCAATACTGTCGAAAGCTTTACTTAAATCAAGAAGGACAACTGCAGTTAGTTTCTTTTTGTCAATGGTATTTAGGATTTCATCGGTTGTTTGAACGACAGATGTTTCCATTGAATGCCACTGTTTATTTCCACTTTGTTTGGATGATAAACGGCCTCTCGAGAGCAGATATGATGAAACTGATCATGAGCGACACGCTCACAGACTTCAGAAAGGACAGGGAGTAGTGAAATCAGTCTATCATTGTTCGGAATGTCGTGATCTCCAACCTTGGGTATCGGGGTCACTTCAGCTGTTTTCCAGGCTAAAGGGAATGTGTCAAACTCAAAGGTAGCATTAATAATAGACGTTAACAATGGCAAAATAGCAGGTAAACAATCTTTGATGACACGGATTGAAATTTTATTGATCCCAGGGGCTTTACTATTCGCCATGGAAGTGATTACTTTTTGTATTTGTTTGCACTTCACCGCATTGAAGGTGAACTGCTCTGGCAATGGGTAGATTCTTGGAATAAATGAACATTGATTAAGAGTGTAATTCAATTCCTGTGCCAATTTAGCAATTCTATTGATGGTACTCTTTCCCACACAGGAAAAGAAATTATTGAACTCATCAGCAACAATTTTGTCATCTTTGGAATAATTCCTTTGAGAGGCGGACTTCTTGGGTATGCACAAGCGGATCACTCTCCAGAGACAATTAGAGTTGTTTTTGTTGCTTACAACCTGCTCTGCGATGAGTATTTTCTCAGCAGTCCTTATTTCATGTTTGACCTCACAACAGAGGTTCTTGTATACAGACCAAGCATGTGGGTTTTTGTTTTTTTGGGCTACCTTCTTCCATTGGTCCCTAGATCTCATAAGGTCCTGCACTTCAGGTGTTACAAAGGGGTTAGGACATCCACGAATTTTGACTGTTTTGATGGGAGCATGTTTGTCTAGTACATTGTTGAATAACAGGTTAAATGCGTTCAGTTTATTTTCAGGGTCATCGAAAACATCCAGAAGGACCAGGGTACTTGTGAAACGTCAGCAAGAAATTGATTGGGCCAGTAATGTTTGAAGCTCCTTGTTATAACATAAGTTGGCTTTTGACCTTGATTTTTCAAGTGGAGTGTAGCACAAACAATATCATGATCGCTTATTGAACATGGTTTAATGATAGTTTCATGGACTTGTTGCGCATTTGAGAACAAAATAACATCTATAAGTGTCTCCGTGGAAGCAGTCACTTGAGTTGGTGTTTTAACCATCTGAGATAGATTATACGAATGACAAAATTCAAGTAGAGCTCCGGAGTCAGGGTTGTCAGGATTTAAGAGGTTACAGTTTAAATCCCCTGTAATGTGTATTGGTTTGTTATGTAGAGAAGCAGCAATGAAGCTAGGAGTCAAATAAGTATCAAAGCATCTCACAGGTACATCGGGCGGCCTGTAAACAGTGCAGATAACAAAAGAGCGAAGGTTGTGCACTTGGACCGTAATCCAGAGCTGGTGGAAACCAGCATCCAATATACCAGAAATATCCCAAAGAACTTCAGTCTTGTAGTTCTGTAGAATATAAACACAAACACCACCACCTTTCTTGTCCTGTCTATCGACATGATATAAACCATATCCAGGTATTTCTAGTTCCAAGTTCGTGACAGAATTGTCCAACCATGATTCAGAGATAGTTAAAATGTTGAACTTATTTTCAAGCACTGTCTGTTTGACTTGAATAAAGTGATCTCGGCATTTCAAAGACCGAACGTTTAAGTGAGCCACTGTAACCTTGTTATGCGTCCTGTTTGTCTGCGGTATGGAAGCTCCTTGATTCGGTCCTGGGTTGAGTTCGATGTCGTGCAGAAGCTTGATAATCGCATGAAAGGCAGATACACAGTTGTGATATCGGATAGTTGGGGTCTGCAGTCTTTTAATCTTCATCAGCACTAGCAGCCGTAAGTCAATCCGCCATGTTGTTTGTTGAAAGGCGTGGTATTGAAACTTCTGGAAATTCGCATTTCCTGAGCATTCCTCAAGATATTTAGGATTATAATATGCTCCTCGGGTCTTCCAATTGCTTTTTTTCTTGGAACTAGTGTTCTGAGGTCAAAGTAGAACGTATAAGCTGATCAATATGACGGAGCAGAAGAACACACGTCCAACCACCATTTATGCTAAGTTCTCCATTGACTCCCGTCCCGTAATTTCTCCATCGACTCCCATGCTACCCATAACCGCCTGTGCGGAAAACCTCTCCAATTTCCCATGCCGCCCTTAACCGCCCAAAATAAAGCATGTGGGGACAATAGCCTTTCCTACCCTCCCTGAAGACTTTTTGGTTTTCTTACTGTTCAGTTGTTCTTGAGGACAAATAAAGCAATCAGAATTGACTTACTGAGCATATTTTTAGAGGACTTTAGGGGTCCTAGAAAGACAGTTTTTCTTCTTAAAATCGTGCATTCGCAAAGTGCAGGTTATCATGGTGCGCTCCTACAAACTTCAGAGGTCTTGTTTTTATTCCTAACAAGGAGAAATTACTACTTTGGGATTTAAAATAGAAAAGAAAAATACAAATTAATGTTCAGGTGGCCTCAAAATGGAAGATCAAGGAGTACAGAGTCCTCAAACCTTTCTGGTGAAGAAGTTTTCCTTCCTTCAACCACCGTGAAAACACGACGATCAGTGCGCTTTCAAGTGAGTTTTCAACACTAATCACTGACTTAAAGCAGCTTCCTGAACTTAAGAAACAAAAATGGTAATGTCTATTATTGCTTCAAAGTTGAATTCAACTTTTGGAACGATCGGTAAAGCCACGCCCGATGAAATGACTGCAAAAGTGGTCGGGAGAAACTCAGAGATTTCGCTTTAGAGTGAAGAATTAATTTGAACATGCAGCCATGCAGTGAAGCACGTCTGCAAAATTTTCAACAATTTTTTGCTTTTAAATAGGTTTCTTCACCTCAGCTTGAATGAAAATTTATTGTCATTAAACTTCCTTTCGCATTTCTTTCATTTAGTGCCCTGTTTTGGGGAATTTTAGGTTTTGAAAGTGAATGGTATTTTTGCATGCTAGCTGGATTTCTGCATATTTAATTTATTGCAATCTCCGTGGTTTGTTTGATTAGTTTATTTACTTCGTTCAAATATATTTTTTTTGAGTCTTATTCAGCTATTACAGAACTGCCAAGAAAAGAACTAAGTGGCTTCTAATTTAGCATACTTGAAATATGATTGATCTCAAAATAATTAACTTGTTTTTGTTGTCTTTTTGACTTACAACTCTTCCTTTCACAGCACTGTAATATTTCGTCGTGCAGCAAAGAAATTATTCAATTTCTTGCTTTCAAATTGGTTTTTACATGTGCCTTTCGCGTTTAATTTCCGTTGTTTTCTCAATTGTTACCTGTTATAGTACAAGAATGGAAATTCTGTTGTATTTGGTTTCAATTTGTTCTATGAAGACAATAATAACTAATTTTTGCATATTCAATTTTCTCGGCTTCTGTCGGACATTTTGTCACACGGCAAAGAAATAATGTAATTTCTTGTTTTGTTATCAGTTTTAAACATCAAGTTGACTTCTTTTTGTTGATATTTTTTAATATTTTGGCCCTTCATTTATTCAACTTAAAATAAACGAAGTCTTGAAGCCTAATCTTGTGTGTGTGGCTACTGCACATACAGTTTATTTTTAGGGCTCATGTTCGCTCTGAAATGTCCAAAAATCACCCGGGAATTTAGGGGTGGGTCCATGCAAATCATTCGGGAGTCAATGGGTTAAGACAATCAAAAAATTGTTTGCATCTCTTGTTTTAGTTTTTTGACGTAAAATGTCGATCCATAACACTTTTGTCCAACATACTACATGAACAAAGATTCCACAGTATGTGAAGATTTAGAGGCCACGATATGATAAATAGCCAAAAAATCATGCCGTTTTAAACCACAATTACCCTCAAATTGCAACACGATCCATGCATCTTTCAACAAGAAGGTCTTTAAGATCTTACAACTGCGCTTCTAAAAGTTAACTGTTTTGGTAGCACTACACTCGCAATGCAATGCATATTCCAAAGCAGTCCTTGATGATTCATTGATTACTGCAGACACCACATCACTTGATCAACACAATATTGCACCATCAGTCGTAGCCGTTGTGAAATCTCCGATGATGTAATTACTTCCAGCACATGTCATAATGTGGGATCATGAGTGACCCGAAGGAAAATAAAAATCGGTTTTGAACCTATTTCCAGCAAGTTTGGCACACTGGAAGCTGAGAAAATTAACCTATTTCCAGCCATTATTTTTTGGCTCTTTTCGTCATATCCCCCCCTCAGGAGGGTTTTGTAAAGTTAGCGAATTAGTATGCAAGCCACTGTAATGGTGATTGCCGTTGGCGAAATGTTTATTTGCTGAAAAGTTGCGGCCAGATCTTTCGGAGATGGAAGTCAGGACATTTGTAAGGATACAGAAAGTAATTTGGGACCAGTTGTTGGCTTGTAAGGCTGAAATTATCCAGAAGTAAGCTTTTTTTAACTTGAACGTAACAAAGGCCATGCGGTGAACAAATTGAATAAATTATTGGCTCTTGTCACTGTCTCGTTCTGTTTTTTGTGTCGTTCTCTTTTGGAGCCTGCTGAGGTCATTTTTTCATCTAAATAACCTGAGAAAAGTTCGAAAAAGATGTTCCTCTTCAATTTTCAGCTCTCAGGCAATAATCCTGGATTTTTTTGACCAAAACGTCGGTTCGTGTTATGTTCGTGTCTTTCGCTTCCTTTGTTAACTCAAGCAATGAAGCGAGGTGACAAAAAAATCTAATTATATTTAGTTCTGGTTTTGTTTGGTTTTGTTGAAATTTTAATATGATGAAGCTGGATTGTTCGACAGAACATCGCTTCTGATCTTCGACAGTTTCAGCGCACACATCGATGAAGATGTTCGGAACACTTTCAAAAACGATTGGTGGCCAAGTAGCAGAAACTGTTATCTTATTCCAAATGGACACGAACATGAAAGGCTTAGTCTCGCTCAATCACTTCAAATTTGTGAGTTCTCGAACTATTTAGCATAACTTTCTTTTGTTTTTTGGTGCGGGTTATCTGCCAGTGCGGGTAATCTGCTGAATCTTTTTTCTCATTTTGGCAAAAAATGACCGGTGCGGGTAATCTGCCGTGCGGGTAAACTGCCGGAAATTACGGTACTGCTGATACGAGGTAGCTATTAACGCTGAAGTGATATATCGCTTTGAAGTCAGGGTTTTTGAAGACATTTTTGTGCAAAGCGTGAGTTCGGCGTGACTTTGTAATCTGAGATTTTTGTTGACCCTGAAGAAACAAGGTTTGGCGCGTAAAGATTACAGATTGCGTAATTCAAAGTTGGCCGAGTGGAGGTCTGCATCTTGTCTCCGTCAAAAAAAAAACACGGGTAGAACATGAACCACGCTCAGCCCATGGTTGCACGGTTAAATATTGTTATGTAAAATTATACCAAGTCATTTTGCCTCAACTCAAAGTCGTTTCACCCCAACTTAAAAAGATAAAGACTTACAACTTACAGATATTTTCTTTTATTGATGTGAACTTGTAGATTGAAGTAACTGATGAACTAAACTGAAACTCGATGCAGTCTTACGCAACGAATCACATGATGATTGATGAGTTAAATTTTAAATCAAGTGTAATGCACATGGGAGAAATGTCACATGCATTTGAATCCTATGGCATTTAAACTTAGTTCAGTGATTTCATATGGAAAAACTTGAGTAATATATTGTTGGTAAATCCATTCGAAATGGTTCTTCACAATCAAGCCAATAAAGAAACAACTGCTCACATCAGGGACATTGCTGGGTTTTCTTTCAGCAAGGAAGGGACTTTGATCACCGCAAAAAATGATTTTTAGATATTTTTAATCTTTTTAATTTCTGGTATTGTCTCAGTTAGGTTCTAGTCAATCTCATTTATATATATAATAAATTTATTTTGTTTGTACATAGTTCTTATTCTTTTGTTAATAGCTTTTGTGTTTGTAAAATTTTAAATTTTGTGTATAGTGGGTCCACATCAGCCCTTCAGCTGCCAACCCCTTTTCAACCTACTTATGAAATAAAGTTTACTTACTTAAGTTACAAGCAAACTGCTTGGTTGAGGACATAGACTGCCAGCAGTCTCTATTTTGCTCAAAAATCCGTGGGGAAGAACACAAAGAAGAACAAAACACAACTGAGCAGTGGGTTGCGAGTGTGTCAGCATGATATGCGAAGCAGTGAGCCACCTGCACTACTGGCTTAACAAGGGCACTGGTGCTAAAATCATGACAGTGAATTAATCATGCCTTGAACACGGTGTTGACAAGTTGCGTGACTGAAATTATTACTCATATGATGGTACACTGAACCGTGACTGAAATGATCAAATGAAGTTTCACCTAAGTACACTCGAGCGTTATGTATACATAGGTCAATCACTACTGTGTACAATCTCAAACAATTTGAGGCAAATTCCAGCAGATGAACAAAAACATGTTTTGCCTTTGTTTCAGATTGACATCAAACGTTCCACTGATCTGTAGCCAGGGATTGGCTAGCACCACTATTTTGAAAGGCATGGATAATCCAATTTAGATCAAAGTTGCAACGACCCCCAACCCACAAAACTAAGAAATAAACACACATTGTGTGATAACAGAGAAAGCAAATATCGGCTACAACATCAACGAAAACCATGTAATTTTTGGCAACATCCTTCGAAAGTCATGATACGAATGATTTACTGGAGAAACCATTTGCAAGAATCAAAATCTTCGTTGCAATTAGAGTTTAGGTCGGACATGCAAATCTCAAAGGTACATATCTTTCATTTTAATGCATTTCTGCTTGTTGAATGAAAATTACTCTTAATTGCGGTTGTTGATGCAACGCTTGTTGGGAATCCTACATGTAGATACAGATCTCACTGCTCTTGTTCTGTAAATCAAGTTGTTCTAACGCTAACCAGGTGCATTTACATGACAAATGCAGAGAGGTGTGTATCAAAGCAAGGTCACCTCCACCCTCGCTGCTATTCAAAGGCCAGGTTACCGAACAGACAACTGTAAAATGGTCTATTTGTGCAAGTCATCCCCAAATCTCACATTTTGCGCATAGCTTTGTTTTGGCTTTTTTGCGATACAAATTAAGATTATTTATTTTGGGTAGAGAGTTATTCATGTCAATTTCAAATAGAGATTGATCTTGCATTGTGGTCACTGTGTGTAACACTGATTTTGAAATGTACAAGGTACACGCCATTGAACCCACCTGTCAACAAGTTTATGATACCCCCTCATTGCTGATAAGGTCAGTGAAAAAATTTTTCATCACAAAGTTGAAATAGACAATTTTAAGTTCTGAAACTTGTCTATTTGGTAACAACACTACATTGTAATAATTTAGTCAGTGTTTTACTTTCTAGAATTGTGAAAGAAATTGAAATGAATTTATGGCAAAACAAAGAAAAGTACTCATATTTCATGAATATAACAGTAAAATAAAGTAAACAATAAAGTACAGTAAAATTTCCATGGCATAAAATCACAACTGAAGCTGCGTGGCTGGAAACTGAGCCCAGTGTAAACATGAATGAAATAAGCTTCTTTGCATCAAGGTGCAAATGAGCAATTTTAAAGTTAAAAAATACAACCAAGAACTACAGATGAAAAACTTGACAGACTCACTGCTCCGCCCTTGTGAGATAACTTTAAGAATTCCTAGGAAAAAATTCCTAGGAATTCCTAGGAATCTAAGGTGTGAATTTTCACGGTAATTCAGACTCAGAATTCCTAGGAATTCCTAGGAATGCTAACTGAAATATGCTCACCTTGAAAATTCCCTAAAAGTCCCAAAAATTCCTAGGAATTTCTGAGAATAACTTGGAATTTGTAGGATTTTTAAGAATAAGTTGGAATTTTTAGGAAAATCTGAGAAAAACTGGGAATTTCGTATCATTTGTAGGCCAGACAAAATTTTGATGAAATGCCTGGCATTAAAATAACAAATGTAGTCACTGATATCACGTCAAACAGGTTTTCAAGCAATGGTTTATTACATTGGCTTTCATGAATTAAAACGTAAGAATAATTATCCTGTTTCTTTTTTGTTACATCAAGAATCAAAAGTAAAACTGAAAACAGATTTGAAGGTCAAACGTTTGCTGGTGTTAAACAAAATACATGTTTGATAAAAAAGAGAACTTTTTCAGATAATTTACTTACTCTTTTTAGTTTACAAATCCAACAATTTTCCATACACAAGATTTTAGCTTAAATTATTGTTATTATGTGGAACAAATCTGGATTTTCGTGATTGTAAGGAATTAATGATAAGAACAAAACTGAAACATTCGTTAAGATTAAAAAAAAGGCTGAGTTTGGGCAGACTTAGCTGCTGTTCAGTTATTTCTGTTGATTCCGCAGCTTCTTTCGTTGCCCTCTAATTAGGGTGTCAACAGCTGGCCTCTTCATCTTATATCTTTGTTCTGTGACACCTAAAACAAAATTAAAAAAATATATTACATTTTGATATATATGAGGTACTGTAACACTGAGATCCAAATATTCATGTGCTCACAGTTTAATACATGCAGCTAAGTAAGACCTCACTGTAAGCCGGTTGAAATGTTTAAAAAGAAGACTTAACAGCTTTGGCTGCATCACCGTAGGCATCGTTCCTTGTTGTTAGTTCAGATACGATTATCTCTGCCTCACATGCACCCTCAATTTCTCTGGCTAAGTCAACAATAGCATCCGCGACGTCATTCGGCGGAGAAGATCTCAAATCATTGGTGCCCACATGTAAACAAATTTGGTTGGGGGATCTTTCAATCGTAGGAATAATGTGTGATTTCATGTCATGAATGTTAGCTCCAGGGAATGGCTTGACAACTACTCGGTGACCCACGGCTTTAGCAACTTTTATACCATGAACATTCTT
>Ga0126338_10002234_pt1 | contig 13211 bp, 6 predicted proteins | sample OrbCmetagenome_2_FD_92529 | JGI IMG/M metagenome (GOLD analysis project Ga0126338, IMG submission 92529) | Coral microbial communities from Petempiche,Puerto Morelos, Mexico - Orbicella C C metagenome | ecosystem: Host-associated > Invertebrates > Cnidaria > Coral | place: Petempiche,Puerto... | reverse complement strand
TAATTTTCTCTGTGTCAAATAAATATGGACCAATTCTCAGTGTAGAACAAAAAACAATCGTCGGAAACGTGAATTTAGCAAGCAATCGTGACTACAATCATGGTGCTATTATAAGGATTTATTGGGTACAAACATGGTGCTATTGCTCCTAAACGAACATGGGGACCCCTCACTTTTATTTCAAAATTTAAGTTCCTATAATATAAACAATCAATAGGCAAAGTTTCACAAAAATCTCAGTGCAGGTTCTATTTCAGTGGAATGACCTTAAATATATTAGATTAGCTCTGACAGGTTTCAACAAAAATAGGGTATTTTGTAGATATTGTATGTGGTTACAACTGCGCCAAATTAAAAATAATCACCGAAGGAAACGCGAGAAAATTCACCGTCAGTTTTTCTTTTTGTCCTCATGGTGACGTCATAAAAATCGAAAAACACTTACGTTTTCCTTTGAGCGCGCGCAGATTACTTGAGCTTTCGACCTATGCGCGCGTGCAATCGCAAAAATATAGTGAGCCACCTAAAATTGTTTGAATTAACCAGTGGGAGCTCGCGCCTGAAACAAAACCAATAAAAACAAAGTCTGCACTTGCACGCGCGCCAGGGCGTAAAAGCCAAGCTTTTGTTAAAGTTTTTAACTATTACATAAATTCATAAAAGTCGCAATAACTAACACCTGCTAATTTACGAATTTTCTTACAGGTAACACGGAATTCAACTATTTCGTTCACTGTTTGAATTAGACTCAAAATATGATCACATGCGTTTCAGTCAACATCAACGCTAGTGTACTTTACGTCGTTCACGATTTAAAGACAACGTCAAACTGAAATACGTAGTTAATATGTCTTACCCGCTTTATTTCTTATTTAATTTGTCAATCCTTAATAGCTATGCTGATATAAAATGAACAATCCGTCCAATAAATCCTGATTCCTGACAAATACAAATCATGATTCTGCTCGATGATTCCTTCCTTCGTTTCTCTAATTACAAAGAAATTTAAAATCATACAGTTATTACCATTACGACGGTTAAAGTGACCAAAGTTCATTGCTTAGTGTTTGTGCACTGAAATTGACGAGGGAAATGTGGCGAGGTATTGTAATTCTATCAACATTATTTATTCATAAAATAAAGTCATGGCTTCCAGTAATAAAAATAAAATGTTTCCCTTACTGACTGAAAGCCAGTGTCGTAGGGCCCACTCTTCGTACTATTGGTTTTTCCGCTCTTTTTTGTTATATCCGTAGAATTTAGAAATAGTAGGCCTGGCAGACAAAACGGACCGAGCTTAATGTGTACTTCCGCTACTTAGCGCTAACAGTTCGCTCATCTAGAACGCAACGAACGCAAATATTCAACCAAAACAGTTAACTTAATGACTGCCACGAGTGCTTACACTGAGTTGAATAACTTATGAGAACGGAGAAAGTTACAGTCCATTTTAAAAACCGATATTAAGCAGACAGAAAAAGGTGACGAAGAAAAAACAAAAGCTTTAATCTAAGACGCTAGGATCAAGTAGGGTGTTGAAGTTTGCATGCATCAGCATGTATTATACATTGAGCCATGTTTTGAAATTCTTCATATAAACAATTAAATGATTTAAGGTGTTCTCGTCATATAAGACCCAATTACTTGAGGATTTATCTATCAGCTTTAACTTAATTATAATCTGCAGCCATTTTTAAATTTAATTTTGTCTTTTTGTTTCTTTAGATCGAAAATCACAGGTAGCTACAATGTTTGAAAAACACCTGTCAGTGGAAGAGCTGATTCTATCGGACAAACCCGCGACTATAGAAAACGTTTTAGCGAATAGCATTGCGCGTTAGAATGAACATTTTAATAATATGAAATATGCATGTATGCTGTTTCACTTTTCTTGTTCTTACGAGAAGGTCGACTCTAAGCAGTCTACGAAAAATATTGTTACTCAGGCTTTAAGCAGCGACAAAAAAGCAACTACGTGAGAGAAGATGGCGGTAGAACCTTGCCGCAGTGTGTTAACTGGTTTATTTTTAGTCATTTTGAACTGTTCTCTCGCTATGAAGCAGACCAGATTTTTCCGCAGCCGTTTTTGTTTTGGCTAAGACAACCCCGAGGCACCGAGTTTATTGACAGGTAAGTGATCTACAAATTCAATTAGAGTTGCTAACCGACTGTGTGCAATTATTTCGCTAGGAATTATTGTCCTCAAAGTTAATGAAAAATCAAATTTGCGACCCCCTAAAAATCTCACATCGAGAAGACAATTTGTGCGGTCCTTATTGGGTGAATTCATTTTAGACTGCCACTGAATTTTCTTAAAGTTATGACAGAAAAGAGATTGTCGATGTGTTCAACAATTTGCATTCATAATTGCGTGAAACTCACACGTAGTTTTTTTGATGACCCTTAACTTTTAAAATATTAATTGCTGACGAATTTAGCAAATAAATTTGTGTTTTAAGTAGCTTCAGGGTCTTCGGCGTTCGATAATTCTTTTGGTCTGACGTGTCGGAAGGACGAAAACGTTAGCTAGCAGTATACTGTGAATTTTCCTTTCTGCTTGGAATTGTGTCAGTTTTACTTGATCATTAAAATCGACAATCAAACAAGAAATGGAGCAAATAGAATCGAATGATGCCGATGGAGAGGGAAGGTCTGGCTTAAAATTCAAAACACGTAGATGAGATTCAAAAGAAAATATTGAAACTTAAAACTAGCTTGGGGCTAACCCTGCTGTACGCTTCTTCAAAACATTGAGATTAACACTGATATAGTCAGCCGTGTTTAGGAATCGATGTAAAAACGTAGCTATAACTTTGTTCTAGGTTATATTCTCATGAAAAGGATGTACTATTTTCATTTCTCGCCTCGCTATAACGATCGATTCGAGTTGTCTATCGCGCAAATGACAAACAGTGATGCAATTAATTTTAAAACAAAAAAATTGCATTTAAAAAAAATTAGTACGTGAATAACATTTCACCAGCAGTTACCATGCTGGCTCAGACAGGAAAACATAGACATTTTGGTCTGTAATGGAAGGGGGGGAAAGCAAACAGCCCATTGATCAGTTTTTATCATGATTAAAACTTCAGTTACGCGTAAAACAAGACTAAGCTTAAACTGTTCCCTTTGACAAAAATGTTCATTTAATCAAGAATGTAACTGGAGTCGTAATTAGTATGCTGAAATCAAAGACGTTTTCATATCTAAAACCATACCATACATTCAGGTTTATATTTTAGATAGCTCTTTCAACTCAACTTTAGCAGGTTCATCTGGAACTGATTTTGGTCCTTAATTAATAGAAAAATAAATTAACCCGTTTAGTTTCGCGCTTTATTATTGCTATTATTATTTATCTGATTTATCGCCAAACATAATCACAAAAACAAAAAACACAAAACAATCTGAATCATGTTTTTCTTTTTTTTTGAAGCGCTAGTTCATACGTATCAGGCTATGTTGCATGGTATTAATCTCCTTGTACAGTTTTGAGCTTCAGCTTTTTCATTATTTAAATTTCTACATTCTTTACTTAATTCACAGCCAGAAAACGATCAAATAACCAATAAAAAACTCTTGGTCAATAGCCAACCTCTCGGAAGGAAATGCAATCCAAGCATAGTTAATGTTTCGCGACTGATCGATCCAGAAGGACATTTGTTTGTTTGTCCTTGGGGTTGGTTCTCGCGTCTGATTGGTGACTACACAATAAAAAGTGAAAGTGTTTACGGTTTTCTTATCAGAACATTTTTGGAGCAAAACGACACATGCAGCAAAATAGATCCTCTGGTGTCTTTTTATTAATATAAAGGAAAATATCTAGCTAGCAGGTCGATCTGAAGTCTGCAGAAGCTTCGGTTTCTTCACACGGAATAACAGTGAAATGATTAAACAAAAGAGCACTCGCTGTGAAACGAAACGTGGCACTGAAACAAACGAAGAATGGAAGACTTCACCCTATTGGACATATCAGTTACTAAACAGTTTTAACCAATCATTTTTGTGGTAGAATGGAAATTCAAATTTTATATGTCAGTCATTCCACAAACTTGTACTGACGAGAAGTTCGTGAATTAATAAACAAAAATTTGGTCATGAAAATAGTAAGAGTTTGATGAACTAAGAAGAAGTATCTTCTCCTGAGTTGTGAACAGAGACAAGCAAGTGTGTGTGTTAGCTCGTTTTGATCAGTTTAAATCCTTACATTTAATTCTATTTTCTGTTTTACTGATTGGCTTATTCATTTCCTCTCAAACATTTCAAGCGCTGAGTTATTTCAAAGGTAAGCGTTTCCAATTTTTGATAAGTTAATCTAGTTGATACTTCCAAAAAACACTCATCCATGGTTTCAATGAAAAGGCGAATATGTCAACTACAAACCTCCAATCAAACCAGAACTCAAGCATTCACAACCGAATGACGCAGCTGACGTGGAAAGAGCTAACATGAAATCTAAAAAAATATCGTTAGAAGACTACTCAGTATTGTAGTAATTGATATTCAATCGAAAACGACCAGGAGCTTGTTTAGAGCTAACGTGTGCTTCGTTTCAAAACCAGATAAACATACTCAGTTGTGTTTCGTTGTAATCTACGTATTTCTTTAGCTTCAGTGTGTCCAACGTTCTATTCTCAAGTCAGGGATTGCATTTATCGCCTTAACAATATTGTGAGGTGCGTAGATACTTTAATGATCGAATTATTTGAAAGAGAAACTGATTGACTTCTTACAAACTCGTGCCGTGCTGGTTAGCTAACATGAACATTTTCGACTTTGCTGGAAGAAGAAAACACCTTATTGATTTTACTTTTCCACTAACTATTTGACCTACCTACCATTATTTTTTTATTCCAGTGTAGAACTGCTGTAGTACTAGAATGAATGATTTAACTAGAATCGAAGATGTTCTTGCTTCCAATAGTGTAAGATAAAGTCATTATTTTTAGACAATCTTATATGTTCAACTAGTGAGCTTTTCCCGCTGAAATTCATTTAGATTCATCTGGAACTGAATGCACCTATTTGATTCGCTTTTTCGACAAACAAATTAACCCGTGTAGTTTGGAGTTATCAGGTTATTTTGTCGATTCTATCTCCAAATATAATCACAAATGAAAATACTACACAAATCAGAATTGAATCATGGGATTTCTAGTTTTCAAGCCTTAGTATGTGATATTGGTGACAAGTCTGTGTGAGCGGTTTTGGGCCTCTTTCTGTTTATCGCTCGGATTTCTCTCCTTTTTTTGTGTGTTTTGTTTTGTTTTTGTTTTGTTTCTTGTTTTCACCGCCAAAGTCATGGATTAAGTAGTGAAAAACTACAGGGCAAGAGCCGATCGTTTTCGGAAAAAAAGGGATCAAAGCTTTGTTAACGTTTCGAGACAGACGTTTGCTTGTTTCCTTGGAGTTTCTTTCTGGTTATGGTTTTCTTACTAGAAAGTTTCTTTTTCAGTCAACAAAGCGACTAATGCTGTATTTTAAGTCTTCAGATTTGGTTTCTTCAAACAGAATAACAGCGAAGTAATTCTGATCTACAAAAGTACACTCGCCGTATGTGAAAATAAAACGTGGGATTGGAACAAGCAAGGAATGGAAGACTTCACCCTATTGGACAAATCGACCAGTCAACTAACCGTTTCAGTCAATAACAATTTATGTTAGAATGAACATTAGAATTAGAAATTTATTTTTGTCCCACAAACTTGTTCTGACCAGAAGATTATTGACAAAAAACAGTTTGGTCATTAAATTATAGTTCAACGCAATTCACCAGGAATAGTTATCTTCCCGGCCTCAGTTGTGATCAGAGATTAGTAAGAGTGCGTTTTCTCCTTTTGATCAGTTTTAAATTTTATTGTTTACCGTATTCAAAAACGTGCGAAATCAAAAGGACAGTCAAAGGACAAAAGGAAAGAACACCTGTTTAGTTACAAAACCAGCGTCAGTACAGGAATTGAAATAGAAATTAAACTTAACCAGCCACAATTGAAGAGTTCAATTTTGTTTCGGTGCTTGTTATTTGACAGTGCTTTATATTTTTGTCTCCAGGGCAGAATTAAGGTAACAATGACGAAATTTTCGCTGACCATCATCTTAGTTTCACTGATTTTACCGCTAATCACCTTGAGCTCTGCAGACAACGCCAGCACCAGCAAACCAAGCGACAATAAAGTGAGTAAAATACCTTTCCTCTGGCAAACATAAATAAACACTATTTTTTCAAAAATTACATGAGGTAAATAGTTTACAAGATTCCTTTTTTTTTTGTTCATGCTCTCTTTTACTATTTCTTACCTAAACCCATTTTACATGCTTTACAACTTCTTGCCTGTTTCCTGTCAGGCCGTGCAACTTAGTTACCTAGTGCCTTTGAAACAAACGAAATCAAATTGAGAACAATGAAAATGACGGATTCAAAAACAAACAATTTTCGAGAAAAATTAACCAAATCGTACTTGAATATTCTCATGACTGTTTCTTTTACAGCCTCTTTTAATGTGTTACGGTGGACAACCAGGGACAAATGGTATCCCCGGTATGCATGGCATGCCGGGTTCCCCTGGGGCACCTGGGCGTGATGGACGTGACGGAGCCAAGGAGACCAGGGCAGCCCGGGAAAGACTGGGCCCAAAGGACCATCTGGTGCAGAAGGAAAGAAAGGAGATAAAGGAGAGTCTGGATCCCAAGGCGCCGCCGGCCAAAAGGGACAACGAGGGGAGATAGGTGAAAGTGGAACCCCAGGATCGCCTCAGCTTTCTTCGCGCATGAACTGGAAAGAATGCACCTGGAAAAGCATTGACCAGAAAGACTTAGGTGTGATCCAGGTAAGTGATTTACAGCATGACTGTATAATGTATTCAACAAGGTTTTTTCGTTTGTCATTACTATAACTATGGGATAAAATTTAATTGTTGAACAGGTCGTAAGCTGTACGTAGGCTTTTGTCGATTGTGCTAGCATAATTTTTGGCATAATTTAGCAAATCGAGCATAATTTTTAGCCTTTATCGAAATGTAGCATTGCTAGCATAATCTGGCTTTTCTGCCTTCACTAACTGATGTAATTTCGTTTTGAATATACTTCTGTTCACTTGTTCTGTTTTTTAAACTTCTTTTACTGTTATCTTCGGGTCGCCTTGTTCTTGGTCTTAGGCCTCGTGCATACGGCTCTGTAGTGAGCTGTCTGAGCATAAAGATCTCAGATGGCGTCCTCGCCGTCGATCTCAGCACTTCCCAAGTTCCAGTTCAGATAGCTCAGCAGCTTGCAATGCCGTACAGAGAACCTCATGTTTCTTGAAAGCGTTTATTAAAACTGTCATTAAGAGCGAGTTAACCCAATTCATATCCCCACCGTAGTACAACAGTACAAGGGGGCGGGGGGCGGGGAGATTGATGGAACCCCTCCCATACAAGAGGTTTTCGTTCTGTTAAGGCACAAATAAATAAATTTACATAGATTAGATAGCCCTGAGCTTGCTCTACAAGGTGATACCATGTTTTTTAATTATGACGTCCTTTGACCCGTCATCTTAGATCCGCTATCTTGGATTTCACTATTTTCTTAGAATCAAGAAATAACGGAAATTAAGGTGGCTTAAAACAGTTTTCAGTTTTTTAGACTTACAGAACTAGGTGCAATTTTTCAGGCTTGGAACTGAACTGTTTTGAATAGCTGTACAATCCCTTTAAGGTAAATCTCCACTGTACCTTTCATTGTGGTTAAGTCATAAATTAAGGTTGCACTTTTCTGTTGCATAGCAACAAACTTGACCAACTTTTTACCATCGATTGCTCCTATGTTAAGCCGGTGAACCCACATTTTTTCTAAAAATCTCTATCTTACTTATAAAAGAAGAGACAGGAAAACTTATAAAAAATTCTGTGGAGTAGATCTTGCTTAAATTAAAAGAAAAAGGAAATCTCCAAGTTGGAGGAAGTCCGCTCCACATTTCTTTTTTTTTTCTTTTTCTTTTTTTTTTTTTAATTTCCCGCAGGCATTCCGCTTTTGTTGTTGAATAATTTTTTTGCATTAAAAAAGTAGGGTCACCGATCAGTTTTCAAGTGATTAGCTTGTTGGTGAACGAGTTTTTTGAGCGCGTTTTACACGCAAATTAAAATCTCGAACTTGCAAGATCGGCCCTTACACACGCGTGAAGATGGTCAGTAAAGCCCGCAATTCCACGCGAATAGATCAACAGATCCGCGAATAGCGTTTTTTTTTTCTTTTTTTTTTTTTTTTCGTTGTTTTGGTTGGGAGCATAAGTGTTAGGGGAAAAGTTTCATAAAAACCCAAAGGGGAGACTGGCCAAGAAGAAAGAACAAAGAAAACCTAATGAGTAGTTATATTTTCCTGCTGTTGTTTTAGAATGATAGCCGGCGTGATCGATCGTAACATCAACATCACAATTTTCGTTTACCTTCCAGTACAGTACAACGGTTAAAAGAATGTTTTTCCTTTGAAATTGCCTGAAGAATGACTGTTTCGAAGGTAAAAATAACTGATAACGCAAACAGCTTACTAAACTTGGTGGAAACAAAGTTTTACGAAGTAGCCCTCGCGCCGCCATGTTTGTTTTGATTTTTGAAAACTTTAATCTCGCGACCCCTCGAGTGATGACGTGATGCCTCGTGCTGAAGTGCGCGCTAGAATCTAGGCACTTCATGGAAATATTACTGTTTTGAGCCACCTTAATAGAAAATAAAGCCAGGATGATTAGAAATGTAGAAAACGACGGTTCCCAACGGTGGTATTCCTTCTTTTGTCTATATTCGCCCTGTTCTGTCTTTATTTTGCCTGAAAACGAAGTAGGATAATTTTGATGCGCGGAGCATAATTTAGAGAAACGAGCATAATTCGGGCACAATTTCCAAAAATTTTGAGCAGTGCTAGGAGCATAATATGCCAGTTTTACGAGAAAAATCGACAAAAGCCTAGTAAGCTGCGTACTTTGATTATTATTTTCTTTGATCCATGCAGCCCTGACGTGAAAGGGTAAATTTCCTACGTACTCTAGAGTGGGTAGCTTTTCATTGACAATGTCGAGTTCGGTTTTTATTAGCAAGATTTTCAATTGATCCTTTAAGTTTGAGAAATAAAGTGTCTTATGACGGTCATATCTATTTTTTGACAGGTAATATTAATGATTAATTTATTTTACAACAGTCCTAATTGTTTCTCGTCCCTTTGTGGCTGCAAGTGATTGATTAATTTGATTATTTTTGTAGAACTGCGACTTTATGAAAAACTTCACAGACACTGCCCTCCATGTTTCCTTTGCTGGTAACCTCAGGATTTATAACTGTGACCGCTGCTGTAGTCGTTGGTATTTCATCTTCAATGGTGCCGAATGCAGTTCTCCTGGCTCCATTGACGGGGCGTTCTACATGGAAACCGGCAAGAACCACAATCTTCATCGTCACCGCCATATTGAAGGTCACTGTAATAGCATCCACAAGGGAAAGGTGCGAGTGGGATTCTGGGTTGGAAGTTGCAATACTGGCCACAAGAATGCTGACGCTTACACAGGCTGGGGGACAATGTCCCGGATCTTCATTGAAGAGGTTCCAAAAGCTCAGCAGTAAACACGTTACACGTGATTTACTTGACTTTCTAAAAAAAACCTTGATATGGTAAAAAAGTTGCACCGCTGTAGTTTTATAAGCGTTCATATCAACAGATTTGAAACTTTTGTATCAGCTAAACAATAAAGTCCAGGAACATTATTAAAAAGCTGTCTCTTTCTTCAGTCTTAAGTCTCCTCATCATTAACTTACGAATTTCTAACACGAATTAAACTAAGAGTATGCCTTAAGTGCGACTGAAACACTTGGAAATACACACCAATAAAAAAAGTACATATTATTATTTAAATTTTCTTTCTGGTAACCCAGAATTGAACACTTTCGTTCAGTTATGGAATTAAGCTTAAAATGTGATCACCTGCGTTTCTGTCAACCGAAAGCCGGTGTGACGTCAAATCATTCACGTTTTATCTAAAGCTAAAGTCAAACTCTCGCGTGTCTTTAAATTCACAGCCCAGATGTTTCGGTCAGCAAAAGTTTGTCAATTTCCTCACTCGCTGTTGTTGAGTTGATAAAGTGTTCGTTTTCAAGCTGCACAGTGACAATGGTTTTCAATACTGTCATTGAAATTTAAACATATAAATCAATGAGGGTGCGTCTAGGAGCTATTTTTCTCCGCGACATTTTCAAGATTTTATGATATACACAAATTGAGTCTTAGATAATGTCTGTTTTAAATCTGACTTGAAATGTAAGAGAGCATTTCGTGATTGTCGAAATATTATTTTCCTTATGCAATGGAGACATGATGAAACCTTTTAAAACTGGATGAGGCTGTTTATTTCATGGTGATAGTAGTCTAGATTTTGAAGGTGTATCATTTTTTTATTAACACTCTTGAACAATTCCCCAGGGCAAGTATTTGTCTCATTTCTCTCTTAAAATTTGTACAGTCATTTTGGAAATCATAAAACTCATATGAAGCTTTCGAAGCACGAGTACAATTCAATGTGTCAAAAAGAACACAAACGTAATAGCTTTCATAAAGTTGTTTCGCTTTTGATATATACTTGATGACTTTCATTTGTAAACACCACTAAAGAGCAAGCAGTCTAAGAGATCAATTGCCAGGGGAAAAAATATAGCAATGGTGTTAAAAATAGGACTTCTGTTCAAACTACGGTTTTGTACAGTAAGAAAGTATAAAGAAAGTTATTTTGTTCTAATTTCAATTTTCCCAAAAATAATGTATCTTTATGCAGCTTTTTACGCTGAATATACAACCTACGCATATAACTTTTGTTATAACTTTTAAGTCTTGTTGACATATTAATCTTGTAAACTAAGTTTAGTTAGTTGACGTTTTCAATGAAGCCGACTCTATTCAGATGTCTATGATGCCTTTTAATTTGTCATTAGTTTCATCCTGACTTGATTTGGTCGTCTTTATTTCTTCCTTGCATGATGCAATCGTGCATTGCGCTACTATAAGTAAAGTACTCTGTTCATTGTAAGACGATTTACATCTCGACGATTTACGATTTTACATCAACGAGTTGTACGTCGTAGACGTAGAGCAAAGTACGAAGAATAAACGTGTGAAGTCCAAGTTCTCTGAGTGTCCCGATTTCAGTTGTAGCAGATCCGACGGTACTTTGGCAGAAAGCGAGTCGGCTCCGAGCTAATTTCCGAGTCAAGCACAGTCGTCCAGCCAGTTAGACCTCTCAAAAGCCCGTTTTCCCCTAGATAGAATTCAGAGCAGAAAAACCCGTTGTCACACAATATTCTCAGTGGATACTCCCTGAAATTTACGCCCGGCTTGCATATCTGCGCATATCATGACGGTGACCTAAGAAGCAATACGCGCGGGTCAGTCAGTAAGGATTGTAGAATTTTCCATGGCGCTTTGTTTCCTTCTGTAATAAAGTATTTTGGTTGCCTACTTTCTCTGATCAAGTAACAAACTCTTCACGGCTCAATTCTGACGTCAGTCTGGCGGAAGTTTGTTCAGGTATTTGGATTGTTTTGTTATTAACATTTCAGTATTCACGATACCAAAGCACAAAACAAATAGTTGAAAGTGCATAATTATAAAAAGTAACATCGAAAATGGTTAAAGTAAAGGTCCGGTAATACGGGCAGCATTTTTCTTCAACTTGTCTCGCAGCATTGTTGCATTGCACGTTGAAACATATTGTTGCACGTATTACCACGTTTGTGACCAACTTGTCTTGCAGCAAAATACAGTGTTGCAAGTTGAGGCAACATGTTGCGGAAAGTAGACTCGAGTTCTACTTTCTGCAGCAAATTTTAGTTTTGATGCTCGTATTACCACTGAAGCTACAACTTGTCTCGTAACAAATTTGAATTCAAAGCTTGTGATTGGCTGTCGCGAAGCGCGGAAACGTGGTAAACAAAACAAACATAGCGGACGGTGAAGGCGGGCGTGAATTCGAAGTAGACCAGTAACGCTCGGAATGTCACAAATTTGCCCTGTACAAAGACCTCGAGGGCCATCATAGTCTTTAGGACACCTCGTTTGTCCCTTCACACAAACAGCAAAAAAGGCAAACGGCTTGGAAGAACTGTAGCAAAAATACAACTTTTCGCCTAGCAATCTGAAACGAACACCAACTTCATACTGACAGAACTTCGCTGGCACGGAAAATTAAGAAGAAAATGACGGCCAAAATTCGAAGTGGAAGTTCGTGGAAACGCTAAATTATCCGAAAGAACATTCCATCTCTATTTAAACACGATTGACCAATTATACGTGAAGAATTCCGCAGACTTGCAACACTGTATTTTGCTGCGAGACAAGTTGGTCACAAACGTGGTAGTACGCGCAACAGAGGGTTTCAACTTGCAATGCAGCAAAGTTGCGAGACAAGTTGAAGAAAAATGTTGCCCGTATTACCGGACCTTAAACAAATTTTATTGTTGATTATTGTAACCTAATCTCGACTTTCAAATAACTTGACGTTTTGAAGTTAACAAACCTCACAAAGCCAAAAAATCTCCCGACACTTTCATCGGATCAGACGAAGAATTATTGCGACATTCAATTTTGGCAGAAGTGTCTGGACTGAACTAAAGTTATTCAAAACAATGGATTCGTGTTCAATGGCGAACTGGTAGGGACAAGATTCTAGTTCGAGGTTTCAATATGAAGAAAATGTTTTCAGGCGCGCGGTTCGATGTATCCATATCAACGAACAAAAGACTTACGGAAGTAATTACAGCTAAGATCGGTGTCGCTCGTTTATTTTTCGTTTAAGTGCTTTTCCGTTGGACGTCTCGCTAGAGAAACCATGTTTTAGCTTTTAATTTATTTCTCCAAAACCAGCGTAATATAAATTATCAGTATCTTTTAGCTTTCGTCTTGGTGGAACAAACAATACAAAAGCTAAGACGAAACGAATTTTGCAGGTTTTAAATGAGACTCATTTTTGCAGTTGCGCTCATCAGCTTAGTATCTAGGTTTCTTGAAAAGCTGGTTTTATTATTTGATACAAAATGGGTTAAATCTTAAACACTCTTTTTCCTTGGCCATCGTAACTTTAGAAGAAACAAAACACAAACCGCGGTGATAAACATGGAACCAAAACGCATGTTAAACAAAATTAATTTCCTTGACGTTTCGTATGTACAACATACATCTTCAGAAGTGACCGTTAACTAGATTAC
>Ga0126338_10002233_pt1 | contig 13212 bp, 7 predicted proteins | sample OrbCmetagenome_2_FD_92529 | JGI IMG/M metagenome (GOLD analysis project Ga0126338, IMG submission 92529) | Coral microbial communities from Petempiche,Puerto Morelos, Mexico - Orbicella C C metagenome | ecosystem: Host-associated > Invertebrates > Cnidaria > Coral | place: Petempiche,Puerto... | reverse complement strand
TTATGCTTATGTTTATGCTTATGCTTATGCTTATGTCAAAGTGTGAACCAGCCCTAAGTGATCATGTCCTTACAGAACCTTTCGCCATTCAGCTGCCTGCGTTGCTTGCTATTGTTTCGTTCCCAATGTAAATCATGATATCCCTACGGAACAAATAATTTACATTTTGTGCATCACGTATGTATCCAGGATCTGTTCAGTTCCTACTTTATCATTCTGGTGGAATCTGTGTAAGTCGTGTTTGTTCTGGTTTTCTTTATTTTTGGCCTAGCTTCCTTCACTTATTATTGTCGTATTCATTTTCTATTTGCTTGTCATTTTTCCTTGTCAAACTCGTATTCGTGTAAACAAATAAAGTCGTACGATGTTTGAAATTCAGTCCCAGTTTGGTTTCCACTTGATTAATACTATGGCGAAACAGCGATAACAATTATTGCATGTCTTTATAGCACCTGTTGATCCAGCGCCAAAAGGAACAGTGACAGGAGAAGCCTCTGGTGCTGCTGCAAATGTACGTGACAGCGGAGATTCCACTGGAGTGAGAAGTGCTATAAAACGTAAAACTTTGGACCCAGATCCTGAGCGAGGTATGTATAACAGCTTCGAAGATGAATAGGTTCAGTCACACAAATTTTAATGTATGACGGAAAATAAAGATCTTCCTTTCTACAGACAGAATTGGACGACACGAAATCCTGTTAAGCAAAACCTTAACAAAAGGTGTTGACCATAACCATCACTAGAATGTCTTGATCATAATGAAAATTCAAACTTTTAACATGCAGCTGAGTATGTTTTGACAAAGATGTCCAGGTAATGGAATCTATTCAAGTACCTCTAAATCTGTCCAGAAAAGAGTGTACACAAAATGGCGCGTATTGTCCAACACTGACCAGTTACAAGCGTGAGGCATACACTCTCCTTTTTGGGTTAAAATCGGGCCTGTTGATAGCCAATCAGATTCGTGAATTTTGTTATAGTTATGATTAAATAGATCACTGAAGTATTCCATCCATGCTCCTACCCACCCACTTGCCAACCCATCGGTTGGATCAATAGTTACAGAGTTCGTCGACAGGCCGGCATTGTTTCTTGGACCAATTACGAGAGACCCATGTAGACAGACAGTTGAATTGAATCAGCAACACCAACAAAACGTTATCTTGTAAGCTGAAGAGCTGACATTTTTTCAGGTACCTTGTCTTGAAAGGTTCACTGTGCTAGTGCCATCAGCAGAAATTCAGAGGAACAAGATCCCCAAGAAGGAAGAGAAGAGGTGCACAGATACATGGCACAGCAGATTGATGAGATGAAGGAAGCATTTGATCTCTCCTCGCCGAAAGGGTTACGTCGTTTCCATGCATACTTACTAGGAGAGCTTCAACTGATAAATGTAAACTATAAGACGAGTAGCATCAAAATAACCGTCAAGTGCCGTACCCTGGAGATTCTTGAAGGTCTGTGGGATGACTATTGCTCTGGTCGCCTCAATGCTGTAGCCGAGGAGTGCCTCGTTACAGAGAAGGTTAAGGACGAGCTTGGTATGGAGACTATAAAGTTAGCAACCACTATGTTGGAAGAGGAATACTTGGCATGCAAATTGTCTTTAATGGAAATTTCAGGTACGTTTTTATTGTTTTCAAATGTTAGAATGATGTTATTGTAGAGTTTTTCTTTCATCGAATTGTATTCCTTATGAATGAACAAAAACAAACAGCCATGCATGTTGGTTTTAAGCATCGATCATTTTCTCGTGTTTACTTTGTTTGGTCATTTTCCTGTGATGATCCCAACTCTCATCAGTGGTCTTTCATTTGGGTAGTGTCCAGGATTAAACGCAGAAACGAAAATTTAGAATTTCACCTTTTTTAGTAGGCTGTTTGCAAACGCTGCGAGATAAACGAAAATAGGAGAAGATCGCTAAATTCGCAAGGAAGTCCCCCAACGGCATCCACGAAATTACGAAAGTTGGAAAAAATACGGAAATCGCCAAAATTCGACGGAAATCGAAATTTAATTCAAGAGTTTAAAAGGAAATCTCCGAAAATTACAAATTTTACGAAATTCACGGAAACTGAGAAATTTCAATAATTTCCGTTAACATCGAATTAAACTAATCTAATAAAATTACGAATCATACAAAGTTTACCTTAAACTTAAATGACTCCAGGCCTCAAATACCCCCCTTCCCCCCCATACTCCCACCCAAAAGATTAAGAACGTTCAGCCTCGTTCGGAAACTAGACGTTCTCACAGAAAAAAAAGATTGTGTTCCAGTGAAAGATATGTACCTATCGTTTTTAAGGCCTATTGTCTGCCTGTTGACTGTAGCCCAGTGGTTATTCCAGGCAGTCAGTGTTCTTTTTAATATTATTATTCTTTTCCTTAAAATGTACCTATTTTATTCTAGTTTAACAAGGCATTTGGGCATTCCTTCCTTTTAAGCTGATAACTAGAAAAAATCCAATAAAGTAATTGTGGGACAACCAGACCCTTGAACCGAAGGTATGGTATAATTAAGTACAAGTCATGTAGTTAGTGAGGTAAGTTAATGTGCTACTTTTTCTTCTTTTTTGTAAATTAAAATCTTTTGCTACAGGTTCCTCTAAAGAAGTACCACAACTTGCGCTCAATATGGCTGACCTACAGCAAACTAAGGAGCACTTTGAACGTGCCCTAGACATACAGCTGGAAAAGCTTGGGCCCGAGCATATTGACGTTGCGGTTACGTACAATGACTTAGGTGTTGTACACCGTAACATAGGCAACCTGCAGCAGGCCAAGAAGTATTATGAACGTGCTCTAGACATTAGATTGAAAACCCTTGGGCCCGAGCATATTGACGTTGCGGCTTCCTGCAATAACTTGGGTTCTGTACAGTGTAACATGGGCAACCTGCAGCAGGCCAAGGAGTATCATGGATGTGCTTTAGACATTAGACTGAAAAAGCTTGGGCCCGAGCATATTGACGTTGCGGCTTCCTACAATAACTTGGCCAATGTACAGCGTGACATGGGCAACCTGCAGCAGGCCAAGGAGTATCATGAACGTGCTTTAGACATTAGACTGAAAAAGCTTGGGCCCGAGCATATTGACGTTGCGGCTTCCTATAATAACTTGGCTAATGTACAGCGTGACATGAGCAACTTGCAGCAAGCCAAGGAGTATTATGAACGTGCTCTAGACATTAGACTGAAAAAGCTTGGGCCCGAGCATATTGGCGTTGCGCCTTTCTACAATAACTTGGCCAATGTACAGCGTGACATGGGCAACCTGCAGCAGGCCAAGGAGTATTTGGAACGTGCCCTAGACATTAGACTGAAAAATCTTGGGCCCGAGCATATTGGCGTTGCGGCTTCCTACAATAACTTGGGTGCTGTACAGCGTGACATGGGCAACCTGCAGCAGGCCAAGGAGTATTATGAACGTGCTCTAGACATTAGACTGAAAAAGCTTGGGCCCGAGGATATTGGCGTTGCGACTTTCTACAGTAACTTGGGTGCTGTACAGCGTGACATGGCCAACCTCCAGCAGGCCAAGGAGTATCATGAACGTGCTCTAGGCATTAGACTGAAAAAGCTTGGGCCCGAGCATATTGACGTTGCGGTTTCCTACAATAACTTGGGTGCTGTACAGCGTGACATGGGCAACCTGCAGCAGGCCAAGGAGTATTTGGAACGTGCTCTAGACATTAGACTGAAAAAGCTTGGGCCCGAGCATATTGGCGTTGCAGCTTCCTACAATAACTTGGGTGCTGTACAGCGTGACATGGGAAACCTGCAGCAGGCCAAGGAGTATTATGAACGTGCTCTAGACATTAGACTGAAAAAGCTTGGGCCCGAGGATATTGGCGTTGCGACTTTCTACAGTAACTTGGCTAATGTACAGCGTGACATGGGAAACCTGCAGCAGGCCAAGGAGTATTATGAACGTGCTCTAGACATCAGACTGATAAAGCTTGGGCCCGAGCATATTGACGTGGCACGTACTTACCGTGGCCTGGGTGATGTACAGCATGGCCAAGGCAACCTGCAGCAGGCCGAGGCTATTTGCGCGCCGGAGAAATCAGACTGAAACAACTTGGAACCGAACATATAGACGTTGCGTGTACTGACATTAACATGGGTGATGTAGAACGTGACTTGGGTAACCTGCAGCAGGCATTGTAAACCCTGCTCCACAGCTGGAAAAGCGCCGAGCATGTTGACGGCAACGAGAACGTCGCTAAACAACAGTTTTAATGAGCAAAACAACGGCTGTGCACGTGCGTTATAATTCTTCGTACATTTCTTTACCGTCCTCTGCAAAACAAAAGCGTGAAATGACCCAAGTTCTGTGTATGTCATTGCATATTTAGCCTGAGTATTTTTTCAGAGCCATTGGCGTACTGAGCAGAACTAGACAATTTCGAATTTCCCTAGTAAAATATATATTCATTTTTGACTAGGTGTAGTTGTATAGAAAAAAAACACCAGCACATGAGCCATTAGGCGAGTGTTCCACTGATGTTTTTACTACATTTTGACGTCTTTTGTTATCTATTAGGGAGCCTAAGCAAACCACCACGACGACGACGACAACGAGAACGCCACCAAACAAAAGGTTTAATGAGCAAAACAATAGCTTTGAACATGCGTTTTAAATCTTTGTACATGTCTTTGCCAAAATTTAGTATTTTTGGTTCATGGTCATCAATTGTTTATTGTTTTGCAGCCATCACGTCAGCCTTGTGACTCTACGGCCCGGCTGCCCACATAGAGAGTCTTATGACTTCAAGTTGTTTACCTTAATTTATCGAATACTTAAGCTCCGAACAATTAACGACTGAGACTGATATGCGAGACACTGACAAATAACGATATTTTGCGATAACCGAGTTAATAACTGTTTTATCATTCGATCACCAAATTTGTTTTCTTGTTTAAATCATTCTCTCACAGCTCAGGGGAGCAATCTGCCATTTTTCACCAGAGATCATGGTTACAATTACGCATGAGCAGAATATTATTTGCAGCAAAACACATTTAGACGGTACTACGCATGAGCACACCATTATTTGTAGGCAGTTGCTTGTAGGTCATGTGGTTGGCTCTCGGCCAATGAAAAGGAAGAAAAAAAATGCCATGTCTGGGTTCGTCTACTGTCCATGGTCTGGATCCCTCACGACGGATCCTGTTTAGGTTTCTCGTTTCTTGGTTGTTTCAAAAACTTTGTTGTTGGCTTCTGAAAGCCGCATGAATGTGTTTGGGTTAGTGTCTTGTTTAATCTGCCCACACATGCTTACCGATAGGCTATTTGAGTGCGTGTGCATTTGTTAGTTAAGTAGTAGAAGAAGACTAGACGAAGATTGTGCTAGACAGTAGCCCGAGAAATAGACAAAAAAAGACGAAAGACCAGAGTCTCGGTACCTCCTCGTTTGGATGATACAAGCAAGCCAATACAATAAAGAAAGAACAAAATTGTTAATGACGTCATCTGTGTGTCTGTCCTCAGATAGATCATAAGAAAGAACCAATCAAAATGTGAGAATATTTTGACTTATTGTATATCAAGAAATAGGGAAGAGCACTCGCCTAAAAGACATTAACAAGGCCAGGACTTGGATTGCATGTTTTTTAATCATATCAAGACTCTAACATCTTTGTCAAGTAAGTGTAACAGTTGTGCTTAATCGTGTTTATAGGAAAGGAAATTCATTTGTTTCCAATGTAAGATGCGTCAGCCACGTTCATAAATAGAAGGTGATTAAGACGTATATTATTTTAAATCTTATGTATGCGCAGTTGCAGTAAAGCTTGTTCCTTAATGCTGTCATCCGTAACAATATAAATTGGCCGAGATATAATGACTGTCGCGGCTTAGTTGTAATTTTGCGTGACTAGGAAGGAGTCGTAATCAGATACCCATTTATGGTTCTTACTAGAGGTCAATATTTATGGTACAAACGTTGAGTACACACATAGCACGTACTAGATTGCTCGAAAGTTCTAGATACACCTTGTATTTTGGGTCAATATAATCCTCTACAAACTAATTGCGATTTGGCTTCAGAATGTGAAACAAATATTGCTGAAACTTCTCATATTGACTTTTTAGAGAAGTTTTTTTTTTTGTCAGTCATCAGAAACAAGAGATTAGAGATTATTTCACAATTTGAATTTTACTGTACAACCGCCGAGTCCCAAAGGGTCACGTTCACTCAAATTCCTGAAGAAACTTGTGATTTCTCTGGTGACCACTTAAATTTTGCTGATTTGTAAACTTTTTACTCTTTACTTTAGTCAACAAAACAAAATCATTTGTAGAGAGCATTTTATTTCCAAAAATACAGAGAAACTAGCAGAATATACTCTCGAACATTCGAGTAAACTGAATCTGCTATACTTCATAGTTACGTCTTCCAACTTGAATTTTAGTTTTTACTAAGGTTTTTTCACGAATTACTCTCGTCTGGACGTGTTGTTTGACACGATCCCAAACCTCATCATCAAGTTCTTCCATCACTTGCATGCTACCTCGCCATCCTCACATGCGCAACGCTTAACTTCAGCAAAATTTTTACAGCTAGTTTCAATGTACTCCAATTTGATGTATTACAAGCGACGCAAGGATCAGCATGTGTTACCAGCCCGCCAATTATATTTAAAATCTCTTGCATAAAAATCCCAATTCAACTCAGCACTAAACCTTCAAAGCCTTTCCCGGCTGAGTAAAATCCAACTACGTAACTGGTCTTCACACAGCCTCATGGATTTTTTTTGTTAAAATGAAATGTCCTTGATATTAAAGTGAGCAATATGATTTACGCGTGTTGATATTAGCGATGCAATCAAAGTTGAAATTAAAGTCAGCCACTTAGCGGTTTGTTCAGCTGAAGAGCACTACCCACTATCTAATACAATAAACTCTCTTCTAAAAAATAAAGCTGTTAAGTTCTACAGCAAAGAGTTCCCGGACTTGACTAGTTAAACACGTCATCGTTAGAGAACCTTACTTTTTCCTCGCATAACACGAGAATATTCTCATCATTTTTGTGCATCCAAATGGCTGTCTTCGTTACAATTATAGCTGGTGTCTCCATTTTAATTCTCCTTTGCAATGTTGTTGGCAACGTTATCGTCATTGCGGTTATTCAGACTAGGTTTACACTAGAGGAAACTGTTCCGGATTCGTGACGAATCCGGAACGTTTTAGTACCGGATTGGTCTTGCCGTTTACACACAAGTGAACGAATCCGAATAAAAACTCCCCAGTTTGGCCATATCTCCGGAGATCTTGAATCCGGAATTTAAAGTGGGAACTTTGAATCCGAAAACTTTTGAATCCGGAGAGTTTTGTCGTGTAAACGGTTTTCTCTTAGTCTGCTGGCAGCCGGTTTTTTCTCTAAGGGTCACTAGGACGAGTGTTTAGTCATCGGGAACTAAGGGCAGTATGGGGGTGGCTGAGTGGGGAAGAAGGCGGGACAAGGGCGGTATGGGCGAGTAGGGAAGAAGGCGAGAACCGCCCATGTCTCGTCCCATTTCCCTTTAGCCAAAACGTCTCGCCTCATAAACCCCACTGAATTTCGAGAGAGAAACAGACTGCCAGCAGTCTAGTTTTCTCTCGAATCCGGATATTTTTCCGCCTGCGATCTTTTGAGTTTGCGGTAGAAGCAAAATGGCGGTTCCAGTAATGGAAATTGTAATGGAGTCGATGGAGTTATAGTCGTAGTCAGATCGATGGCCATTGATGGCCATCTTTTAGAATGGGTAAATGATATTCGTCAGAAACCAGAAAAATCGACGCAAACAATGTTGACGACCGATCTCCACATTTTATCGGAGATGACGATGGCACGATCGATCGAAAACCTCGACGGTTCAGGATAAGACCAGGGCAGATGTCTCGTGGGACAACATGATTGGCAACAATAGCGCGGTAAGCGAGTGGAAAGAAAACTTCAGACTGTCTCAACCTAACCCTAGCCTTTCTTTGGCGGCATTTTGTTTCTGGTTGTCGAGGCAACAAACAACTAGTTAACAATTTCATCATGAATGTTCCCGGAGTTGTCGTCGTGTGTAAACGGTTGGGAATCCGTACACTCCCTTTCAGTGTAAACGCCTACAAATCCGAATATTCTAAAATTGATAAATCCGGAAACATTTACGATTCCGGAAAAATCTCCTCTAGTGTAAACCTAGTCTCAGAGAAACAAGAAACTACATAATGCGAACAGGGGCCTGCTAGTCAACCTCGCGTCTTCGGATTTGTCGTTCGCCGTTTTTGCATTCGTGGACTATTTCTACTTTCAAACCAGGTTGTTTATTCATTTGCAGAATTCATCTTCCACGCTTTGGCTGCCATTTACATGTTGGTTGCTGTGGCTGTTGAGAGGTATTTTGCGATTCTGAAACCTTTTGTGCACTTGACAAGAGAGGTGAAATCTCTGCTGTGGAAAGTTATTAGGGACTTTAAGATATGGTACGGCTAGGCTGTAGTACGGCGGCAGATAGTGAAGATCACTTCCGGTACCCGGTGACGTCATGACGCGCCTACCAGTACTGCTTTCCCGCCGTAGCCTTGCTCTCTACTATGGGAAAGTGCCTGGTTTCACGTACTCTTCACTACCTGAGTATAAGCCTGCTGTTTACTTCTCATTTCAACGCTTTTTTCACTGTTTGAACAGCCTAGTTTGAAGATAAAATTCTCAATCATAAAAATCAGTTCTAAGATCATTGTTTCTTTGTCATTTGCACAGAAAATTTGAACGATTTTAACACCTACCGCGAGAGGATCAATTCAGTCATATTAGTATCGGGCCGAACAGCCGTTTATAAGAAAGCTTCGTATGTTCTCATCTGAGCTGTAATTGTTTATTACTGTTCAAAATGTATCGTATTATAATCGAAAGTTTTGTGTTTTCGGGCTTATCTCGTAATCGTTGTACGAACAACCTGTCCGTGTTGAAATCGAGCTTTTTCATATCACAGTTTATATTTTTTTTTTTGTGGTTGGAATTACAGGCGGTTCTATCAAGTTCTAAAAGGCAAATCTGAGTTCTGGGAGATGTAAGACGGATACAGGAGAAGGAGATCATTGTCATCAATCAAGCCTATTTCGTATGAAAGTAGAATAATCTCTGGTTTCCTTGTAAGTAGTCATTTTTGTAAAGACACGTAGAGACTACACATACCGTTGCCGTACAGCAAAATCTTAATTATCTGAGTTTGGCGGGTAAAACACCGCTGTCAGCCGAGTCCCTCACGGCCAAAGTAGCCGTAGTAGCACCTCGCCGTAGCCTATCTTAAAGTCCTTAATCTCGTAATATGGATCCTCGCTGGTGTTTTGAGTGCGCCGGGATATGCTATCACCTTTTTAAGTGAACAATACGTCTGGAAAAACGCCACTATCATAAATGGGACAAATGAAATGCCCGTTTGGTTTGAAACTCTTAACGTAACCTACCATTTTGTGCTCCTCGTCTTTGGTCTTGTTTTACCGAGCACTGTGATGATTTTCTGTTATTCTCGGGTTATTTATCACGTCTGGTCAAGTAAATACAACTACTGCTCTTTTACAGTCACGACGCAGATTAACAAAACTTTTTATCCTCGTTACCATAATATTCATAGTTACTTGGACTCCTACATTTGGAAGACTGATCGTTACACTGTTTGTGGATATCAGAGAAGCCTGGAAGTTCGAGTTGTTTTCTATTTTACTTGCCATGGCTGGTTCAACAACTAACCCAGTGATTTACTCATTTCGTTGTCCGAGATTTCGACAAGAAGTCGTCAAACTACTAGCCAAGCGTTACCAGGTCGTTTATCAAGGCAAACGACTATTCATTGGCGGATATGAAGAGGACATGCACACGAGCTGCAATTGTTCCTGTTTCAATTTCTTTAGGTGTTAAGAGCAGCTTTCAATTGAGTTATGATCCTGGCCAATCACAATAGGCAATTTCCGAGTTGCCATTTGCCTCTGTGTCAAAACGAGTCTTTGTGCGAAACGATTCATCTGACAATGAGTTCTGCGTTCAGGTTCATTTTCATGCAAATCAAACTCATTTTCACATGAAAGGTTTTACAAGAGGACTCGTTTTGAAACAGAGGTACAAGGTAACTCGGACATGACCTATTACACTGTCAATCCACTGAACCAATCAAAACTCAAAGCAGACACATGTAACCCGCGCAAAAAAAAAAAAAAAAGAAAAAAGTGTGCAAGCGAGTTACGTTTGGTTTTTGTCTTACTTCTGATTGCCGGCCGACAAAGTGGCGCGAGTTTTTTAAGCCAATCGCTAAGTGTAGCAACACAAAACCAAAGCAAGTGCAAATTCCTTCCGGCACTCAAGTGAAAACCGCTCTAAATTCTATTGAATTATCACTGAGTCTGTGAGTTATTTTACTGAGCGGGTAGATTATAAAGCATTGCAATGTAGGTAGCATTCTCCATACATTCCACAGGTTTTGAGTGTGCACGGAACGCTCCCAGGGCGTAGTTGTTTGTACACAACGCTTGGCTTGTAGGAGTGAGCGCTTTCAAGTCTTGAATCGAACAAAGAGTGTATGCCCTGTTCGTTCTGCCAACATGCATAAGAGGAAAGAGAGAGGGAAATCAACAACGGAGACGAAGGTTGATGTTGATGAGAAAAACGGACCGTGTAGTGAAGTTATGAAGACGAATGATGATGAAGGAGGACAATGTTTTATATATTTATTTAACAGTAGTAAAACTAGCAACCTTTGTGGCATTATAGGTGTTGAAAATGGAATCCCTAAAATAGGGTTCCCACTCCACTGATAAGAAATCAGTGGTAAAATAGGGATGTTGTGTATGTGAGGGTGGGAATGTGTGTGTGAGTAACAATAAAATAAATTAGAAGAAAATGAAATGTTAATAGTAATGGTTAAATTGAAGGAGTGACCTCTGTAACACAGTACCCTCCAGCTCAATTACAGATTAAAAGAAATAAATGAAATGAAATAAAATAAGGAAATGTTAATAGGTTAACTGAAAGCAACCATAAGTGTGAGATGGTATGAAAAGCAAGGGGAAATAGGTGAATTTTGGTTAGGTTCGGGTTTGGGAAAACGGTAAAAAGGTTTCTTGGGGTTAGTTTTAGGATTGGCAAAAATGGGCAAAAGGGTTTTTTGGGTTAGTTTTGAGTTTACGAAAAGGGCAAAAAAGTTCCATTGGGTTTGTGTTGGGTTGGGAAAAGGGTAAAAGGTTTCTTAGGGTTTGTGTTAGCTTTGGGAAAAGGGCAAAAAGGTTCCTTAGGGTTTGTGTTAGGTTTAGGTAAAGGGCAAAAAGGTTCCTCAGGGTTTGTGTAAGGTTTCGGGAAACGGGCAAAAAGGTTTCTTAGGGTTATGCTAGGTTTAATAAAAGGGGAAAAAGGTTCCTTGGGGTTTGTGTTAGGTTGGGAAAAGGGCAAAAAGGTTTGGAAAAAGGGCAAACAGGATAGATGTGTTCTCTCTTAAATGATGAAAAACACGGTGTTTGAAATTAAAAGTGCAGTGTATTGGTGTGGCTGGGAGGTGGGGGGTTTAGACAAAAATCATTCAAAATAAGATGTAAAGATTAGTTGCTAAATTTTGCACTAACATTGAGGGACCAACAAACTGCAATACAGTCATGTCAACCACAAGGTAGCACACAAAGCAAACAAACAAACAACTAAACGAGATTAATTACTAAAACGAAAAAAAAAAATTAAATAAATTAAATGAATAAAACTTGAGTGTAAAATAGTGCACTAAATGCTGGAGGTTTGATGAAGGGTATCATAATGGTAGAAATAATTTAGGGGTTTGTAGGGGTGCTTAGGGTGGGGTGATAAATTTTCTCTAACCGAAAAACAAATACTTAAGGTGTAAATATGGTGGTGGTGGTGGTGGTGGTGGTTGTTTTATGGTTTTATTTAATGGGGTTAGCCAGGAGCCCATGACCATGGTCATGGGCTCCTGGGTTAGCTGTATAAGTTTGTTCAAGCTGTGTATGCAACATGAGAATATGTAAAATAGGGGTTGACTGTAAGGTAGTATAGTTTGGGTAGTGGGCATATATTATGTCAAAATAGTTAAAAAGTTGAGTTTCGTGTATAAGGGACAGTATATTTTGTCAGTTAGTTGTTATTATTATCGTTTTTGTCCATTCTGTAAAATGAAAACGCGTAGTTACTCAGTGTTGTGCGAAATTTAATATAACTGGTGCAGATTGTGGTAAATAAGACTGTTCTATGTAATACAAATTTATAAGTGATTATGGATTAATCGAGTTCTTTTTTCTCCATTCAGATAAAGCCATTGACCATGGTGAATGTCAAAATAAAACCAGATGTGGGCTTTGGAAGTGAGGTTTTGCACAATGAAATCGATTTGCCTTGCTCTCTTTTCTCCGTTGGAATGTGAAGCCCAATGTTAAGAGGTTAAGATCCATTTTGCAATAACTTCTGGTGAACAGCCGTTGCCAATGAAAAATAACATAAGTTTGAAATAGTCATTGTCTCCTGTTGGTTTCTTCCAGAAAAGTTGCTGAATGTTGGTGGGCCAGGTTTGGATTGAATAGCAGAAGTCTCCGTTAAGTAAGTAGAAAAGTTTTAGGCGTTCATTAGTAATTTGTTGCCTTGATTGTTGCCGTACGGCGGGTGTTAAAAAAACTGTAAAGTTGGGATGTAATTTAGTTCCATAAGAGGTTAAGTTGTTATAGCTGTAGAAAAGGAAAAAGGAAATCGATAGAAAAAATTTTTCATTTCTATTTTCGTTTTTACTTGTTGGTTGTAGGGAATGTGAGGATATTTGTTTGGGAATATATATATAGAAAGGATACAATTTTCGTTCTAGGAAATGTGATGGTATTTGTTTGGGAATATGTATAGAAAGGAAACAATCTTCGTTCTCAAATGTTGCTTGCAGTAAATGCAATGATATTTGCTTGAGATTATATTGAAAAGGGTAAGGTAGAAACCTGTTTATGGTTAGTGTATAGATAAGGGGTTGGGGTGGGGTAGGGGTTGGGGTTAATGTGTGTTGTGGGGGTCTGGGACCGGTTTCAAAAATAATTTTGTAGAGGGGGAATTTAGAAATATATTAAAATTGTTTACGAATGCATTAAAATTGTTTTCGAACTAACAGGTTAAAATGGGGAATGAGAATGGAGTTATTAATATATGCGCAAATTGAATTATTTTTTAAGGAGCTGGATTGAGGAGTAGAGGTCAAAGATGGATAG
>Ga0126338_10002232_pt1 | contig 13213 bp, 10 predicted proteins | sample OrbCmetagenome_2_FD_92529 | JGI IMG/M metagenome (GOLD analysis project Ga0126338, IMG submission 92529) | Coral microbial communities from Petempiche,Puerto Morelos, Mexico - Orbicella C C metagenome | ecosystem: Host-associated > Invertebrates > Cnidaria > Coral | place: Petempiche,Puerto... | reverse complement strand
GAAAAAATTTGATTTTTTATTAAATAAAATATTTTTTTTAGTTCCTGTTCTAGGGATGAGATGGGTTAATGTTATACCCTTGGTTTTTTTTTTTTTTTTTTGAGTTTTGTCAGTGACCAGCCCCAAGCTCCCTCTGGGCCAAATTTTAAGTCACGCAACGTGTGATGTTTTTCCGCCAGCAGCTGTTAAAACATTAATACAAGGACAATTTTACGGGTATTGTTTTCTTTGTTGCGGGTAAACTATATTTTCTTTTGGTTTTATCAAAGTGTTTGATTCAAAGGGAATAATAAATACGCTAAAAAAAGTATTACGTCAGCCATGGAATGCGCTGACGTTGCAGCTTTCAATTTCACTAGGTGACAAATAAGATCGTGTTTACTTTGCAAGTTGATTTTGCCAAAAGCGACAGTCATTAATTTATTTTCAATTTAGAGAGTATTTCTTGAGGTTTTGGGCAAATGAAGTAAATTCTTTGGCTGTTTCATCACAGCAAGTTCATAGATCAGAAGGAAAATTAAATGTTTGCAAGCCAAGAAAAGAACATGTCAGAACATGCAAGGATTACGTCATTGGTAGGGAAATAACCACTGTACTAATGATAGCTGTGGATAAGGCAATTCTTGAATTATGTGACTCATGTGACTTCTTTGCTAGCCCTTTACTTAAGGGAAAAAACAATTCAACTTAATTGTGACTTTAAAGAAAGAAAGCTGTTGTTAATAGTGTTTGTATCTTCATGCCCATACATATCCCGAAGAAAGTTCCAGATCAAGAACATTACGTCATCAGAGATTCCACAATGGCTACGACTGATGGTGCAATAATACAGTTTGTGTTGATCAAGTGATGTGGTGTCTACAGTAATCAATGAATCATTAAGGATTGCTTTGGAATGTGCAATGTGTTGCAAATGTAGTGCTAAGAAAACAGTTAAATATTAGGAGCACAGTTATAAGATTGAACAGATCTTCTTGTTTGGGGTTAGTTTAAGTTTATGGTATCCATAAACTGATGTTAATGAGACCTTAGAGACAAAGACAGGTACACACATTCTGCATTGTAACACTTTATTTCAGAGACATGTAACACTATGAACCTCTTGTCACGCTCATAGGTAAATCCCAGTAACATGAGTAACATGCCACCAATTCCTGATCTCAAGGTCCATCAGGGATTCCCAGTTGAAAACAATCACCCCCTTTAGATATCACAACAAACCTTTCATTTCCTAAGTAAGGCCACTGTTATCTACATCTGAAGAAGCTAGTCATAAAAGGGGATAAGTGACGATTTTGGTTGCTTTTCTTTTTTCTTGCACCAAATTAGCTGAATTTTTGCATGTGGTCTTCAATGTAATAGAAAAACGTGTTCCCACTGGAGACAGGTCCGGAGAAATTACCTATTCCAAGGTGGCTACCCCCGGTACCACCTGATCTGTACACCCCTAGGAGGGGCTCCCCCTCCTGGTTCCCTCAGTCTCCCGGGACTGTGGGATGTGGGCCTCACCCCTGGAGGCAGGTCTGGAACTTTTATTCCAGGGTGACTACCCCCGGCAACACCTGATCTGTACTCCCCCAGGAGGGGCCCCTTCCTAGGCCCCTACTCCCAAGTCGTCCTTCCCTGCCACCCAAATTTTACCCACAGCCAGTGTGTTATTTCCTAAATGTAGTATCGTTAGTGGCAGCTCAGACCAGGCCTTGAAAGAGGATCATTAAGTGGCGCTTTAATACTCCTTCTTTTTAAGTGGAATCAAGAGAGATTTACTGGAATGTAGAGAGATAATTCATTAATTGCAGTTCAATGACACAATTTACATAATATTATGTATAATGCAATTCTTTGTTGACACTCCCAATAATTAGCACCATAGAAATAACTATACAACACACAAGAATTAACATAGGCATGCAAGGCGTGCAAGAGTTATTTTTTGTGAATTAAAAGCCCCTGGATGTAGCAGCCTCGGTGGACTCTTCTTAACAGTTATGATAAGATTAATTGAACAAGTTTGTTAGGTTACGATGTACAGCGAAAAAAAATTAGCATTTATTTCACCTTAGGATATGTGATATCAAGCCGGGTGTCGATAAAACTCAGAACAAGGAACATTCCAGAACATTCCGGAACATCGAATAATTACAAGAAAAATATGTAAAATGAAAGTTTCAAACATAAAATTAAAGAGTTTCCATAAAACTAACCTTTAAGAAAATCTCTGCTAACTTTCGGTTTTTAAGAATTGAAGGCTTTCGTGCAAAAAGGGTGTATGTGACATTTTGGGCTGATTTTTATTTTTTGCAGGATTGAGCTAATTTTTGGCAGACTGACTAGTTTTATTATTCATCTAATTACGCGTTTCTCATACTGTTGCTTCGTTAGCGCAAGTGAATAAGGCACTGAACTGGCTGGATGCAAGTTTGTTTTGTCGTGACACTGGTTCGATACGACGTCTGTCAATTTTTTTTCCGGTCTATTTCTCTACTTCTTTCAAAAATCAAAACATCTATTTAAAAAATACCGTGCTGTCAAAGCTGCTAAAAGTAACCGTTTAAGTTGGCACTGTGTCAAAATCCACCTTGGAAGGATTCACTCCAATAGATGCTGCTTGGAAAACTAAGTTTTTTTGCATACGTTATTTCTCGAAAACGAAGCACAAATCAACAAAAACAATTATGCAATGATGCTTTTCATGTCAAAACAAGTCAGTCTGCCAAAATTAGCTCGATCCTGCAAAAAATAAAAATCAGCCCAAAATGTCACATACACCCTTTTTGCACGAAAACCTTCAATTACCATTAATGTAAGATATTAAAATGCCTCTGAAGAGACATGCCGCTAGATTGGCTTCTTGTTTGTTTATTCGGACCATGTGAACAAGAGTCACTGATTCGTCAGTTTTAATTGAAACTACTTGTGCATGAAAAACAAAAGTGTCAAGTTACCATTTAATATCTTGTTACATTTACCTGTAGCTAAAACAAATTTCAAAACTCCAGCAGTGTTCCCATTCATAACTAGCTGTTGATAATTTGTTGGGTTTGACAGAGATGAATATCTCAGTATTGATTCCAAGAAACGTTTTAACAAGAAGACAGTATTACTCTGTAAACGGCGCTTCTTAATTGAGACTTGCATTCACAAAGGTCATCAAGGCAAAGCCTTGATGACATGTTTGTGTATACCAAAGACTATGATTCCTCAGCTGATTATCAAATTTTGAAATCTTTTGAAACCCCTCTACTAAGTCCTGGGCTTAACCACAGTAAACACAGCATCAGAAATGTCGGAATAAGGCCAAAACTTATACCTGTTTCTGTTTATAGAAAAACAAAGATGGCCATTCTAAAATCAGGATGAAATCTTCACAAACATGATTCACTTTTACAAGTGACAATTTGATTGGTTGTTTATAGTAGCCCAATCTGATTGGTGTGCCATACATACATACTTCACTCAGTCACCCACTCGCGTACTCACTCACTCACTCATCCATCAACCCGCCCATAACATACACTCAAAAATAGTAATCACAAATGGTTGAATCAACTGAGAACCACTTGATAGGGACCTACACAAATGATTACCTCTTAATTGAACAAAAGTGATAGAGTCCCTCAGCCTGAGTCATGCAGAATGCAGGGACAATGCCATGCTGTAATAGGAACATATTTAAATGACTGTATGAGTTTCTTTTTTCTTAATTAAATCTTTTAGTGAAGCTCCAGAAATTATCACAGCGCTTCTCACTCATGCTGCTGTGAAGCAAATCACTGAAAGAGATCTTTCTACCTACAGAACTGATGAATCAGAGGATACTTGTAAGTTGTTGAGTACTCAGATATGCTTATATCTTTTTTAGATGTTTTTGGTCTAGGAATGTTCAGGGCTATAGATAGTATGTGTCATGTGCATGTATGGCTGTAGTATTATATGTAGCTCTGTCTTTTCTAAAATGACCGTAAAAGACTGAGAGAAAAAGATATAAATTTATACTGAAATTACAGTTCTAAGAAATAATTTTAATAGCAAACAAATACTGGTAGTGATAAAATTAAGGTACTTAATTAGTGGTGTGCCGATCATCAATTATAATTATAATTATTGAACATTGATTGAAAATTTAAACAAACTCAAAAGTTGATTTTGCTTGATGCAGGAAAAATTCCCAGAAAACTCATGTAGCATTGAACACTATTATCAATGGGAAAGTACAGGTGCTCTGTTACAGGCTTACTATTGAATACAAAATCTCAACTGATTCCCAACACTAGTCACAGCATGGGTAAAATGATAAATATATGCTATTGATTCAACTATTCAACAGTATTTTCTCCTTTTACCAGTGCTTGATGCCCCCAAAATTGCCAAAGATGTTATAAACAAAGTTATAGAGGTTTGCAAGCAGTGGGACAGAGAACCTCCATGCTTTTATAGATCAAAGATGCTGTATGAATCATATGTTCATGCCATTAAAAACACAAGGAGGAAAATGGAGGATAAACATGTTATCTTTCCTCAGTATAACAATATGTTTGGATTTCCACAGGTAACTCTCTTCTCTAGATAGTAATGCTGGACATGTGATAAAGTTGTGCCATTATTTTGATATTGGATGACACATTCAGTCAGTAGACTGAACATTTGTTTGATCCATTTTAGTCATGGATATTATATAAGTATTAGTTTTCAGGAACAAGTTATGGACAAGCCTGAGGCTCTTTTATTTTATTATCCTTCAAATAATATATTTTTTTAGATATTGGTAGATGGAAATAAATCTACATGTGTGGTTCTGAGTACTGTACAATGTAAAATTAATATTGTTTTGTTGTTAACACACATCTCCTAGGGCTATATGCTGTTCAGATTTTCTATATCAGACACCAAGTAATTCTTGAACACCTCCACAGGGCTTGAAAAAACCACTGTCTGCTCGTCTGGGGCAAGTGCATTTTCCATTCGTGCAAATAACTTTATCTCCTCATTTGCCCCATGGGCAAGAACCCAGGCAAGCCGTCCGCCAACTAAATTTTTGAAAACGAATTTTGAAACGAGTAAATTTTGGGGACGTGTGAAATAAAAGTGTTTAGATGAAGCTCGACAAAAGTTATAAATTATATTGTTGTTTTGTTGATTTTGTGATACCTGTTCATCGTTCAGACATGGTTACCTAGCAGGTGATCAAAATCTGCCCCAATCAAATTTCTTTCTACAACTAACAATAGCCCTGTACAACTCAAAAACGCTGTGTTTGGTTCTTAAAATTTTAGCAGTTTTTTTGCAAGCATTTACCAGTTTCACTGTACAAAAACAAACTTGACATGATTGTATTACTGCTGTAGAAGCTGTACGCAAAAAGAAGCCGTATATTTCTACCACAAAATGAAGCCCTTGCCAGCAACTAAATCCCTGTGTCGATCTTGGGCAAAACATACAAGTTTTCTGGTAGAAGCATGAGCTTACTTAGGCGCCACTGTGCAAAATAAAAAGTGTTTTTAATACAATTAAAAAGAAATTGTTTAGAAAGTCACCAAAAAAACTTTCAGTGTTCCTGGATTTTGACGGGCAATGGTTTTCCATTCAAACAAAGACGTTTTCACTCAACTGAAACTATTTTTCAGCCACCCAAATGAAAAGTAAAATGTACTTGCTGGCTTAACAAATTCGACTAGAGTTGGGCCTGTTTCAAAACTGAAGAGGAGAAGCCAAATTGTTGGGGTTTTTTTTATTCTACATGTTTTTAATTCTACGCGCTTCTCTTCAAAATGATTTTTTTGGAGCTCAGCAAGATGTAGCAGATGCAGTTTAATGTTCAAGGAGTTGAGATCAACCTTTTACGGATTGAAGACATTGATTCAAGGACTTTTGAAGATACCCAGCATGTAATCCAGGAAAGAGCAAGCAAGTACACAAACATGAAAATGATCAAAACTAGGAAGATTACAAGCAAGTCAGACAGGTTATTACATTCAACAAGCCAGTTAATTACTTCCATTTTGTGTCATGAATTATTATACTTAGTTTGAAGATTGTGATTTTGGTCCTGAATAACTCATACATTTACTCTTCATTAACTTGCCGCGTAGTGACACCATAAAAATATGGACACTTGCTGTGGTTCCTATGGTATCTGCAACAATACAGCTTAACTGTAAAATAGATTCATGGACATAAACCATGAACAACAAATTTCACAGCGTAAAATCACTTTGCAGTGACTAAGTACTTCAGAATATGATTTAATAATAATAATAATAATAATAATAATAAAATATTTATATAGCGCCAATCCACTATTTGTCCATGGTGCTTTACCTTAAATAAAAAAATATTTAAAAAGCTAAAAAAGGGAAGGGGAAAAAAAAATTTTAAAAAATCATCTAAAAATTAAAAGAGTTAAAAAGCTTGTTTAAAAAGATCTGTTTTTAAATGCCGTTTAAAAATGTCAATCGAACTACTGGATCTTAGTAGATCTGGATTTATAACTTCAATTTTTTCCATTTTAAGGAGTACACGAATCAGGCCTTCTTTGCTGTTTATGATGGCCATAGTGGAGTTGATGCTTCCAGTTATGCTGCCACCCACCTTCATTGTCATCTGGCAAGAAACAAAAACATCGATACTGACCCAACATTGGCTTTGAAAGAAGCATTTGAAAAGACTGATGAATGCTTTGTTGCAAAGGCTAAAAGAGAGGTTAGAAGTATTACTATAACCTTGACTTCAATTGACAAAATTAATAGAAGATGGTTTTCCATATTCTCTAAGAAAATAATGCACATTTGAGGTTTAGAAAAATTGCTAGTGGAAGCACAAGCAGAACAAGAGTGCATTCAGCAGTTTTTCTAGAACTCAAAAGGGCATTGTTTTCCTACATGTAGAAAACATAGTGAACACCATCTTCTTTTTTGTTAGAATATAGCTTGAAAAAGTGGAAATTATCTGAAAAAGGGCAGTGATTGCACTTGCAACACAACATCTGGGACCTGTGTGCTCTTGACAAAAATTTCCAGCTGTGTATCTATACACAGATGCAAATGATGCATGTTCATCTGAGGCTGTTAGGAAAGTAGATGAAAGAAAAAAGGAGCAGGTAAGAAAGACAAACATACAAAAATTAGGTTTGGTAATTATACTTCAAACATAAGCACACAAGGTGTGCTTAAGTTTTTTTTGTGAATTAAACACCCTTGGAGTTACCAGCCCTCGGTGGAATCTTGACAGTTATGATAAGCTTAATCCAACATGTACAGCAGATAAGAAAACAACTTAAGGTGGCTCCTTATAGTTTTTTGACCACGCATGAACTGGTTTCGAAATCGCAATGGCCTGAGCTCTAAAAAATCTATGCAAAAGTCGTGCGCGAGATCACGCAATAAAATGTCAACAAACATGGTGTCCAAATTTGTAAAAAAAAATTTCAGAGCAGTTACGTGAGTCTCTTCCAGTTTCAAAACATTTATCGAGTAAACAGAAGACACTGCCCTTCTGTACTTAATACAAAAGAGAAACATAAGAGGTTTGCTGTAGCTTCAATTGATTTGTCCAATAGTCACGCAAATTACTTGGATGGGGCGAAACAGCACAGTTTGTTACCTCATGTATTTGCAGTCTTTGGTGGTGTTTGTGGAGCAAACTCAAACTCAAATGAAATCCCGCTAAATCTGGAATAAGCCAGGATGTAACTCCCCAGTTCGAACAGCAGGTTGTCCAACAAGCTGACAGTGCACGAATGAGTGCTTTAAAAAAATGAAACAACAAAAGAACATTGGCCCCATGAGAGAGGCGTCAAAATCTTGGAGTGCTAAAAGGAAACTTGTCCTTGAAAGCGCCACAGATGAAAACAAGCCACCTTCCAAATGTCAGACAAGAGGTGCAAAGGTAAAGTACAATTCTTCAAGCATTGCTCTTGTTCATGCAAAAAGTATAAATCGAGTTCGGAAGTCAGTAAATCTAAATCGCATGTGATGAACTTCTTCATAGGCTGCCATGTTACAAGAAGAGTCTGTTCCACATGGAACCCGCCTTATTGATCTAGACGTCTTCCATCAAAATATCAAACAGTGTCACTTTTGCCATTCAGGTAACATTAGAAGATCTAGATGATAACAAGCACAATTTATATAGGAAAAGCATTTTCTTTCCTCAACTTTTTTAATTCACTTCTTTTTGAATTTCCGAATCTAATCGCCCTCTTAACAATGAACGCAAATACCATCCCCCCCCCAAAAAAGAAGACAAAACAGAAATAAGGCAACATTGTTTACAAGCATAAACATCTAAACATCTTCAGAAGCCCCTACAGAGATTTATTTAATTTTAAATTACAGGAAACCCATTTCATAGTTTTTTTCCTATGTCTAAAAGTTGGTATACAATACAGTATTGTTCAAAGCTTTTGATTACATTATTTTTTCAGAATTATTTAAGTGGAGAAACTAAGCTTTGCACAAACCAAATTTAGCCATGGTGTAATGTATCTCTTATTATCCCACCACAAAAGTACTATAGTTCCAAGTTAAGTTTTTTTATTAACACACTTAGGTCCACTGTCATTTTGCAATGTGAAGAATGAGATTCAACATGGCCTAGCCGGTACATTCTTGATACCCTGCTCATTTTGTGGCAAAACCAATGAGATTTAAACTTCTGGGGAACAAAAAAGTGGCAAGCGTGGACCTTCACCTTTTGATATAAACACCAGAGTTACTTTGGGTTGTCTGCCTGCTGGGATAGGGCAAATGAACATCGACAATGTACTGTCAACTAGTAACATTCCAACTATCAATTCTTCCACATTTAAACGGAGAGAAAGGGAAGTAGGTAAAATCATTGAAACTGTAGCCACAGCAAGCTGTCAAGAGGCACTAAGCAATGAGAAGGCACAAATCCTTAATGATGGCTTCCACCTAGATAAGGATAATTTGGTTTCAGTTCCTTGCTCATTTGACATGGGCTGGCAGAAGAGGGACAAAGGCCATAATTAACATACTGGTCATGCAGCAGTAATGAACCTTACAACTGGTGAAGTTTTGGATTACATTACATGAACCAAGACTTGCAGATTCTGTGACCACGGGGAAAATAGCAACAAAAAAATTAAAGTCCATGATTGTCACAAAAATCACAATGCTTCATCAACGGCAATGGAGCATGCCTCAGCTTTGGAGATGTTTAACAATGCCCCCCCAAAGAAAGTGAAGTATGCCTTTTATACTGGAGATGACCACTCCACAACTGAGGCTCACATTCGACAGAAAGTCTCCTATGGAGGTATGGAGTGTAGTGATATAATACATATGAAGAAATCCTTAACTACACGATTATATAATTTAAGCCAGAATGCAAAATTTCCTGATAGCTCCATCTTGTTGCAAAAGGTAATAAATTACCTGGTAAAATGTTTCTCCTATGGTGTTGCACAGAACAAAGGAAATGCAAGAGCAATCAAGGCAACCATTAACTGCATTGTTCCCCATGCATTTGGTGACCATAAAAACTGTGACAATAAGTGGTGTAAATTCAAGCAAGATCCAGCTTCATATAAACATCATGACCTTCCATATGGGAAAGACTTGTTTGGAGACAAATTGAGATCTGCCCTTGAAAACATATTCGGTGATTACTGATGCAGTGGCTGACAAATTAGCCCCCGTGACAAATTCACAAAGGAACGAAGCTCTAAACAGTGTAGTTGGTTCGAAATATCCAAAAATCAAGTTCTATGCAGATAGCAAAAACAATGACTTTCGTGTAGCGTGCAAAGTTGCACAAACTAACTTAAGATATGGATATGTTAGCCAAACCCTTGAAGCACTCAATATCAAGCCTGGAAAATACTGCACAGAGTATAATGACAGAATGACAACCAAAGTTCTTCATGATAAAATCAGAAAATCAACTGTGGATTTTAAACACAGAAGATCTCAACTTAATTCCCAAAAGTGTTCACAGACAGCCAGGAAAGAAGCTCAAGAGGGCAAAGTTTATGAAACAGGTATTGGCCTAAACTTTGACTTGACATCTATCATGTCCTCTACTACTACCTATTGTCAAGCATGTGTAATGGCAATGCTACCAAACCAGTTTAAAGACATTGAGAACTTTGTGCCCAAGATTACCCTTAGGCCTGTAGCAAAACAAGTTAACTACGACGATAACATATTCTACAACTTCTTGATTTTTGACACCGAAACAAATGCAACTGGTAAATCTGCCGAAATCTGGCAACTATCAGTAACTAACAAATCTGCTTCACACAAGTTCTCAGTCTACATTATGCCCACACAGGACATCAATTTGCATGCTTCAAAAGTCAATAAACTAAAAATAGTAAAGTTCAACGGAGAGCGTAAACTGTACAAGGATGAGAAAGTTGTAAGAGCTATACCTTTTGATACTGCGATTGCTCAATTTAAGGGCTATCTCTCACAGTCCATAAACATAGCCAAGAACACCACCAACAAACAAGTCCCTATGGTTCTCATTGGATACAATGCCTCCACGTTCGACACTCCAGTTCTTTTAAGAAATGTTGGAAAGGAATTCCCTTCAAAGCTGCAATCTATGAATGTCTAGTTTGCTGATTCTCTTTCTCTGTTCAAAGACCTCTTTAAAAGTCAACTTACTGCTTTATGGAATGCTAATGGCACATTTCCGAAGACTAATCAGCCCTCTCTCTACAAGACCCTGTTTAATCAAACCTTCGAGGCACACGATGCCTTGGAAGATGTTCTTGCCTGAAGAAATATTCTCTTTTCTTCAAAATTGGAAATGTCAAATAAGACCATCGTAGAAAACTCGTCACTCGCCGACACAAATCATGCATTCGAGGACTTGGTTATCTTGATGGTCGCCACAAAATATTGCAATCCTTCCGTGGTAAGCCATACAATCCAGAAAGAAACGATGGCGCCATAACGAAAAGCATAGCAGAAGAAATTGCCGGGAGTGGTTTGGCATATGAAGATTTGAAGAACGTGTACAGCCATTACAGGCAAGAAGGAGTCATCGCAATTTTGTCGAGACCACCATCATGTGCAACATCAAGATCACCATGAGTTACTCGCACTGACCGAATTTTAGCAGCCGTCGTTGCTCATATCCAATGTGCTAGCTGTCCATAGGGTAAGATTTCCTTCGCTTAAATTTCCATCTCTAAACATATGTCATAATATTTCCAAAAATAGCTTTTAGGTAGGACATAAGAGCTCAAAACAATTTACCTTGTTGTTAGAACACGCCACTGACGGCAGTGGGCCATTGATACGCATGCGCACATGGTCATCTCGAAATTCTATGGCGTCACAAAGAAGCAAACGAAGAAAAACCATGCTCACTTTTCTCATGTTTCCTTTGGTGAAATTTTGTGAAAGTTTGTATACTTCATGATATAAAAGCCTACTTTACAATATCATTTTGAAACAAAATTTTATCTCAGGACTTCTCTTTTTTAATCAAAAATAGGAAATTGTAAAATTTTTAAGAATCCACAAGATTAACTTTTCACTTTTGCAAATTAAAGTATTGTCCAAAATCGTTTTCACAAGACTGCCGAGTTTCGAGATGTAGTTTAAAGAAGGTAACTTCAGAAAGGGAAGCAAATAGGTGTAAAATAGCAAAAAATGGTTATATTTACGATTCGTTGTTGCCATGGCAACAGTCTGCGATGCACTTGTATAAACGAAAACAAAACCCTTGGTGTCTTGCTAATCTTTAGTGCAAATGCCAGGAGCTTAAACCCAAAGGTGAAACAAAAAAATCATTTTTAGTTCTTCATCCTTCTATAGGGGTAGATGTTGTTGATACTGTAGGGAGCCACCTTAAGAATTTGCACTTTAGGAAATGTGATATCAAGCCTACTTTTTTACCAGTCGGTCAGTGGCTTTGTTTATTAGAACTATCCAGAACTGTTACCAGCAAGACAGCTAAACATCATGTGATGTCTGTAATAGTAGCTAATCCAAGTAATGGTAAACTGCAGATTAGTGTTGTTTCTGTATAGCTTTTCTGACTCATTTTATAACAAGAACCAATTTAATTATAACATCGTCACGCAGTAGGGTAGTTTTATTCTGTTGCCAGCAATGATCATAGATTTTTTCAGTTTTGATATTCCACGAAACCCCTTCAAATTAATATCGATTTCAGAACCCATTAATAATGAGAAGACGTTAAAGGTAAACAGCACTAACTAACTTGAGACTTGAAACAACCAGACACATGCATGGAAAACTGTACAAATTTTATAAGATTCCATGAGATCTGCAGAGTTTGGAAGTTGCCTTGTCACACATTTATTGTCATGTTACCCTTCCCAACGCCTGAGTTTGTTTTTGGTGGAAAAAGTCAGTTACAGAAAACGTTTCATCTCTTTACGAGAGACATAAGTTCACCTCTTTTAACTGCGCAAGGATTACTGTTTCAAAACCAAAGAACCACTGTGTCGCCTCAAAATATTCTCATTAATTTGCAGTTTAACTTGCTGCCAAGAAGTCTTCAGGAAAATTTGGAGAGTTTCCATACCACAAGCCTTTAAGAAAATCTCTGCTAAAAATTCCCATTTTTAAGAATATTTGAGAACATTTTGAAATACATTTGACAATGAATATTAAAAGAATAAAACTATGACGTTTTGAAGTCATCTTGACTCCATTGTCAAGTAGAGGTGCTAGCTGTTTTTTGAGATTAAATACAAATAAAGGTGATAGAGTACATTAGAATAATAAGTGTTTCGTTAAACAAGCAGTCAGACTCAATACTGTGGAATGAGCATGTTAATGTGTGGGTGTGGAATGTGCGTGGAATGTGTGTGAGTAATGCAAATCAGTTTCATAACATGATTTTATCTGTTAGTTGAATAAATGGACTCGATGAGTAAAGGTCATCTCCTGAAAACTGGTGTCAGGAGTAAAGGGAATCCGCATTACCTGGTCTCTCTGACAATCTAACAGTCAATTACGGCAGATGGTCTCCGAAAACCCGAACCATTGAGCTTCAAGGGTAGTGTCGTGCCAAACTGGAAACATTTCGCCCAAGAGGTGGAAATATTCATCGCCACCGCTCACGGAGAAAAGGATGACAGAACCAAAGCGTACATCTTCTTGAATTTGGCAGGAAGAGAAGCGATTGAAAAGGAGAAATCTTTTATTTACGCTGTACTGAGCGAAGATGGAACCGTTCGAGATGAAGCAGAATCTTGCGAGAGTAT
>Ga0126338_10002231_pt1 | contig 13220 bp, 9 predicted proteins | sample OrbCmetagenome_2_FD_92529 | JGI IMG/M metagenome (GOLD analysis project Ga0126338, IMG submission 92529) | Coral microbial communities from Petempiche,Puerto Morelos, Mexico - Orbicella C C metagenome | ecosystem: Host-associated > Invertebrates > Cnidaria > Coral | place: Petempiche,Puerto... | reverse complement strand
TCCCCGTTCCCCGTTCCCCGTTCCCCGTTCCCCGTTCCCCGTTCCCCGTTCCCCGTTCCCCGTTCCCCGTTCCCCGTTCCCCGTTCCTCGTTCCCCGTTCCCCGTTCCTCGTTCCCCGTTCCCCGTTACTAGTTTTAGTAACATCCATTGCAATATAGCTAGTGCTTCTCAGTATAACGACAGCCTGGGTACACGCAGCAAAGCGTCCAGTTTAAATATGTTTTCGTTTGCCGGACTAATGGTGTTCCTCGTTATATACGGAGAGCGTTTGTTAACAATAGCAAAACTGAATGTAGACAATCATGGTATAGCATGGCCAGCGCTGTGATTAGTGAGAGGCGCCTTTTCTGAGGCAAGACATGTTCCGCAGTATGTCCATGACAGCATGTCGAATGTTTTGTCATCTTCCAGCAGTAAATCACAGGATTCAAAGACGAATTCAGACATGGTTGCAAGAGTCCATGAGAAGAGAAGAACCTTCTTAGCAGGAATGCTTGGGTCGTTGATTTGATATACAGCTATACGAATAAAGAAAGTCAAACAACAAAGCAAAAACAAGAGAAACACGTAGAATATGCCAAGCGCTGATTTACAAAACTAGCTAAATTTGCCATTTCGTTATTCTCTGTTGCTTGTTGTACTTGCAAAACATGAATCTGATTTTTGAGGCGTTGTAGGGCCAAATAAATCCTGATCTAAACCACTGCTGTAACAAGGAGATCAACAACTCCAAGAATCAATATAACTAGACCACGGCTAAAATAAAATGGAGCCAACAAAATCGTCAAAGAAAGAAATAAACTCAACACCTAAATGAAGATCACGAGAGCGACAACACGCTTGTGAGTCACAATTTCCTGACATCTGAGATGAAGATGAATAGCTAGGAACCTGTCTACACTTACAGCCTCAACGCCCAAGAACGAAACTAGAAAAAGCAAAACCGAGACCATGAGTAAACCCTTGTATGTATTACCGCAGGATTACCCTGTTGTAACCACATGACCAGAAGTGAGGTGTACAATGGTTGACCCAATAAACGAACATCAAATCAGAAACAGCAAGACTCAGGAGCAATATTTTTAACGTTTTTGGCAAGGATGAAGTTTTTCGTATCGCCAGAATTGTTACAATCAGTCTAACATGATCCCAATGTAGCATAGAAATCTACTGAAAAGACAATTAGCGATTCAAACTCGGATTCAAATTCGGAGATTTACGAGTAGAACTACAGCAGTAATTCACAAAATGATTCCCTCATAATATTAACTCAACGCGGGGGAGCTTAGCCTGAGAAAAAGAACTGTAATGGTTGTGTGGCCACCAACGTGTATCATTTATGTTAAAAATTGAAGCGGGTGCTCAGGAAAACCAATTAAACTTTGTAATCATTGAGCGGCACCAAGCAGGTACTTAATTCAAACAGTTCTTTGAACCTAAACGAAAATGATTTCTTATCAGCCTCTGAGCAGAAAAGAAATTAATTAATGAATTTTAATTATCACGATTTGTTGTTGAAAACTTAAATTAGGACACCGTGTGAAAACGATACCACTGCAAATAAGAATCCAACGACAGTGCTCTTAAGAAGACAATGAAAAGAGCTTTTAATTATAAAACCTGGTTGTCAAAGAAGATTTCTTTAATTTGTACCCAAACCACATCTGGAAATTAACCTACAATGTATTTTAAATCGCAAATTAACAACAATCCTAACAATATTTTTAACTGACAAGGAAAAAACAAATTGCATGCCGTTCAACAATACTGATATCGCTCATAGTGCTTATAATTCGCAGTATACACCCGCTAGCGTCACGGACGAAACACCAGCTGTAGCTTCAGTTCCTCGTTTGGTTAGTATTTCAAAAAATATTGTTTCCGGGCTCCGTAGAAGTTTGAAAAAACTCAGTCTTATTCTTCAATTTACTGAGACATACTTACAATACAAGCGCAGTCAGTAAAGTTTTCCTTTGCACCTGGTGCGGTTCATCGTTCGGTTCTGTGAGCTAGAGTGACCCTCAGAGTCCTCCATAATTAACGCTACCTTGAAACGCCCATGCAAACTTAGAAATATGAATAATTCTGCTTGTGGAGCGCTGCTTTCAACTTCAAGTTCTACCATCATCGCTAATATTGTCTTCAATGGTTGTCTTTGCTATTTCACCATTATGCTTAACATTTTAACAATCCACGCCCTACGTAAAACATCTGCACTATCAAACACTTTAAAAACATTACTCCTAAGTCTCGCTGTTTCTGATCTTGATATTGGTTTACTGGGCCAACCTTTATATATCGCTATTCTCGCCAAGATGTTACGATGCAGCTCTACACATCTTCCCATTCTTGTTGGTTTCGCTGGTTTCGTTTTGAACATTCTATTTCTGTCGTTGTTTTTTAGCATTATGGCCTTAAGTGTGGATAGATTCCTTACCATTCAAAAGCCTCTACGATACGAGGAAATTGTCACAAAAAAAACGAGTTAATATTATGGTAATTACAATATGGCTATTCAGTGTATTTCTCGTCCTGTGCGCTGCAGCGCTAGCGTTCGCAATTTCACAAAACATCGTTTCTGTACTTTTTCTCATCATAGAATCCCTCTGCTTTATTGTAACGGCATGGACTTCTTACAACATATATTTAACCGCCAGACATCACAACATGCAAATTCAAGCTCAAGCACAACAGGCTTCCCAAAATAACAACATGGTGATTGCGAATCGCAGAAAATCTACCCAGAGTACACTTTTCATCTATCTGGTATTTTGGGCTTGTTATCTGCCTCAATTTGTGATTTTGATTATTCAGCTGTTCGCACAGGCACGTCAGAGCGCAACTGTTAATGAATTGTTTGTGTTCTCAAGTACTCTTGTTCTACTGAATTCGTCGCTCAACCCCGTCGTCTACTGTTGGAAGATGAGAAACATTCGATGCGCTATAATGAACATCTTACAAAAAATATTTAGGAGCTAAATAAATAATTGTACATAGGGAAGACGCTTTGTTAAAAACAACACTTCGAGATGTTCTTGTGCGAATTTTCATCTACTGTTGGAAGATGAGACACATTCGATGCACTATGATATGAACGTCTTCCAAAACGTATTTAGAAGCTATGTAAATAATTGTACATAGGGAAGTTGCTTTTTTAAAAACAACACCTCGAGTTGTTCTTCAGCGAATTTTCATCTACTGTTGGAAGATGGTACTATAACGATGCACTATAATGTGAAAATCTTTCAAAGCATATTTAGGAGGTATATAAATAATTGTGCATGAGAAAAGAAATAAAATGTTCCTCAACGTGAACTTTATTTTTTAAACGTTGTTTGTCTAGTACAGAACAGGTATGTAAAACAGATAACCAATAAGCTGTAGCACGCCGATCTGCAGGCTGATGACTACTTCAACCAGTTGCCTAAGGTGATGTGTTTCTGAAGTGACTTAGAACAATAGGTCGCATTCGTGCCATTGGACTGGAACTCGCCTTGATACTGAGGCTAATGCTTGCATTCAAACACGCTCTAAAGTAGTTACTCGAAAAGTACTGGACGGATTAAAGCGAAAAAGGATCGCTTTAGAAAGCTCTTTCAAAGCGCCGGACAGTCGCAATTTTACTTCCCCTCTTGCGAATTTCGCTCCGAAAGTCCAGATGCAAGTTTTTTGCGTATTTGATGAAACCTTAAAATTTATTACGTCATTGAATCGACCAATGACTTTTCTTTTCTAAAATAGCTTCGCAGTATGACCATCCAATATAATTAGATTGAAAAAGATAGGTTATCATGGAAAGAGGCCCATGAATGGTGAAGGTGTTCACTTAGATTATCGTCTCTTGTCTCTTTTTGATGATATTCCTCCGCATGAGCCTCCTTCGCTGAAACTTGTTCCATTCCAATACCGTGAAAACGAATATGGCCTATTTGAGATCCTGTTGTCAAGGCATATCGATTCTTTATAACTGATTAACGAAACCTTTTACAATTAACGTAACTGACAGAGCAATAATCACATGACACATTTCTGGGCAATTATCCGTCATTAAAGATTGCACAGCCAATCAAATCGCTGGGTTCTACGCTGAGTAAAGGTTATAAGGGTAAAGCCCTTTGTTTTGCAAATTTTTTCACCATAAGGTATACACCTGCTAAGGGCATAACTGTGAATGAGCGTCAGCTCAAGCTTCTTCATTCCACTCAACATCGAAGAAAATATCTTCCATCAGAAGATGTTCGAAAAACCTCATATGTTCTTATACACTGACGAAACAACTCTATAAGCTCTAATAACGAAGACACGAAGAAGTACAGCACTGTGAACGATCGGCGTTCATTCTTACGTGCTGTGAATAAGTAAATTTCTTAGTCCAAAATTAAACCAACTGAACCACGTTCGAAGACGAATCATGCAAAACAGTTCACTTGGCGGCGCGGAGCTACAAAATTCAAGTTCCACAACCGCCTTGCGAGTTGAAGGTTTCCTTTATTCATCCTACGTGGCTAATATTGTCTTCAATGGTTGTCTCTGTTATTCCACCACAGTATTAAACATTACGACAATATACGCTCTGAGCAAAACCGTTTTGATATCAAAACCGTTGCGAATATTAATACTTAACCTGGCTGTCTCTGATCTTGCTGTTGGCGTACTGGGTCAACCGTTATATATCGCTCATTTGGCCGGAGAATTACGTTTCAAGGTTCCAGACACAGCTACCTTCATCGTTTCATCTCTGATCTGGAATATACTTTATCTCTCATCGTTTTCCAGTATACTGGCTCTGCATGCAGACAGATTCTCCGCTATCCACATGCCGTTTCGATACAACAATCTTGTGACTTGCAAACGAACAGCTATCGTAGTCATCGCAATATGGCTGTTTAATATTCTTCTCGTGTCGATCACTGTTTCACTGACTCCACCCGGATCGAGAATAAGTCTCGTCATTTTTGACATCATAGTATTATTTTGCTTGATTATATCGACGTGGTCATCTTACAAGAACTATTTAACAATGAGACGCCATAAAATGGAAATACAAGCTCAAGTACAACAAGTAGCACAAAATACGACCGTGGAGAATCTTGTGAGACTCAGAAAATCTACTCACAGTACATTTTGGATTTATCTCGTATTTTGTGTTTGTTATCTACCTAACGTCCTCATTGAAATTATTGACGCGGTATACGGATACGGTAGTGCAAGCATTGTTATACACACATTGAATATCTATTTGGTGACGCTGACGTTTCTCAATTCCTCCCTCAACCCTGTTATCTACTGTTGGAAGATGAGACACATTCGACACACAATGCTTGGAATACTTCAAAACATATCTAGGAGGTAGGCATTAAGCCGAGAGTGACCGTTAAACCGAGTTACAACAAGGGTTATAGATTGTTGAATCTTTGATTACCTCGGAAATATAGCGAAATAGAGGTCATAAAAATTAGAAGTATAGACCAGTATAGCCAGATGACTAGAAAGCCCTACAGCGACACAAGTGCTTTTTAGAGGCTAGGCCTGATCACTTTTCCGAACTTATTATATATTCGATAGAGCAGTTTTCAATTAAGTGTCGTAAAATCAAAACTCTCTACCCGATCATAAGAGACAGAGACAGAGACAGACGGTAGCACCAATCAATACCCGAAGTAGAGACATGTAGCCTTGATGTAGATGACGCGAAGCGAGGGAAAACGTGTACGTACGAGCGAGTCACGATTGGGTCTGATTTTACTTCTGATTGGATGGAAAGGGCCCGAAATTTTTAGACATATCGTGTAGCGTAGTAATGTAAAACGAAAAAAAAATGCGAATTACTTTAAACAATCAAATGAAAATTGCTTTATGGAAGGATAATATTAACAAGAGTAAGAATGCTGAATCGTACACCTCAAAAGTATTCTGTATTGTAAGTTACAACACTTTTAGAATTTTCAGCTGGCGTCCTGAAAGGGTTCGTTATAATGAAACTTTTAGAGAAAATTAGTAGTATTTCAAAAAAAGCAGCTTTTAATTTGCTATTCACGCTTTTATACATCGAACATATGTTATTTCTTATGTCGATCAAATTGCTATTGAGGGTGACATGAAAAGGCCAGTGATGTCATGATGAGCCTAATCATCCAAGAAATTAGCAATTTAAATATGCATTGGTGAATATAACAGAGAGGCTCGGTGAAGCCGGAACATTGAATGCACCAAAAAGCACATCCATTTTGATATGAAAAGACGAGAAGCTGTTAGCAGGCTAAAATTTGGAGGATGTAAGAACTTTGGGAGGTCGAAAATGCAGAGAAATTGGCTTTTGAAAACAATTCAATTCGTTGGCTTTCGCTACCAGTTTCCCTGCTGTCCCATGTTTATGATTTTGAATGTTTTCTTCAGCTCAGTTTATAATCTGGTCAACCTGTGTTGTTAGCGTAACAGAATTTAAGTTTCTGAAAGTTTTCTGCGTTTCCTTCCGTAACTGAAAACCTTACGCTGATTATCAAAGTGCGGCGAAAACTAATGACAAGAAAAGTGTCTCAGCGAGGGCGGTTGTGAATGCAAACACCTTTCTTATAACCAATCAAATCAAGCTCAGATTTGGCTAAATTACAGTAAAGTGCAAATGTGCTTGTGGTACTTCTAGTAATTTTCAATCTGCAAGCGTCCCTGAATGAACATCTGAATTACTCTGTAGGTATTTACTTGTATGTTTTTTTTATTCTGTATTTTGCCCCTCCAACTCATTGAAGGGGCAAAATACAAAAAACTATGTTTTTAGATCTAGTGCTAGCGTTTGCTGTGGCTTCGTTGTTATACTCCAACGCAAAGCATAATCTGTCTAAGGATCTTCATCTCAAACAAATCCCGAATTTTAATCGCCAATTAACGGGACCTACACGCGGCCTTTAATGTCTTGCAGACACGTAAAAGCCAAAGGAAGTTGCCAATTATCTATTTTTGTAAGGTTCCCTGTACGAGTTGACCAGTCTTGCTTCTGTTCTGCAACGTAAGAAACTACTTACATTGATCATTAAGAACATCCTTTCTCTGCTCATTGACACAGTGAAACAAAATGTCATCTGGTCTCTGGGCATATCAAGTTAAAGGGTAAAACACAATTAACGAAAAAATAACATATTGCTCACGCCGGCCACAGCTTGACATAACTCATCAAGAAACCCGACTAGGGGCATTAATCGTTTCTCGTGGCCAATTAAATCGAGTATTTCAACGCCGGACAAAATTTAAGTCAGTTCCTTTGTTGTGTTAATGGTTTGCAATACAAGGCGGACACCTGCAAACATATGTGAGTAAACAGTTTAGTCTCGGCATCCTTCGAATCCACTTCGTATCTTAACTAAAGTTGATTAAAGTACTGCCTCACGGAAAAGAAGGCTTTGTCACGGCTAAACTGACACTCTCAGTTAATTCGTCCACCGGTCTTATGCCTCAGTTTCAAGCAAATTAGCATTATGAATAATTCCACTGACAGCTCGGCTCGCAGCTGCAGAACTCAAGTTCCAAACCTTCAAAACTAGAAGATCCGCTGTATTCTGCCATCATTGCTAATATTGTTTTCAATGGTTGTCTCTGTTATCTGACCATTATGCTTAACATTGTAACCATCCACGCTTTGCGAAAAACATCTACACTGTCGATGCCTTTAAAATCGTTTCTGCTAAGCCTTGCTGTCTCTGATCTTGGTGTTGGTTTGCTGGCTCAACCTTTATATATCGCTTATCTGGTCGTGTTATTACGGTGAAACTTGTCAAATCATACCGTCCTTTTGGCTTGCACTCGTATTGTTGTGAACACTGTTTGCCAAGCTTCGTTTTTTAGTATTATGGCCTTAAGAACAGAAAGATTCATTGCCATTCAAAAACCTCTACGATACCGAGATATTGTTACTCAAAAACGAGTTGTTACTTTGGCCATCACAATATGGCTCTGTAGCGCAATTTTGTGACTGTCCTTTGCAGTTTTGTTTCCAGTGAAGTTCAATACCATAAGTTTTGCCATTATAGAATCCTTCTGCTTTGTTGCCACAACATGGTCTTCTTACAAAATATGCTTAACCGCAAGACGCCACAACACACAAATGCGAGCCCAAGTACAACAGGTTTCACAAAACAGCGACGTTGTAAAAATTGCGAGTCTCCGAAAATCTGCCCAAAGTACTCTATCTATCTCGCATTTTGGGTTTTTTACCTGCCTCGATACTTTATCGACATAGTACTTCAAATAAAAGCAAGCAAAAATATGGCTGTTGACATTTTGGACGGGTTCTCGACGACCCTTGTTTTCCTTAATTACTCCATCAACCCCATCATCTACTGCTGGACAATGAGAAACATTCGACACACCGTAGTGGGCATTCTTCGATGCGTATTTCGGAGGCAATAATGCTTCTTGAATTTGCACGGAAAATGTACGGAAAATTGCACGGAACCATGTTGCTGCGGTAAAGACACTGTCTTCGGTTACATGGCTTGGTGGAGCGCCGCCCTCCGGCCACCCTGTGAAAAATATGTTCAAAATAATGACCTTGCTGGATTAAAAAGTTTAGAATTTTAGAATTTTGATTTTTGCTGGCCTTAAATGCATATGAAAAATATGCATTCAAATTAAATGAGATCTCCGGTGACTGGTGTTTCCTCCTTTAACTCGGTCACCCACTGTTGAAAGATGATACACACTCCACACACATTAATGGATACTCAGTACAACAAATGAATGATCAAGCGGCGTTAGACAGATAGTTACTAAAAGACGGTGCAGCAAGATGGAGAATATAGCAAGCATCTGTATATATATTTTGTCTCAACTTAGTATTCTACGGATTATTTGATTACGTTCTTATGAAGTTTGCAGTGCCTTGCACGGAAGTAAGCAATTCTTTATCGAAACTCACAATTATTGATTATACACACCTAAATACGGCACCAAGCATTCTAGTATATGTAGTAGGTCTTAGTAAAGAGCAGTTTAAACTTGACTGTCAAAAGAAATTCTTGTTTGCTTTAGTTTTGTATTAGAGCGCTATGCGATCTTGCGCCCCTTTTTAGAAGTCCATAAAAACCGAAAACATCCTGATTCACTCATATACGTTTTCCCGCGCTTCGTGTCAGTTGCATGGCTTCGCTTTGAGTCATGATTGGTTCACTGGATTGTCTGTGTGCTTTGTGATATGTCAGAGTGTTTACTTTAGTTTCGGTTTTACGACACTCAATTGAAAACCGCTCTATTACCGAAGTCAAGGCTAAATTTTCTGACCAGCCTCTTAAAAGCGTTTGTGGTGATGGGAAATGCTAAAATCCTCGTTGGAGCATTAAATAAAATATGGATATGAACGCAGATTTTTCGTTGTCTTTTATGCTTTTTTAAACACCGACTAAACCCCATAATCCTTGTTATTCAAAATAATTTTTTGAGGTACATTAATATTTGCAAAACTTATTGTAATATGGCCCTAAATATAAAGGTAGCCATTGTTTAGGCTTCGCTATTTACATAACAATCAAGTCTGGCATGAAAGTAAAGTTTGCTCAATAGTTCACAATATTATTATGCCAGTGTAAAATGAGCTAAACATTTTGAACAACAAGATATTTTAAAGACATTGGGGTGTTAATTATGATAATAGTACTTTATTTTACTAGGGAAACATTGATTAGTGATGACGCAGTAGTACATATAATGGCCCTCCCTAAGCTAATCTAAAACCAGAGTGCAAACCAAAAATCTGATAATACTGATAAATTAATCACTACATGTAGTTAATATTAAAATGCTCATTAACGGAGTTTACTAACGTCATTTTTCGTTGGATTTCCATTAAAAAGCGCTTCTGTCAAAGTGCGTCCCTAACAGATGGTTCAATTCTGTTCCACAGACGAGTTGCACTGGAATGGAAAGTCCCGAGACCTGAATTTATCTTATACTTTGGCGTAATAAAATCATTTCTTTTTGAAGTTCTTGTGTTGCAATCGTTACAACTCTTGACATGGGTCTTCGCAGTTTCAGTCACAGAGCAGATTTTCTATGCCCTAAGAGGCTCGGTGGCTTTGAGACTTCAATTGCTTTATTGTACTGCCTTGGTTTCTACTATAAAACCTGATAAACCTCCCTGTTTTCAGTTCAGTTCAGTCTTCCCAGAGATCTTCATCTTAATAAAAAATACGAAAGCATGTCTCATTTTGATTTCGAATCAACGAGACAGCCTTCAATATTGCAGTTTTACATGGATAAAGAATGAAAACAAATAACTTATTTAGCCCTCATTACGTTGATGCAGTGTGAGGGGTAAAGCAAAGTAAAAGTAAAACTTTATTTAAACAGGGAAGCCCGTTCAGCTTAAAGGCTGATATCCATAGGAGCCCTGTATAAATAACATCAGGTTAAAAATACAAATTTATGTACACAGGGTTCCTTAAATGGGTGTTAAAAGAATTCCTTAAATGTGTTATCTTTCAAGTTTACATCTTTTGTCCTTAGCGTGGGTAAAACTGATATACAGCAGACTGTAAGCAACAGCTGAAAACCTTGAAGGAGTTTAATCAGTTCTGTTTTTGCCTGGTTAGCAATGGAGAGTTTTTGCCTGTTGTGACAAATTCAAACCAGGCTAATAACCGGTCTCAGGGCGTATCAATTTTCTGAGTAAAACAAATATAGCCAAGAAATTAAAAACACAATTTCCGTAAATGACAAAGCAATACCATGACATGCAATAACGAGGAAATCCTCAGTGTCATTGAACCTTTTAACACAGCCAATCATATCACCAGAAGGAAAATACTGTTGACTGACAAACTCCTTTGTTTTGTTAAAAGTCTCGGCTATAAAGATTGGGAAGCGGCTGGGCTTTAATTAAACTGAAAGAAATTTCTGTTGCGACAAGAATTTTCAGCACGCATATACGATCATCCAACATTTCACAACGGACGCTTCAACATATGCTCAAGCATTTTCCTTGGAAAGAAAATCGTTTTCTCCTTCATAATCCAATCCTCTTCGTTGATTCCAGCTCTTCACATGAGTGAAACGTCTATACCACCCAATTGAAAAGGCGTAGTGGTGAACGGTTATAAAGACCACTCGACATTCATCCTTCGTTCCTAGACTGTGGTTACATACATTTGTTAAAATCAAACTTGATTGAAAACGTTCATGTAAAGCCAAATCATGAATAATTCAAATTGCAACACCAAGCTACAAAACTCAAGTTCCACGGCTTTACAAGTCAAAGATCCACTTTATTCTGCTATTATCGTTAATATCGTCTTCAACAGTTGTCTCTGTTATACCACGATTATGCTGAACATTGTCACCATCTACGCTCTAAGGAGAACGTCTTCACTTCCAAAGCCTTTCAAAACATTGCTTCTAAGTCTTGCAGCTTCTGATCTTGGTGTTGGTTTACTGGGTCAACCTTTACGTCTCGCCTATCTGGATGTGAAATTACAATGCAGCCTTTCTAATCGGCCCATTCTTGTTGCATCTACTCGTGTTATTTTGAACATTTTTTATTTATCTTCCTTTTGTAGTGTTATGGCTTTAAGTGTGGATAGATTCTTTGCCATTCAAAAGCCTCTACGATACCAGGATTTGGTAACTCACAGGCGAGTTGCTATTGCTGTCATTGGAATATGGTCTGTCAGTGCACTGTTAGGGCTGTCCTTTGTGTTCGTTCTTCCAGGCAAAATCACTATTGTGATCATTCTCATCATAGAATCCGTCTGTTTTATTGCAACGACTTGGTCTTCCTATAAGATATACATAACTGCGAGACAACACAACATACAAATTCAATCCCAAACACGACGAAATAGCGGCATGCTAAATATTGTGAGTCTCAGAAAATCTGCCCAAAGTACTCTTTTCATCTACGTGGCATTTTGGGTTTGTTATCTGCCCCACTTTATTTTGACTGGTCGTCTCATACACGCAGGGCGAACTATGACTTTAAGCACGTTGAATCATTTCTTCGGAACCCTTGTACTCCTTAACTCCTGCCTCAATCCCGTCATTTACTGTTGGAGGATAAGAAATATTCGACACGCTATAATAGAAACTCTTCGAAACATAAGGAGGGGGAAGTAATTGTGCAGCCGTAGATAAATACTTTGTTAAAATATATGAAGGGGCTCTAAGATGTTTTTAATTTCTGATTATTTTCCAGAAGAACGAAAGACATTTAAGAAGAAAACGCCTTTGAAAAATTGAGAAGAGACCGAGACGAAAGTCAGTGTGCTTGAGTTTCAGGCCAGCTGTAAACATCATTCAGCTGATATCGTTTGAGCCACTCGGCAAAGCATTCAAAGTGCAAACATTTTTAATTGCAACGCTTTTACTCATGACAAGTTTCTCGATTTCTTAAGTACCAGGCACTATCAGTGACAATATTTTACTTTTTCGTCCTGCTCTTTAAAAGCGTTTGTAAGTTGTAATTATGCTAAAGCCAGGCAGGAGGATTCGATGTCTTGTGGAAAAGAAGAAGCATCGTCAAGAGCATGGATGCGCAAACACAGTGACATCCATGCCCAACAATCTCACAGCCGTAGCTAGGCTTAAATTCTTACCGAGGAAGTTTCAGAAACAATGCTTCATTTATATTGAATTTATTCTAATGCAAAATAAAATCTTACGGGAAATTTTCACAGAAGAAAGTAATGCGCCAGCGGAGCACCATGGGCGAAATTTGTGGTTAAAGTTGTTGTAAGTTGCAGTATTGCAAACAAATAATTCTCCGTCGGTTTTCTGGTTTTCGCCGAGCTTCACGTCTAACACTAATAAAACTGTAATTGTAAATACTGTAAGGCGGGTTTTGAAGTTTTCTCAGTTGCGTTAGTAGGAACAGCCGCTTTGCAGATTGCTAAAATGTCTTCTGTTACGGTTAAAAACCAAGAAAGTTCAAGGATATCAAACATTTAAGGCTTTAATCTCTCATAACGTTCCAGTCCAAAAGCAAAATTAGAACTGCTTACGAGCACACCCCGGGGGGGGGGGGAGGGGTACTTGGGTCAATCTTTGTTGGGTATGTGCCGCTGGCCTCTCAGAACCCCTACTCCATTATAGTCATATTCTATGGCCAATTATAGGTCCATCTTAGTCATTTTTGCCTCCCCCCCCCCCCCCCCCCCCCCCCACAAGCAACCGCGCCCCGTTAAAACACCACGACCTTTCTTCCCTCCCCCTGAAACAAACTTTTACTTTTTTAAATA
>Ga0126338_10002230_pt1 | contig 13220 bp, 9 predicted proteins | sample OrbCmetagenome_2_FD_92529 | JGI IMG/M metagenome (GOLD analysis project Ga0126338, IMG submission 92529) | Coral microbial communities from Petempiche,Puerto Morelos, Mexico - Orbicella C C metagenome | ecosystem: Host-associated > Invertebrates > Cnidaria > Coral | place: Petempiche,Puerto... | reverse complement strand
TCCTGGCCGGGGTCACTAAAACGTCACGCAATCTTTCCTCTCCAACGTCATTATGGCTCGTCACGCAATCTCTTCGCTCCAACTTTGGAGAGGAAAGATTGCGTGACGAGCCATAAGAACAGTTGCTGGGAGGCTGGAGTGACTGGGTTGTGCTCTTGGACAAGACACCTTACTCTCACAGTACTTCTCTCGACCCACGTGAATAAATGGCTACCGGCGAATTTATAGCCCTCCACGCAGACGCTCTTAGGGCTCGTCACGAGTTCGTGGGGAAGGAACGCGTGATGAGCCCTAAGAGCGTCTGCGTGGGAGGCTAGCGAATTTAACCTCATTTGTGAAGTTTTTCCAGAGTGAAGTTGTTAAGTGTCACGAGATCGTCGTAAAATTTGGCTTACATTTTTAAGTCACATAAATACATGCAGGTCAAAAGCTAGCCTGTGAACAGGCTCCCGGGGAGGGCGAAAAAACAAAATTTGGTGAGCTAAGAGAGATGACGAGGGCGAAAACGGAATTCGCCCATTTATTTTCCACCCTCGCCGGGTGCCTTACCGCAAGCTAGTCAAAAGGGCTTTTCGACCCTTAGTCTGAAACTGACGAGGGATACTTTGACCCGTGCGAGTGGGCGAGAACAAGAATTAGAAAAAACCTACAATTTTCTCCGTTCAACCTGGGTTACGCCGTAAAAATGTAACAACCAACGCAAAATGTACAGCTTTTGACGCAAAATGTAACATTAAAATGAACTGTAACAACTTTTAAAGCAAAGTTTAACGCGAATTGTAACAGCTTTTTAACGCAAATGTAGCAACTTCTTTAACTCGAGATATAACAACCTTTTCGATAGATTATTACTGGTAGAGCTTAAGTTAGATTTCTATTCACTGTGTACGGGTAGCTAAACTTGGTCACAACAACCTTCATGTGACGAAAGGTTTTCCGTGCCGAACTGTGCGGTTAGGGACGGATATGGACTATCAGCTTGGGTGCTGTTGAATAAAGGGAAGAGCGCAGGCTCGGTGCACGGAACGTGTTACTCAATGCCAAGGTACAGGGTCGTTGTCTCTCGTCAGCCGGACAGCAAATCAGCAAGAACTCTCAAAGATCTGGAACTCTCTTGCCTTCTTTATTGTAGATTCAACCTCGTAGTACATAGCTCAAAGGTAACTCAGGGTAAATCGCGGTAAAATCAAGGTAGATCAAATAGTGCACAGTGCGTATTTGCTTATATATGCCCAGGGTGCGATAAAAATGGTGATACTATAATCAAATTTTTAACTCCTTGATTTTTTTAGATGTTTCACATAGATTTTCATGAAAGAATAGAAACGCCGTTTGCCATTTGCAAATATCTGCATTATTTCCGGAGATATTTAAGTTTGAAAAATGTGTAAAATATGCAAATGAGATGACTGATGACGTCATACACTAAACCCAGTATTGTATTAAGTACATAAATAGAGCTATCTTGGCCAATCTGCAGCGCTGACCACTGAAACTTATTAGGCTAACAGTTCTACGGGAAACACACCAGGCGCTCAGTTAGTTGGGGCACTGCGCGAAAAAAAGGGCAGAAGCGCTTTCTCTCGCCGCATTATATTTCTCCCTTATTTTTTCGCCCGCCGTTTTTCGTGCTGCGCCTCGACTAACTGAACGCCTGGAAGAGGTTTAACTTATTTCTAGTTCCCCATGTTTCGATTATTTTCAGACCCAAATCATTTTCAGGGCGTGAATAGCATCTTTTAGGATATTTTTTCTTTGTTTTGTGTTGAAAGCCTTCATGTAGTGTGTACCAACCTTACTTTATTTCTAATTGAAATCAGTAATTTTCTACCGAAGAAGATAAAATCCAACAGCAAAATAGGTGGCTGCAGTTGCACGTGAAGTTGGCGAGACAAGCGGCGTTGTGCAGTTTTAGATCGCTTTTTTTGGGAAAATATTAGCTTTCTCAAAGTGCAACTTTACCTGTGTATTTATTTGAATCTTTATTTGTTAATCTACATTTTTTCATCTTACTATTTTTCAGCGCTGAAAATTTTTCAAAGTTTTATCTTGAACTTCATCAATCAAATTGCGAGAACTTTAGGACGCGCAGTTGACAAGTTGTTGAAGGGTTAATTCACACGGGCAGTTTATTTTTGGAAAACAAAGCTTGAGTTTATTTCGAGGCAACACGGCTTCCCAAGGGAACCGAAGGTGTAATTTCTCACATTTTCTCGACATGGTCAAACCTGGACTGTTCTTTACTTTGTTTTTCCTAAAAGTGAACTGCTAACTATGAAAATCGGGAGTTGAATATAAGTAGTATACAAAATGGGGGTTCTGGGACATTTTCCAAAAATCACCTCCATCTCTCAATTTCCACACTTTAATCTCTAATAATACCCAATTTCGCAAAGCAATATTACTGATTGTTGTTCCACTTATTGTTCCACTTGTTGTTTAATGAGTCAGTCGGTGTTCATACGCCAGACTACTAACTCCATTTGTTAAAATATACCTTTTGTCATCGAATGAGCCCAGGCTTATCTAAACTTATCTTAACTTATCTCATTCTATGTTCAATTTTTCCCAGGTTGGTGGGTCATCATAATTTGGTATTTAGATTTCTGTTTTCCACATATCATCTTCATTCTCGGAATCTTCATCAAACTATTTCTCATATAATTGTTTGTATTGTATTTCATTGATAACACAGCTTACCAACAGTTTATTCAGAATATGAACCCCATCTTCGGCTTTCCCATCACCATTTATTATTTTTTCTAAACCGTCCAGTAGAGTGTTTGGGTCTTCATAAAATATGGATTTCGTGTTGATTTTCCCATCTAATTCGTTAATTTTATGCTGGTGGAATCTGATATGATTCATCAGTGTTGCCATCATAGTTTGAACCAAATTCAATTTTTCATCTCTTATTCTCTCATTTATCATTCCTCCTTTGTACTGTCGCTTGATACCAGTACACTGACCTCTTATAATGTTGATAGCATGTCTAGCCTGCTTGATGGTTTTTTCCAGAATCTTTCTTTTTTTCTTATCTGTTTGATTTTTTAATAAATCTTGTACCATCTCGTACGTTTTATCATCATAATTTTTCAAAAATTGTTTCGTCATTATTACTATTATTGTATATATAAATTCATCAGTACCGCTTGTTGTTCCTCTTGTTGTACGACTTATTGATCCACTTTTTTATCTAAACATATAGTAGTTACGGAAAATAATAATAATTGCCAGAAAAAACTAGGTAGGCCATTCAAGTATACCAATCATGCTGATCGGAAAGAAGCTTTGAGGCTTTCTTATAATAAATGCAACCTTAGTACACCATGTTATTGTCTTATTTGTAATACTGGGCCGGGTTGTTCGAAAGCCGGTTAACGCTAACCCAAGGTTAAAAGTTAACCAAAGTATCAATTTTTCTTGTATAAAAATGTTTTTCATTACTTATGTGTTGTGCAGTTTAAGATTATTAAAACTCAAAACTGAAAGGCAAATAATATAAACAGAAAATCTCACCGAAAAGTTACAAAATTGAGATCAAAATTCTCACTAATCCTAGGTTAGCTCAATCGAGCTTTGAACTACCCGGCCCTGGTATCAATTATAAAAGATGTGGACGGACGAAACATATTCATACCCAATTGCATCAAAGAAATCTAATTTCATCAAATTAGTTATAACGATATCTGTGACCGGGGCATTCTATTTCGCAGCTTTCAAAAACTGGAAAATAGTTCATCAATCACCAAACTCATTTTTATCTAACCCTATATTATAGATGGGATCTCAATTTGATCTAACCATATATTATAAGAAGATGAACAAGAAAAATCTTTTGATGTTAAGTAAAAATCAATTGGCAACAATAACAATAGATTTGTCGAACACTGTTAAGAGTTTGTTAAAAACAGGAAGCAGTTTCGGTGCTCAATTAGACGACCAAAATATTATTCAACCACCTCCTGAGTTCAGAGATAAACCAAAACCATTTCCCAAATCGAAATTTGCTATATTCGGTGAACCAAAAATGAGACAGAAAATGGTGGCTTCAAAACCATTTCTCTTGCCTAAGTTTGTGAAATTTAATACAGAAGTGAAACCAGTACCTTTGGAGAAAGCAATTGATGTTTTTTTCAGAACGTATGATATCAATGTTTTGAATAAGAAAGAGCCATTAGTTCAATTAACAGATTCAGCTCCTCTTGTGGAAGTCTGAAATTTTACCAAACTATCAGTATCAAACTCAAGAAAATGGTATATGACAAACAAAAGGATTTAGTTTCGTATGAGAAAAATGATGGTTTCTTCTAATGCAACAGCCGTTGCTAATGAGCACCAAATCCAAGGTTCAATACAGTCGTCAATACAAAACATATTGAGAACTGTTAGTCAGTGGGTTTCTGCGGGTAGTGGTTGGCAAATTGATAAGATAACTGGACATGAATTGATATTTTAAAGTACAAACCGTTCCATGGTAAATCTTATATCAAATTACCCTCTGTGCTAACTTCTAAGAAAGCATTAATCAACATGCATAATAAGGACAATGAATGCTTCAGATGGTGTCATGTCAGACATTTGAATCCACATGAGATTCATCTAGAGAGAATCAAGAAATCAGACCGATCTCTCATTAATAGTGTAGATTATTCTGGTATTGAGTTTCCAGTGAAGTTGACTCGGGTGAACAAAATTGAGAAACAAAACAGTATTAATATCAATATCTTTGGTTATGAGAGCAAGCAAGTGTTTCCACTTCAGAGTTCCAACGAGAGGTTTGATAAAACAATGAACTTGTTATACATTTCGAAAGTAACAAGGAGTCACTATGTTCTTATCAAAGATTTCAACAAACTATTGTTTGACCAAACGAAGCACAAAGAGCGAAAGCACTTTTGCATGTGCTGTCTTCTGTGTTTTTCATCAGAAGATATCCTCAAATCCCATACCGAAGATTGTTTGGTGATAAATGGTGAACAAGCTGTAAGAATGCCAAAAGAGGATTCGAAAATCAAATTTACCAACGATTATAAGCAAGAACCTGTACCATATGTGATATACGCTGATTTTGAAATATTGGTAGAAAAAGTCGCTATATGTAAGCCTCATGAAACCAGATCCTATTCTGAATCATATCAGAGCCATAAATGATGTTCTTTTGGCTACAAACTTGTGTGTAAAATTGACGGCCGATTCACAAAACAAGTGAGGGTTTATCGTGGTGAAAACGCGATTGGTAAGTTTTTGGAACTGTTGAAAACAGAAACCAATTACTGCCAGAATATTTTGAAGAAAGAATTAGCTCATCACAATATCAGCTGGAAGAAGCTAAGAATACCAATATTCTTCCACAACTTGCGAGGTTATAACGGACATATAATCATGCAGGAGATTGGTAAATTTACCAAGGAAAATCCAATTACGAAAAAAGCCAAGTGGGTTTTTAAAGGTATGACTGATGCTGGCAAGAAAATCTGGGAACGCAAACCAGGCATCAATGTGATACCGTTGAATACAGAAAAATACATTGCTTTCACCTTAGGCAAACATTTGATTTTCCTCGATAGTTTACAATTTCTGAATCAGAGTCTGGATAAGCTAGCTGCTAGTCTGGCGGTTGATGATATGATGAATACTAGAGAGATTTATGATGGCGAGAAATTCAACTTGGTGAAAAAGAAGGGTGTTTACCCATACGATTACATGGCTAGCTTTGTTAAATTCAAGCAGAGGCGATTACCGGATAAGGATCAATTTTACAGCCAGCTCAACAATGAGTGTATCACAGACGCTCAATATCAATATGCTCAGAGAGTGTGGGACATATTCCAAATGAAAAATATGGGCAATTATCATGGTTTATACCTGAAAACAGATGTTCTGCTATTAGCTGATGTGTTTGAAAATTTCAGAAAAACATGTTTGGAGTATTACAAACTGGATCCAGCCCACTATTTTACCTCTCCTGCTCTTGCGTGGGATGCTATGTTGAAAATGACAGAAGTGGAATTAGAATTGCTCTTCGATGTTAATATGTTCCAGTTCATTGAGAAAGGAATACGTGGTGGTACTTCATACATTGCTCACAGATTTAGTGAAGCAAACAATAAATACATTAAGTCATATGATAAGACCAAACCATCGAAATACATCACATATCTGGATGCTAACAATCTGTACGGTTGCGCTATGGCACAGTACTTACCAACTGGTAGGTTCAGGTGGATGACAGACAAACGAATTAGTAAATTAGATCTCAGTAAATACACAGATGTTAGCAAAACTGGTCTTATTCTGGAAGTGGACCTGGTATATCATCATGAATTGCATGATTTGTATAATGATTTTCCTTTTGCTCCTGAACAGGTAAAAGTCACAGAAGATATGCTTCCAGATTATTGCGAGCGGATAAAAGATAAGTTTAATATCTCAATAGGGCAGGTTCATAAATTGATACCCACATTATTTGATAAGAAATAATATGTGGTTCATTATCGCAATCTTCAATTTTACCTGTCTTTAGGATTGAAACTGAATAAGATCCATCGGGTGTTAGAATTCAGGCAATCTGATTGGTTAAAAGAGTAGATTAATTTTAATACACAGAAACGGACTAATGCGAAAAATTCATTTGAAAAAGACTTCTTCAAACTCGTGAATAATGCAGTCTTTGGGAAAAAAATGGAGAATTTACGGAAGAGAATCAATGTTAAATTGATAACTGATATTACAAAAGCGAAGAAATTGACAGCAAAACCGACATACAATAGTCACAAGATTTTCAATGAAGATTTGGTGGCTGTTAACATGAAAAAAAGCAACATTATTATTGAGGAAACCTGTATATGTAGGAATATCGATATTGGATATTAGTAAGACGGTCATGTATGATTTCCATTACAATTTCATCAAATAAAAGTATTGACCAAAAGCACAACTATTATTCAGTGATACTGACAGTCTCACATATGAAATCCAGACAGATGACGTTTATGCGGACTTCTGGTTGGAGAAGGATAAGTTTGACAACAGTGCTTGTTCAGAAGATAGTAAATTTCCTTGGTAAATTCAAGGATGAGGCTGCTGGTAAGATAATAACAGAGTTTGTGGGCCTACGAAGTAAAATGTATTCGTACACCAAAGAGGATGGAACCAATAACAAAACTGCTAGGGGAATCCGCAAAGTTGTAATTAAGAATGATCTGTGACATATAGATTACAAGAACACATTATTCAACAGTGAACAGATGCGACATAAGATGAAAACAATCAGATCAGAGAGCCACCAACTTGGAAGCTATGAAATCAACAAAATAAGTCTGAGCTCATTCGATGACAAAAGGTATATTTTAACAAATGGAGTTAGTAGTCTGGCGTATGGACGCCGACTGACTCATTAAACAACAAGTGGAACAATAAGTGGAACAACAACCAGTAATATTGCTTTGCGAAATTGGGTATTATTAGAGATTAAGGTGTGGAAATTGAGAGATGGAGGTGATTTTTGGAAAATGTCCCAGAACCCCCATTTTGTATACTACTAACATACCATTTGAACTGAATGAAATATACGCGATATGAACAGTCCACTTCAAGCGGTGTGAATTTTTTAATAATTACTATTTTTTTTTCTCAAATTCTATTTCTAGTTTATTTATGTATTTAATTATTCTTTTAATTCACTTTAAGTTATTTTATTTCTATTTTTTTCTTATTTTTGCTCTGCACTCCGCACTTTTTGAATGTTTCAAGGGTTAATTTACACGGGCAGTTTATTGGTGGAAAACAAAGCTTGAGTTTATTTTGAGGCAACACGGCTTTCCAAGGAAACCGAAGGTGTAATTTCTTACATTTTCTCGACATGGTCAAAACTGGACTCTTCTTTATTTTTTTTCCTAAAAGAGAACTGCTAACTATAAAAATCGGGAGTTGAATATACCATTTGAACTGAATGAAATATACGCGATATGAACAGTCCACTTCACGCGGTGTGAATTTTTTAATATTTTTATTTCTTAAATTCTATGTCTAGTTTATTTATGTATCTAATTATCCTTTTAATTCACTTTTAAGTTTTTTTTATTGTAATTTCCCCCCACTGGAACTGATTTTGACTCTTAGGGGGAGAGGGAGTGCTCGTTTCAACATAATTTATTTATACATTTAGGTACTACAACTGTGAAGCTAATTCCAAAATTCACCGAAACTTTTTAAACTGGTCAATATCATAGAGAGAGATATGAGGTCATAATATGTACACAGTCGGTGGCGTATGTGGGTGGTTGGGAGGGTAGGGGGCGAACCCCCCGGACTCCCTCCTGGAGCCACTATTAAGAGCTAGATTTCATATGACTTGAAGAGCGAAATAAGAGGAAATATGATGCGTTTGAAAATATGAACTAAATAAATTTAATTTACCCCAGTTGCTCAAATTTTTCTTGACACCCTTTATTAACGCTGAAGAAGTCGCGTATCAAAATTCACTCTTTATTATAGAACCTCCCCAAAGGTATCAAGTTGACTGACTGCGTCTCTGGTTGTTGGTCATTTTGTTCCCGCTCTTATTTGAATTCATATCGTACAAGTATGTTTGAGAGGACGGTACCATGTTTACCATGTAGGAATAGTTTAAGCCCATAAAATAACACACTCAGAATAAGTTTTGCGGGGAAAATGCTTTTTATTGTTTATGCTATGCAAAAACTGTTTCCGTACAATAGACGACTGGAACGTTTTCCATCTAAACCAACACCGACATGTAGCTATAGCTAGCCACCAGTGTACGGCGACTCTGCAGGAGAGAGACGGAGAATAAACCTGAATGAGTTGTACTCACTATTCTAGGATTGAGCTCGCCAATTATTTCAGTTATCATTTTATTCACTAATAAAGTCACTTGCTCATTAAGTTACTCATGTTTTGAATTGCTTTCAGCGTTTACCATTTGTTTCTGAAAGCGCTGGTCAGAAAGTTTATATCGAGACAACAAAGTTTGAAGCGGTGCATCACACTCTTCTTTCTCGTTTAGGTCCTTGTGACGTCATCTTTCAGTGGCGAAAACTTTTGGTGTAAAAGGACTCTTCTTTCATTATTCATTACTTCTTGCCTATTTCAATTGCGCTTACGTTAACGTTGCTGTAAACGTACATCCAGTTTAACAGGCAAAACAAATTTTAAGCCATCGGTTATACTACTATATGCATGTGACCTGTGCAGACGGGAATTGGACGCGTCGACCTCAAGACGATTGCTAATCTTGTCGTAATTTTCTTCCTCATTAGTCATAGATCGTTTATAGAGACAATGCTCCCTATTTCAAAACAAACAAACAAAACAACCACAAAAAAGACGAAACATAGCAGAATAATAGAGTTAACCTTGTTTTTAAGAATGACTCTTTCCTTGTTTCATCAGCTCGCTTTGGCCTGCCTTCAAGATCTAGGAAACAAGAGAAAATGATTTTGAGCTGCGCATCAATGGGTTTGCATTGGCCCAGAGGGAATTTATTGAAGCTGAGGAAATAAAGAACAGAGTGGAGTCAGTTCTTGAGCACTAATGGATTTATTTAACATCAAGGAAATGGAGTTGGATTGACATTGGATTGAGCCGTTTGGTTGAAGAGGAGAAGTGGAAGCCTGGCTGTACGATATTATTGTGCCTTAATTACCTATCATTTTGCAGCACATAAACTCCTCTGGACAGTACAGCATGTCACAATCTCCTTTATATGTTCCTGTCATGTAGTAACCCTCGCGCTTGCACACGCTAAGTCCTTTGTCATCAGTCAAATGAACCCCAAACATTCTGTTTGTAGCAGTCCGCATATTTATCTGGCAACCCTTGTGGCTTACAGCATCGAGCTTCCTCAATGTCATGCAGCCAAGTGTTATCGTCTGTCCTAAAGAGACCATTCATAAAGTATCCGTCTGGACAGGTCGCCCACCTGTGAGTCCTACCGTAACAAAAAAGTCAAAGAAACAAATAGATGAAGATGCGAAGATATTTCAGTGCGATGAAAACATTTTATTATACAAAAGAATGAGGAGTCTAAAAATCGCTTAACATGTTGCCAACTTACCCATCAAGAACTTCCCACCAATCGGCATTCTTGCAGGTTGCTGGCACGTCCTTCATTCTGTAACGAGGATCACAACAATTAGCGTACTCTATGAGATAGATGCCATATTTTGAGCCTTTATAATCAATCAATCAATCAATCAATCAATCAATCAATCAATCAATCAGTCAATCAATCAATCAATCAATCTTTATTTGTGCTCATTCTTGCTGAGAAAAAATTACAATTTCAATGAAAATATTAAAAGTAAAAATTTGAGTACTAGCTGCCTGGAATAACAATAGAGGCTAGCGGAGCCAGGCAGCCAAAGACCATTCATACACTGATTTTTCGCGTCACAATAAGACCATCCACGGCTGTCAAACAAAATCCACCAGATTGCATACCTGCACTACTGGCTGTAGCAGGGATTAGCCATAAAAAAGACCAACAAGGAGTGAAGAAATTCCATTGTGCTCTGAATGCGATCTCAGTTGTTTTACCTAGATAAAAAGTGCATTGATTTTAAGAATGCGGTAAGCACTCCGCATTTGACATTCAAAAACATCAAAATCCATTGTAGGGGCAAATCGACTATGGTGAAATTACCGAGCAACGTGGTCAAAATGTACAGCTAAGAGAGAATATCTTCTTTCGGTGCAACGTAGATTACTTTACAATTTAGTCATCGACCATAAGATATTCTCAAAATATTGAACACAAGGGGCTTCCCCATCCCCTTGCACCACAGAGGGACTCAGTTAGCTGCCACGTCCCAGGATAAATTTCAAGACTCGCGATGACCATTGCCCAATCAGGAAAAAATGCGAAACGCCAACATGCCAAAGAGGACGTTAACTTAGCGTAATGTGCACCTCATTGTTATATAGTAAGGTTTTTTTCCTCCCTTAGAATGCCAAGGTTTAACAACTGAAAAAGTGCTCCTACTCCCCATAGATAGATGCAGCCACAAAAGATTCTTCGGTTGTCCTTTAAGCCCTTGGTGAAAGAGATCCCCCTTTCAACAAAAGTGCTAAAATCCAGAAAGCGGAAGTAAATTCGTGTCTGTCAACGTCCGACATTGCCCAGTGAGCATAGTTGTATTCTTTTTGTGGTCAATTTTGAGGTTACTCTAGAAGGTCAATTTCGAGTTCACTTGTATCAAGTCATTTAGATTTCGTTTGGATGACGTTAAGGTAACCGCTCAGGTGGTATGCGTTTTAGAATAAAAAGTAAGCGTTCATTTACAGATTGATTTATTTCAGACGAAAAAGGAAGATTGTCAATTTTTATGTAAATAACAACTGTGTGATTCAGAAATTAAGGCAGGTGAATAAATAGCTGACGAATTAATGATGCCAATTAACTCTCTTGCTTATTGTTAATATCAATATTATCACGACTTAATGTTAGAAGACACTTCAACATTTTCTTTTTTTTTATGAACTTAACATTAAAAAAAACACTACATACAATGAAAAATACTTACAATACAATGCTACAGTACAACATTTATCTACTACTTACTTGGTTATAGTTACAGTACTTACATTCCAGAAAACTTTTTCCTCTCCCCCTATTGTATGTATATGATATTACTTATGCACGATTAACCCCTTTTACAGTTTGTACAATAACCTCTTGGATTTCTACCTTACCGCTGATAATTTCAAATTACTTATATTTCTACCAAAAAAAAAAAAAAAAAAGCTATTTATTACAATATTTTTTTTCCCTTTTTTTTTCTTTACTAGTTACCACACGCTGTTACATAATGCTGGTGCACACTTTTATGTAATTCTTAACGACTTAATGATTCACATTACTTATATTTCTACCAAAAAAAGAAAAAAATAATGCTATTTATTACAATTTTTTTTTTCAACATTTTCTACACGGATACAAATGTCACTCTTGACGAAGCTAAGGTTACCGTATACCTTCAGGGTTGTCTCACGTGCAAGCGATGTAGCGAGTGCAGTTTGCGCGGTGAATACCTTAACCTCTAGCTCAAATTAAAGCTTATAAAGCTGGCTATCGATCTATACCAAGAATTTTGAAATAAAATGAATTGTCGAATTTTTTACGACCATTTAATGCGAGCGTCCGAATCACCGTTTGAAAGCTACAAGTCAAAGCGAATTTTGTTTTTCGCCAATTTGATTTTTTCCTCGGTTTCAGGGCTCAAAGCGCTAAAGACACGTGCCTGCGTTTTGCCATATTCAGTTGCAGTAAAAAGTTACTAGACATGTTCGATATAGGATTAAGAAAATGTGGAGTGATCGTACAAAAATCGTTCTCGAAGAAAAAAGATTTCGAAATCAACAATTCGCAGACATTTTTTTGTGGTCTATATGTTAAACTGGCTACTGTCCAAATTTGAGGGCAATTGAACAAATTTCCTTTGAGTTATAACTCTTTGAGGTGTCTGCTTGTAGCGAAAAAAACGTATTTGAGAAAACAGCGCTAAGAAAAATCTTCTGCTTCGCAAACAAACTCCGCCCAACAACGCCTTCAACTGGGTTCTCAGATAACTGAGCCAATCAGTGCAGGGAAAGTTTACTACCGTGGACCAGCTGGTGAAATTTTTTTAAGCAATTCATTCGCTGAATGCAAAGCAGTCAATCACAATCGAGTCTGAAGCTGAATAATAGTTTTCATGGAAGCGTAAAAAGATGAGCTGCTATGCTAATCAACAAAATCTCGGTAGAAGAAAGCAAAATACTCAGGTCACAAAAAACGATTATTAAAAAAAAGAAAGAACAAAATAGAACAGAAATACCTAATACCTATTTCTGTAAATACGAGAGCCTGGTCTTTTAATGAACTGGCATTGACAAAGGGAAATTACTTCGCTATTTTGTGAAATCATGGCAATTAATCGCTACTGATGAACGTCGTTTTTCTCTTTGTTTCTCTTCACTATAATGGAAAAGCAAGTCGGTAAATTTACTCAATATCTTTCTGCCCAGAAGCCCCGACGCCGGATGAGTGCGAATTCTGATCAGGGTACTCCCAGCGAAGGGTATATACAGGTAAAATCTTTAAGTATGTGAAAGATTTTCAAAGCCACCATGTACATTATTCTGGTATCTCTGAATTTGTTATTCTTCCCGTTATTCAAAGAAAGTTGTGCCTTTATTAGATAATTATCATTCAT
>Ga0126338_10002229_pt1 | contig 13221 bp, 6 predicted proteins | sample OrbCmetagenome_2_FD_92529 | JGI IMG/M metagenome (GOLD analysis project Ga0126338, IMG submission 92529) | Coral microbial communities from Petempiche,Puerto Morelos, Mexico - Orbicella C C metagenome | ecosystem: Host-associated > Invertebrates > Cnidaria > Coral | place: Petempiche,Puerto... | reverse complement strand
GAAGATGTCCAACGGCGAGCTGCTCGATTTGTGAAGAACTGTTGGCAGCGAACACCTGGAACTGTTTCCAATTTACTTAACGATTTGGAATGGCCCTCCCTTCAAAACAGAAGGAAATCTGCTTGCCTCACATTACTTCATAAAGCTATTCATGATGAATCAGCATTAGAAATTTCATGCTGTATCAAAAGGCGTAATTGTCAACTTCGATCTTTTCACAAAGACCAGTTTATCGAACTAACTCCGAACACAGAAAGCTATAGGAACTCATTTTATTGTAGAACTATCAGAGAATGGAACGCGTTACCTAACGATGTTTTAGATGTTAAAAAAAGTCACTTATTCAAGAACGCTCTTGGATTTTAATTAGGTTCTAATTTTTTAATCTTAATTAACTTTTCTTAGTAATCTTTTTAAATTATGGTACATATTTTATTATATATTTTTAAGGTTTTTTACCCCCCCCCCCCACCCCCACCTTGCTTTTTATTTATTTTTTTTATTTAATGTCTTGCAGTGATGGGAGCATGGCTCCCTTTGCAAGACCCCCATAATGTAGATGTAGATGTAGATGTACTAAGTACGGCCTTAAATCATCGCGATGTTGTGGATCCAAATTATGGAACAGCCTCCTAGACTCAATCAGATCCTCGGCCAGCTGTGAAGCGTTTAGTGACGTTGACATCAGCTGCCATATTATGTGGACTTACTTTAAAAACTTTTTTCTTTTCATATCATATTTTCATAGTTTTACCTGTACAATTTATTTGCATTTTTGATATTCTTTATAAATCTTTAGACACTTTATTGTACTTATATAATTTTAGTTTAGTTTAATATTTATTCCCACATGTACATTTTTACTTTGTTATTTTGTTTTCTTGGCGCACCTCTAAACTAGCTGGTGCGTCCTGTAGACTCTGCTTATCAAGCTTATGGGACGCACCGGTACCATAGCTAAGTGTGCGAGCAAGTAAAATAAACTTTCTCTATGTCTTAGTCTATGGGAAATCGTATAAACGGACCATAAACTGTTCAAAAATTCAGCGTCATCAGTAACAGAATTGTGAAATAAGTGCGATATAAAACCTCCCAAATGAATGGGATTGAAAGAATCTATCGGGGGAACTGAAATACTCAAGCTCCGGAGCCTTCATAAAAGTAGCTTGTTGCAGATAACTGCTGCTCTAAACACTGGAAAGGTACATGCATTTCCATTGTTTTGAACAGAAAGTTATTATCTGGTGTTATGCTCATTATTGTGATCACTAAGAAGGAACAGCAGGCCGTTATTTCTCTTCGGTGTTTGAGGTCATGACCTGTTGTTCCACCTCAGTGATTCTCCCAATTCCCTGGAATTACTATGGCAAGTTTTAAAATAAAATTACAATATTTAGAGAGGAAGCCACACCAGTCCCCACCCCGGGGTGGGGGGACTGGGGACTGGCTTAGGGGTGTAAATTTCGGATTTTGGTCTCACTTATGGTGTTCTGCCATTATATTTAGCCGTGAAGGTCTCGTTTAGGGTTGCACGCAAAGAAGTATAAAAACATATATTTAATACGTATATATTTTTAATTCGTTTTATTTACTCAATTCATATTATCAAAGTTTGCTATAACATCAATACCTAAGAAAGACTATAACAAAAGGTCTTTGTCCATTGTTTTACAAGAGTGTAATACGAAACTTGACGACTGACACAAAACGATCACGACTAAAAATATTCACAAGCTTGTTATTTGATTCTTGCCCTAATACCGAGTTTCAAGAGTTCGTCCTTTAATCAGTGTATTTTCATTTGTCTGTGTTTTAACATGGTACCTTTCAGGGGTCAAACAAAAGCTTGAGCCACGCCCAGATCGGTCTCCTCTAGGAGTTTATTCAAAATTTCCGACGAGCATCCCCGTCCCTTTCATATGCCAGTCCCCCCCCCTCCCCCACCCCCCCCCCCCCCTTCCTTCTCCCCCCCCCCCCCCCCCCCCCCCCCTCCCCCGGGCATCAGTCTTAGCCGGTTTTCATGTGGGTCCTCTATCCTGGTCGAATTGGAATTTGAAAATGTTGGTTTTTCAGGAGGAAGGAAAACCGGAGAACCCGAAGAAAAACCCTCGGAGCAAGACGAGAACCAACAGCAAACTCAACCCACATTGACACCGGGCCGGAGTAGAACCCAGGCCACATTGGTGGGAGGCGAGCGTTGTTTTACTATTTCTTCGGAAATTACGAGAGTTTGCTTAGGGTTTAACCGAAATTATTCTAGGCTTATATCTTCATTTCAGTATTATTAATAACTTTATTTAAGTGTCAGGGTAGGTATTTAGCTTACAGAAGCTAATTGGGGACACTACTACGTTACAATAGATTAAGATTTAAAATGTACAGTTAAGAATACGAAATCTAATGGCTTTCTGCGCTTTTTCGTTCTTTACCAGTGAATACTGGTGAATATGGCTTTCGAGGCAAGGTCTCAATGCGCTCAACCAGGCAAGAAGCGCATGAGAAGCGATTTCCTGAAACTAATACAGAGAACTGCAATAGCATGGGGGCCTTTCAGCACATATTTAAAACATTTCACTTGAAAATTGAAATAAAGGAAATTCCAGCCTCTTTCCACCCCGGGAATAAAGTTCTTCCTTCCCACCCTGAGAATTTAAGGTTAAGGAAATTCGACGTGGTTTACAAACATTCCAAGCCAATTGGGCACAGATACTTTCTGCCTTAGTTCTACCATCTTGCTACGAATCATGCATTGGTATTTATGCGTGGCTCATGATCACGTGCTCTGCCGATTACTGATTCTTCAGATTTTCAACGAAAAAAGGCTGGTGAGCAGAATCTTACATGAAGTCGCTTGCTATGTACTGATATATGAACCAAGTTTACTCTACTGCAGTTACAAACGTCTAAGCTATTTTTCGCTAGTAAAGCGGGCACCACTCTTGATCAAGCTCACCTGAAATTTGTTTGGGCTAACGACAGTGCTATTTAGAGTAACCGGAGCTCTATCCTGTAAACCGGGGTATTATTATCCGTTGGCGGTGCTACAATGACGGATCTGTGTAAGGGACATCAAAGCGTCTCTTTTTCCTGTGGTTCCTTTATATCGCGAGTACATCTTAACATGCTACCCCGGTGCCTGCAAAATGTACCATGGCGCGCGGCCTGGGTTGGCACGAGGACCACGAGAAACGAACCTAGTGCCCCCCGGGGAGACACTCCCTTATATGGGCTATGTAGGTATGTGTGGCCTCAAAGGGTAGGGTTTCAGCCGTTTTGGTCATAAATAGGGTATCAATTTTGGCCATTTTGGTTATAAATAGGGTATGGTTTTTACACTCTGGTCTTGAATTGGGTATTTTTCCTAGGAGAAGCTACTTTTTCATCATTATCAATAAGACCATCAACAAAAACCGTTCATAACTTATGTTTAGGGCAACTGTGTCAGCTGCAACGGTCATAAATAGGGTATCGAATTTTTGATCAGGTCATAAATAGGGTAGCAAAAAAAGAAGACTTTCGTCATAAATGGGGTAAGGGTTTTGGGAAGTGGGCCGCACACTCCCAGCCAACTTTTCTGGAAGTACCCCCCGCTCCCCGGGCCCAGTGCCAAGTAGTTACAAATGGCACGAGAGAAGAAAACTGAAATACCGTGAGGAGGGAGTTGTATAAGTACCAGTTGATGAAAGCAAAACATACGGCCCTGGGACAGAGGTTGCAGTCATACCACTGTCAGCGGTTTCATTTTCGATAGATGCGTATTTCGAGCGTAAATGGCGAAATGACGAAATGTCACTGCGGTTAGCCTAAATAGCCCTCCGGTTAGAGTGAATAGCACTCTGGTTAGACTAAATAGCGCTCTGGTTAGCCTGAATACCACTGAATTGAAAGAGGGGGGAGCATTGCGTGACATCCCAAAAAACGGCTGCGGAGGAGACTAGCCTAAATAGCGCTCTGGTTGGCCTAAACAGCGCTCTGGTTAGACTAAATAGCACTCCGGTTAGCGTAAATAGCGCTCAGGTTAGCCTGAATATCACTGAATTGAAAGCGGTTAGATCTCAAAAATTGTGTCTTCACCGTATCCCACATTGTTAAAAGCCATTCCGCAATTTCGCCATTTCGTGTTTTGAAAACACCCGCGTATTTGTATCACGAAGTATCTAGATGTCAGATAGTTGTCTGGCAGCCGGAGAGCGTTTTCGCCAGAGATCTAGTCCCAGCGATTACATTGTTAGCCTAAGCATCCATTCATGAGACTATCCAATTGTTTCCAGATTGGACAGCACAAACGAGTTTGATTCACAGCGGAATTTTTAACACAAAACTTGTACATGCTAGCGTCCAGTTTGAATTGTAGAAACAAATCTCCTGACTAACAAATTAATGACCAAAGAAACAGACAAAGAAAATCTCTCCAGTCAGTAAATTAAGTCATTTGATTCATTCTTTAATGTCCACTGCTATATTATTTTATGCTCTCAAATACGTGTTGCCATAAAAATGTGTTTGATAAGAAAATATAAATTAAACTCCACAATTCCATATTCGACCTCGAACACACCTTTTGCACAAAATATTTAGAAATCCACTGGCACTGAAGTTGGCATTGATGGAAATTGCACGGCAATGTCTGCATTTTAATTGACCTTTACAGCACCGTTGTTTTAATCCATGATTTCTAGTGCCTGAGAACTTGGCCATGGATTGACGTCACTTGTTGGCCACACCCCTGATGTATTGTTGCAAATGTTTCTCAGTACTGCTTCTGTTGTAGCATCATCCAAAGTGTTCAGATCAGAGAGAGTCTCATCATTTTCATGACTGAGATCTGCAAATGTCAAGTTAGTTTCAAGTATTGTCATTTCATGGTCCTCCCCTCCCCTGGTAGTGCTGTTCGTTCTGACCTGTGACACCCCCCAGTTTGAGGCATTTATGTTTGCATGTTCAGCATTTAGCATAGGAGTGAGATTTCTTCTTGCTGAAAAAGCACTCTCTGGTGTTGGCCTTGAGCCATTGTTATTGACATCACCATGAAGAACTCTATTACGCAGCTCCTTTAAACCATTCAAGTGTTGATTTGATGATGTATCCATGGGTGATGGTGTGAGGTGTCGAGGGCGGGAATTAGTCTGCGGTGTCAGAGGATGAAACCTTTGATCTTGCAGTGCATGCTGCGTTAAAGGGGGAACTGATTGGCTGCGCTGGTATGAGGGCGGAGGCATCTGACCTGAAGAGCTTGTAGCTTGGTTACATATTGTCTCGAGTTCTGATGAATAATCCATTGTCTGGACTATAGAGGCCTGTGGCATGTGTCCATTATCTGAAGTATTACTGTATCTGCACGATTTTGGAACAATACCTGTGCCCCTGAAAACGTGCAAAGAGAACTGTTACTATCAAAATAGTAGCCCCTATTTTACTGTTACTATAACCGTTTGTGTTACAGCCACATTGATGTAACTGCTTTTGGTCTCTTCTTGCTCAAAGTTGATACATTTAGGGTTGTCTAATTCGAAAAGAGATCATTATAGAGACAAAAAACGCGGCGAAAATCTATCATGAAGTCTTTGAAGTCTCACAATAACATGAATATGGAACATGGGTTGAAATGTCATTGGAACCTTAGTTTTTAAAGATTTGAAAACTAAAATTCATGTATCCATGGTGGAAAGTTCATAAAAAATAAACTTTGTGCACAAACAAATACTAAAAACAACATGAGATGGCGAGAGAAGTCAGAACTTTCAACTGATAAATAAAAAGATTATTTAAATTTGTTCGTAAAAATAGAGTTATTAGGGATTGTAATATACAATTGTGAAATGACTGAATAGTGAGAATGATTTCCCTTATCACATCTTGCCCAACTTACCCTTGTTTAGAATGATGTTGAGACATGTGCACATCAGCAGCAGATGATGGAGGACTTGTCATGTTTACACCCTGGGAGAAGCCTGTTTGAGCCATATTCTCAACATTGGATATTGCTAATGGAAGCATAAATTCCTGCCCTCGCTGTGCAACATTAGGAGAGATGGGGTTAAGCTGCCGGCCACAACCAGGAGAAGCCATTGTTGGAGACGTGACATACTGCTGTGGAGCTATGCGTTGAGGGGTCCTTGGTGACGGCAATGGGTAAGCAAATGAGCCAGGTCTACGGTTAGCTGTTGGAGTAGAAGGTGGATTCTGATTTGTCAGTCTTGGTTGTTTACTTGGAGACATTGGTACATCATTGACTGCCATCTGTGATGCTCCTTGCTGAGACCAATCATTGCTCATCATAGGGTGAGTGGCAGTTGGTCGCAATGTGGGCGGACTTGTTTCTCCTCTAGACACTCTCTGTTCTTGAGCGCTACTTGGAATTGGTGTGAAAAGAAAGCGGGTAGGTTCTGCTGAGTTTGGCGTGTGTCGAGGAGTAGCACTTGCAGAACTTGGTGTAACTGGACGATTTTGGGGTGTTCCAGGCGTGTTGAACTTTGGTGATGACTGGAAAGGAGATGGTGTCTGTGGCACAGCAGGTTGAATGGGTGTGGTGGGGGATATCATAGATGGAGTAACAGATCTTATCTTGGTTTGATAGCTACTGGGTGGGGTGGTGGGGTTACCTGCAGGCTGCTGTTGCTGGTAAAACTGTCCCATTTGAGCAGGAGGACTCTGAAGAGTGGGCTGTATAGGTTTTGGCTGGATGTGTAACGGCTGCTTGTGAAGAGACTTCTGTTGAGCTGATATGCTTACCTGTACCAAAAAAGAAAACAACCCAATGTCAAGGATCCACCTTTCATTTATGTCAAGGTGTTCTTTAAACCTCCTCCCCATTAATACCAATTTCTACCTACCTTCAAACCCCTATTAAGTAGCCACCCTCAGGGAAATGGGAGGTGGCTGCTTAACAGGGGTTGGCCACTTAATAAAGGTTGGTGCACCTTGAATATTTTTGACGGTCAATTTAATTCCTTAGTGAACAGGGAGTCACTTCAAGACAATCATGATAAACGTGTATTTCAAAGTTTTTATCACTCATCACCTTCTATTTCAGACTCTTACTTGCCATTGTCTTTTCCTAAAACAAAGTTTTTAGATTTTTGGGTGGCTGTTTAATAGGTAAAGACAATAGAAAAACCCTCATCAGGGTGACCAAAAGGTGGCAGGGATCACTTAATAAAGGTGGCCGGTTAATAGGGGCTTTATTTACAGTGTTTTACTGACAACAACTTTGGGACTTTGATAACTGGCCGCTTAATAAGAGGTGGCTGCTTTTAAATATTGGACTGTATACTGTCTTAGTTCGTATTTCTTGAAAACAAATTCTAGTAAGTTACTCATGAAATGACCTTGATCAAATATGAAATCATCTCTGGCAGAACTTTAAAAAAAAATCATGGAAAGTAATGGAGAGAATTGTGACCATAGTTGAACCATCTAATGTCCTCTATAGATCTGAACAGTCCAGCGCAACCTACACAAATGTCAGAGGAACCCCAGCGTCTTTACTAACTTGTATCCACCCTGTCCTATGATTTCTCCACCAACCAACCATTTGATGTTATAATGAGAAAACCATAAATTCTGAAGTCTTCAAATCTCCCACATTAAATAATGTATAATCCCCCTACTAATAATACATGTTTCTTTTAGTGTTGTTTGTGAGAATTCATGCCGATAGTTAATGTTCTTCTCTATCTTTGTCACAGATCTACTTGACTACAGATTGACATTGTAAGGAGAGATTTGATGCTGACCAGCCTTACCAGTGTTTTGTGATTTAACAACTGCTGTGGTGTGTTACATAAAGCTTGGCCCGGTTGTAGCATGGCATTACCAGGAAGTTGTTGAAGCTGTTTCTGCTGTTGTCGCTGTGGCATCTTTTTTGGTAACTGTTGTGGCTGACGTCGCTTCTGAGTCAGTAACATTTGCTCCTCGACTTGTTTTAAAGGGGTAATCAATGACACTAATGAGTGGCCAATCTGAGGCGTGTTCAAATCATTGCTAGACATGACAACAAATGCTGCCATGGACTTGCTGGAAACATAACTTCCACCTACAAGGAATCTGGCCAACTCAATCAGTGTGCTGAAAACTCTGCCCAGAAGTTTATTTGCCCACTCACAAACAAGTAAACAGGCAGCAGACAGAGTCTGGTCTTCCTCAATTTTGTCCCCTCCAGCCAAGCTATTTGCTGCATTTGCTGAACTCTGAAAGCCAAGAGAAACTCAGATTAAAATTACAAGAATTAAGAGGATGTGAATTTGGGATGTTTAAAAACATATTACCTTATCATTCTCATTTGCTGAAGGAACTTGAAGGGATGGGAGGGTGGGTGGCTTCACATTCTTTTTCCTTTGTATGCCACTGTAACAGTACTTAAGAATGGTTAAGGAGTTCATAACATAAGCAGCAGTGGATTGCATGCGACATCAATCTATTCATTTTAAAAAATAGAGACACGGAAGTGTTGAATACTGACAGATTTCATAATGGCACACCAGGACTGTCTGGTAAGAATAAACACTATCTTCAAAGTGTCACATCATACTGAGATGTAACACTATTACTAACAAGAATGGTTAATTAAACACAACACAGTCCCAGGCAGATATCCACACTGTAATAAATCACAGTAGTAGATAAAAACTGCCATAACTCCTTTTTAAATACAGTCTGAAAAGATATTTTGAATTTCCTCGAGTCCCAAGTCTTCTAGCTTTTACTCTTGGAAACACGCACTTGATGATTTTACCAAAGTCAGGTGCACTCAGTGTCCGAGCAGCATTCATGCTTTCACAGTGAGCTCTGAAGAAGAAAGGGATTATTCATCCTTTTAATGATTGTTTGATAATCAGGTAATAGTTAGATTTAGCCAAGCCTAAAAGCAGAGCTCCTGATTACAATAAGTTAACTTGGCTTAAGTTTTCAATCCACTCAAAACCAGTATCTCGGTAGCAGTCAACTTCGAAACATGTGACCTCAATGAGCTCTAAACTGGAGCCCGCGTTATGGTCACATGATACTGGTCAGCAGATACCTTGTTTTGACAGGTGTCAATTGACCATAACATGGATGCCCAATATCAAAGATGTACGCTGTAAACCAAGGCAGCATGTCTCCGTCAACCTATTAGCTGGCTGGAGTATGGCTGCCATGTTACGTGACTTTGTCATCTCATTGGTATGCATATGTGCCTGATCATTATTAGCCATAATAACCATGAGCAATTAACGGGTTCCTATAAGTATGGTGTTCCACTTGGAACACCATCCTTGTTAAGGATGTTCACACTAATCATTTCTGCGCATCCTTACTACACATGCAAATTCACACACCACATCGTGCATTGAACATGCACTTCGCAATAAAATGAACAATGATGGGGCAGATGGCCATTGCTATAGCTTTGCCTGGATTTAACGATCTTGGACATTTGGTTACCCCTATTTTTCTTTTGACGGATCATTTTCTCTGCCGATTTTCTACATTAAGCAAAAAAAGTTTGAATTTTTTGCAAAATGCATCATCAAATTCCGTAGCTCTTTGTGTATCTGTATGGCGGTTTCAAATGCCTCTTGGAGGGTTAAGTTTTGTGAAAACGTTGGAAACATTTGGAATTATTAATGCAACGGATTCACTTATACAAAATATTACTAGCCTAAGGATAGTTTGTCTTCGTTCATTCATCTTTGATATTTTAAGCTAAAAACCCAGTAAACCATGCTGATTTATGCAAGCCAATTTTTCAAAATCAGACTAGTTTTCCCCACGCTTTACGTTCTCTCTATGAGAGAAAGTTTGACCTCCTTTTATTGTCATTCCTGCAACAAGTAATTCATTATCTGTCCACGGTAGAAGATTGAAGAAAATCTATCGAGTAGAACATTTTCATGCGAACGTCCTTAAGCTAGGATTGCAGTGAACAAATTTATCAATTCAACATTCACAATGTCTTACTTGTATTCATCATAGACCTCATGTTTAGGCAGAGTTGAGTTGTTGTCACACTCCTCCAAATGGCAGCGAATCCTGGAAAAAAGTTATGCGAATATTCAGCTGTTTGATATCATTCTCAGGCTCAACAATCTGTTACATTTCAGTCTGTTGATTTTCTCCCAACAAAAAATATACCAATTGAGTTTTGAGCTTGTAGATCACAGCTGAGATAGGCATAAAATTGTTATTTTCAATATTAGATTGATACTAAATGTTTGAAGTGTTGTTATTGATTGTGATCCCTTAGACTTGACTCAGTGACACTTAAATTGACTAAGACCATCAATTCAAATAAATACATGATATATTAAACAACTCACCAGTGAAAAGCTTGGGTTTGCTCTGCCCTTGTTGTGGAAATGGGAAGGGCTTGATTGCTAAAGAGAAACAAATATTATTATGCTGGGGCACTGGCCATATTTTAAAATTCTAGAATCTGCACTGAACCCTGGCCTAAGTAGTTGTAAGCTCTTATAGTGAAGGCAGTTGCTTAAGGAGACAACAGAACTACAGAAAGAATCTTGAACAGTGCTCTAATCCAATTCAGATAGAATCTGGCTTCTTGCCAGGGACACCAACAAGTAGACATGTAATGGCATCATAACTTCTTTTTTTAATTTCTAGGGAGTTAGGCATAAAAGCCTGCTCTCCAAGTTTTCACCAACCACTATGGATAGATCGGTCTATGGTTCTTTTTGCAAGCTAAAAAACCCTAAGGAAAGAGAAAGAAACTTGGGTGGTAGAGACAAGAAGAACTGACACTGGTATATTCTTGCCAAGGTCACTGATAAGAATTTTTCCTGCCTTCTCCATGTCTGTCATTTGTTTTGTTCATACATGGTATGTAAAAGGCAAGCTTGTTCATGATGAGAACAGGCAAATTTAAAATATATCGCAGATCCAGTACCAGGATTGATTAAGCTTTTGACAGCAGGCCTACTGTCTTTGACAAATAAAAATTTGTGATAAAATTGATATCACAAATTGTTATCTGTCAAAGACAGTAGACCAGCAGTCAAAAACTTATGCTTTCAACACTTTTTGCCAGAGAACACAATATTCTATATTATCAGGCAAATTTTAGTTTACAAAAAAGTGAATGATACTCACTTGTCAAAGTCATCTTTAGAATCTGAAGCTGTCTCTCCTGGCAGTCGCAGGTAAAGCAACAATTTCTCTGTGTCAGACAACTGTTGTACCTCTTCCTAAAAAGATAGTTTTATAAAACATTTCCAGGTTAATTAACACATTTTTTATAATTTACACAATTCTGGGGAATATGGTTTTTACCAACTAGATTAAGATACTGTGCAACAATGAATGTCAATACAGAAAAAATGAGCATTAGCCGATCAATAAAGCAAATTACTAAGACAAAGAATAAGGGAGAGATATGTGGAGAATTTTACAAAATTGGTTGGAAAGAGGAATAAAGTACAGACTACCTCCAACACAAGAGTACTTCAGGTAGGGAAGAGTCTGTTTTGTCGTCCACCCATCAGTTATTGAAAACAATATTTTTAATCATTGTGACATTGAACTAAATGAAGCTTCATTTTGTTGCAGAAGAGAACCAAGAACTCAAAACCGCATTGAGGCCCACCACATTGGACCTTGGAAATTTAAGTCCACAAAATTCTTCACTCTTTAGACAGCACAAGCAAGAATCAGTCAGATAACACAAATTATTATAAAACAAACTTAAATATACTTCTGCAGGTTGATTATTATTCTGTTATTTTATAAACATGCCACAAGTGAGGATAAAACAGTTCAAAAAGAAAATTACCAATATCTTTTGAATCCTCTCTTGAATTTCTTTGCTGAAATGAGAAAAAAAAAAAAGAGATAGCATCAATTGTCCCCTCAGAATGTGAAAACACCAATTAAATAGTTCTTTTTTTCTACTTTACAGGATCGGTAGGACAGTTTACTGAGCTCCATAATTTAACAAGACTGAAGTCCATTAAATAGTAAGGCCCACCTCCCACAGGAGAAACAACAAAAGATTTTAATTAAATTTAGAAGTAACATCCAATAGATTAATCTCAGTGAGCACAAAAGAATGGACTATTCCACAATAGCGTTGTCTTAATATGTGTATAAGAAAGAAAAGACATTTAAATTTCCATCAAATTAATGTGAGATGTACCAGTACTTTCCTCAAGTCAGAAAAGCTGTTATTCTGTGCTATCTTTAGCAAAATGAACAACAGTGTCTACAGACAATTTTTCAGTTCAAAAACTTGATTAAACTTTTTGTTACAAAAACTCAAGAGTGTTGTGATGGAAATTATTTGTCTTTGCCTTGTCAAAGTTGATCAAATTTGACAGCAAAAAAAGCTTTCACAACACTTTCCACTTAAACAACAAAAGCACATTTTCTATAGACAGGTGAACTACAATATCTAATGAAGTTAGAATATAAAACACCTGGCTCTGATGTTGATTTAAGATAACACATGAATACTATTAATAGCTGATCCTTGTTCTTTAGAATCCCACTTATATGATCTCCTTTACGCCCTTTCTTTCAGGATTAAGTGATAACATTATGCTTCAAACTGCAATCACATTTTCAAGAAAAAAAGTCAACAATTGACAGGTTTCATGCACATGGGAATTGAGATGCATCCAACTAAAGGAAAATGCTGCCAACTAAAACCTTTTAAGTAAACATTTTTTAAAGTGATTTATAGTGAGCAGATCCTGTCAAATGCTAATTTCACCCATTTAAACAAAATTTTACAAGTCATATATAATAAAGGACTTTAGGATTCTGAAAGTCTGATTTGTTTTGCAACAGAAAAGATAGTAAAAGGATGAAACTGATAAACCACTCTTTCTACAATTTGAAACCTGAATATTTCAAAATGGAAAATCACAATTAACTATTTACTTTGAGTCATATATTCATTACACCTCATTACTGCTTACTAATTATGATTGATGATTGCATTTTATATTCAACGAAACTTTGAATTTAATCAAAGTTAAGATTAAACTTAATTTTAAATACGAAAAATTGTGGCAGTTTCTAAACTACTATGTCAATGTGCACAGACTTTGAACAATGTTGAAGAACTTGAACTGTCAATAAACCTCTATCATAAATTGATCTTCAACCAAATGCAAGTGAGTTAGTTTTTTTTTTTTTTTTTTTTTTTAAAAAAAGGCGGCCAGTTGGAAAATTTTTTTTTTTTTTTTTTAAATAAAAAAAAAAGTCCCAAAAGGGAATTTTTTT
>Ga0126338_10002227_pt1 | contig 13225 bp, 9 predicted proteins | sample OrbCmetagenome_2_FD_92529 | JGI IMG/M metagenome (GOLD analysis project Ga0126338, IMG submission 92529) | Coral microbial communities from Petempiche,Puerto Morelos, Mexico - Orbicella C C metagenome | ecosystem: Host-associated > Invertebrates > Cnidaria > Coral | place: Petempiche,Puerto... | reverse complement strand
TAGTGATATTCATGATAGAGATAACAACCGAGCTACTTGCTGTGGCAGGTTTAAGGATTTAAATTTTTCCAGTGTTTTTTTTTTTTTTTTTTTTTTTTCAGGCACTGTAGTTCCAGCTGAATATGGTGGACTTTGGAACGTAGCTGGAGCTGCATTGCCTGAAGAAGAGCAGTAAAACTGCCCAAAACAATGCATTTTAAAACATTTTAACCTCCGAAAAGTCTCATGTAGAAGAAGATTTACTTTATTTATTTTATATGTAAACATGAGAGGTTCTGAAAGTTTCAGAAAAACTGTTACTCCTCTCATTTATTTGTTCTTTCAAAACCAGGAAATATATCATTTTGTACTGTTACTTTTTCTTACTTTCTTTTATTTTTATTTTCAGAAACTAAAACAGAAGGCTGAGCAAGACAAAGCAGATGAGCTGGAGTCTGTGAATGAAGTGTTGGAAAGTTATGGTTATTGATAGAATCATCAGCAGAAATAAAATTTAACATTCTTGCACTGAAGATGTTGTGTAATATCCTTAAGGCCAATAAAGAGCTCTTAAACAATATCACTCTTTCTAAAATAAACCATTTCAGCTTGCATTGGTCCCAACAACCAAAAGCTGTATACCATTGCTGCTGATATAAAGGTGTAACAAAGGTATCAAAGAGGACCTCTCGTCCTGACACACACCTGGTCCAGCTCTTACATGTGGCGTTACGTGGTGGCTAGAACTGGACTAAACACACTCAGCAGAAGTAAGACCAAGAAACAGCGGAACGGCCTAGTTGGTTTTCCCTTACGATCAAGGGATGTGCGTAAATTTTGGGTAGTAGGCCGTATAGGAGAAAGGAAACGGTCAATGGCCAATTCCCTCTATGGCATGAATCATGATAGTTGTGTTAAATCATCAAAACAAATACCCACTTCTAGACGATGAACACGACTACCATGATTCCGTGCAGGCGTTTGCTTGGTAACTTAAAGTCACACCCTCTGCCCTGGCACATTTCTTACATCAGATAAATTTAACCCACTGGCTTCGCGTGTATACATTCTTTTACGATACGTAAGCTTATAGGTGTCGGCGCCAAAAATTTTCAACGATGGGATACCGTAAAGTAATGTTCTCATGATGAGGTAGACCGCAGTGGATTTTTGCGCGAAATATTATTTTTGACCACTGCAGGCGCGGGGCCTGGGCCTAGGCAGCATCCTCGATGTTACATCATCAGAGATAGAGTATTATGGGTTACTCACGTGCAGAATCGATTGATCGTCAGTTTGTCAGGAAGGCTGTTGCATAAGAAGAACAACATGGCGCTTTTTACTCGGGGTTTGACGAACGCTGCAAAGTTAGGAGTTAATACAAGGATAGGAGCTGCAGTTGCTTTCTACCACAAGAATGTAAGAGTTATTTTCTTTTGTTTTCAACCTCACGCGTTGTAAAATAGCTACGGTTGTCGATCTCACGTGAAACGCGAATTATATTGCACGGGTACGGTTTAGAACTTTCACCAAGCTCTGGTTAATTACTTGTTCGCGTTTTTATACTTTGTTTCAGGGCATCCAAAATTTGTTCATTCAAAGACAAGCTATCTTATTGTGATTGCGAGGTTGATCGGAAGAATCCCCTTTTTCGTGCTTGCAGTTTTCAGAAATGTAAACAAGGTTAAGTTGTTTGGTTATGTTTGCACAGTCATGCAGGCGCTAAGTCAGGTTTTTGGCTCATGCGTAAAGAAAAGTAACTTTCCACAACCTTCTTATGTCTTAAATTTCCAAGAAAAAGCTCTAGGTACTGTGAATGTCTCGCCTGTTTTGGAGTGAACAACTTAACGTCAACCCTTATTACACATCTTGTATCTTGCGTCATAATTAGCTTACATTTTGTCAGGGTATATCACCATATCGTCGTCTTAGCTAAATTAAGCCTCTGCCATTGAAAATTTCAGTAGGAGGAAAAACTAATGTGATTTGCTTATCTGTTTTACAATAAAAACAACCCAACATGGTCAAGCAGAGATTAAGATGAAAAACTGAATTTTATTAACAAATTTGGATCATCACAAGAGCTTTAAATTGTTAAAAGAACAGAGATTCTGAATTGAAACATCCATACTCGAGAGGCAATTTAATGAATCGTCTCTCCAACATACTTTCAGACTCTTTTCGTACCTTCAACAACAACTGAGTGCTGTCATTCCCAAAGTTACCTGTCAACCTGCCAAAAATAGGTTTTATTTTCTTCATGCTTGATTATAAATAAAATTTCACTATTAAAAATTGATATGTGTTAAACTATGTGAGTCAAGTCCATGAACACAATGCTATGACTCTGGCCAGGGGCCCATTTCTCAAAAGCCCTGGAAACGTTTCAGGCCCACAAAGCTACTTTTAGTTAACCAGTATTTAAAGACAGAGAGTTGTATACGCCTGAAACTTCTTGTATGAAGAGAGCCTCTGTTCACATTAAGAATATGCTTATAAAACAGCTCTGTAGTCTTAAGGTTTGAGATTTTGCTACACTTTTCGGGTGTGAAAACTTTTTGGGACCTTCGAGAAATGAGCCCCAGGGCTTGAACCAAGGACTGCCCAATCAGTGAGTCCTGCACAATAACCATTAGACCACCACAGCTGATGTGTAATACAGAGACAGAGCTGCTGTCAGATGCATGTGCTGTAAAAATATTTGCTTTGTGGTACATGTCCATAGGTTATTGACCATTATGAAAATCCAAGAAATGTTGGATCTATGGACAAGGATGACTTGAGTGTAGGAACTGGACTGGTTGGAGCTCCAGCTTGTGGTGACGTCATGAAACTTCAGGTTGGTCTATATGCATATAATATAGCTGTTTTGGGGAAGATTACCTTACGACAGGGTATATATATGTGTTTGAATAATACTGTTATCTTTTTATTTTAATATACATGCAAAACTTTTGGCATACTGATTGGCTGAGAGCATGTCAATTTATCTCAAAAACAGTGTAGGAAGTTGAAATTGAGTGCAAAGCATTGAAATTGAGTGCAGAAAGTTGAAATAAAATTGTACACATATTATTAACACGTTATCAAGTAATTTTTTTTCCATGCACCTTGGAATTAATGAGCACTCATCAATTTTTCAAAGACTACAAATAGCACTTGCCGTACAGGCTTGTGCATTTTTTTAGTCTTTGAATGATTTACTTGTGCTTATGTATCCCCACTTGCACTTGAAATCATTTCATTACCTATACGTACAACCTTGCTTCTTTATCTAGTCTTTGAACAATGTTTCTTGTTGATCAGGTTTTAACAATAATGTAATGTTGGTTATAATGAGCATGCTTAATTCTTCAGATCAAAGTTGATGAAAATGGTAAAATTGTGGATGCAAAGTTCAAGACATTTGGTTGTGGTTCTGCCATTGCCTCAAGTTCCCTGGCTACTGAGTGGGTCAAAGGAAAATCGGTAAAAAAATCTGACTGAGCTGCAATTCAATTGCAGCTCAGTCATTCAGTTGAATTGAATGTAATTATAATAAGGCTAGCACATATAATCTCTTTATTTTCAGACATTTCTGTAGCTAAAATATGTGTAGCATAATTGGGTTAATGAACTCTTGATACAGAGAACAAGATATAAAACTGAAATAAATCTTCACGCACGCGGTAGATTAGTTCATTGATCTTTCAGCAGCTGAGCCCAGGATAGTTTATGTCAAGGTGCAATCCATGCTTTGTAACGGTGATTATTAATGATATCTGTGATTTTGCAGGTAACCGATGCTAAAGAGATTAAAAACACTGAAATCGCCAAGGAACTTTCTCTTCCTCCAGTAAAACTCCACTGCTCAAGTAAGTTAAGGCCACGGGAAACAAGGAAACATTGTTGCCAAAATATTGTCCCTTGTCTTGAGAAACAATTTTTCCACAACATTTCCTTGTTTGCAGAGGCTTTTACAGAGTAGTTACTGGGAAGAATGTACCAATCATGTGTATGTCCTATTGTTCCCAGTTAAACACCAACCTTTGGCAGATGATAAATTTACATTTATCTCTTGCTTAGATTTCTGAAAGTATAGCATACTTTTCAAAAACAATATTATGACTGAAAATTGTGTCTCTTGTGTTCCATGTAACATTCAGTGGGTTACTAAGAATGTTTTGTTGTTTTTTTTATCATCAGTGCTTGCAGAGGATGCCATCAAAGCTGCACTGAATGACTACAAAGTCAAGCAGGAATCACTTAAAAAAGAAATATAAAGCAAAGAAAATATCATCAAATGTTCACCCTCAAACCCAGCAGGAAGAATTGACCATGTTATCAACATTTACAAAATGTTACAATAGTGGTTTTCTGTCAGCTTTTGTTGACTCACCAGAGTCAAAAATGGGCAAAGCCATTGCATAGGAAGAGGTTAACATAGTTCAGTCCTCACTTCATGAAAGATGGAACAATGATTGTTACTGATTAGACCACATTTTGATTACTATTTTGACGAACACATCTCCATTAAAGAAAAACTATTTCTTTGCTAAAAAGGTGATACTGGCAAAATATGCTAAAGTTTATTTTGCACTTTGTATTTTGGCAACTTGTTTAGTGTTCATATTTTCTTATCAAGTTAGTTGCTAACTATATTTATGTGGTAAAATTATCATAGCTAAGCATCTCATTGTAAAGAAGTGGAATTAATTTAATGTCATTGGCAAAATCTGTACAATACATTGTGACGGTCATGTTTAGATAAACAATAAAGTTCTCTCCTAATCCAAACATTTTGTTCTCTCTTATCTTGTGTAACAAAACACAAACTACTGAATTGTTAATGAAACTAAGCTTTTAACTTCATGATATTTTACAATTTTTTACGTTAGATTTTGCTTTGTTGGGTTTACCTAAGACTTGTTTCTTATGTTGAACAAATCATAGAATTTAATGCCAACTGCATCAGCAACTGCAAGGATTTGAAGAGTAACAAAGCTGAGAGCATGTTTTGTAGAATAAAATTTTGATTTTTCATGAGGCATAGGGGACCAAAAGAAGATTGCATGGTGCAGTGCATCTTTTTATTGAGATTTAATCTTGACAAAATGTACTGAATCTTGTTTTTACAGCTTTTAGTGTTTCTGTTCTTCCATCTAGTTGAGCTGCAAAAAGCTGAATTATAGATAATGAAAATGTCTGCGATGTTCTAAAACAAGTGCAAGGACCCAGGACCAGCTACAGCCATGCAGGACTTTGAGAGAGTCTAACACAGAAACTATTCACGTATGATTAGTTTTGAATGATTAAGGCAGTATAGTCATAATTTACTTGTCAAGTCAGTCTGGAGTTGTGCTGATGTCAGGCTGTTATCTTGGGTTGATAATGAAACTTTCAGATGCAACATCTATGTCTGAAAACTTTCAAGTGCAGCATCTACCGGTACATTTGATTCTTTGAACTGATTGGTATGCCATGTTGCTGGGTCTTGTTGCCATGCATGGCAGATTTTCTTATAGTAGTTCTTGAAGTCTATCGTACTGGGCAGCCTGACATTTACTTAAGGAGCTCTTTTTAGGCTCCACAAATAATGGTCAATAATGAGGTTACTGGTAATTTCTGCCAGGTCACTGAGCAAAGCCCAGAAGTCCGACATCCACCAGCTTTTGTATTTTAACTCTCATTTCAGCAGTAGCATTCTTTACTTCTCTGCAGAGAAATGAAAAGAATATGTTAACTTCTCATTACAAAACAGTTCATGAATTGAAAGTTAATATGTACTTGTTATTTGAAACTGGCAGCCAAACTTAAACTCTCCTTGTGAAAAACTACAACATTTCAATTTGCATGTCTTTTACTTTGAACATTTTGTCTTGTTGCATGATGTCAAAAAGCTTATTTCTAACAAGTTTGAGTTGCTTCTGCTGTTAGTTGTCAAGGGTCAAAGAAAGTACACTGGTCTAACATACATCGAAATACAGCAAGCAGTGACATGACCAAGGGGAAGATCTCTAAACATTTGCCATGATGTAAAATTAAGTTTTTTTTTATCATGTAATTGATACTGTTCAGTCATAACAAACAAAAAGACTGATATGCTTTGAAAGTGACTTCTGTTGAACGATAGTAGATAACTGCTTGACTTTCAGTGTAGCCAATAAATTTGTGTTTATCAATTAATTCAACCTCAGTGATGCAATACCATTCAATCTTCAAAATGTCTTTCTCCTAAATGCAATGATTAATGATTCTATTCACTTGGGTAAAGTGCAAACCTTATTGAATTGGCTCCATTTGAACTGTGTCTACCAGAACAACAGTAATGGAGTATTCATCACAACATGGAGTAATTCTGTTTTCTAGTGTTAAATGAAAACCACATGATGGCAGCATTACTCACAACTGTGCAGTTTCAGGATTGGTTTTCATCAAGGTCAATAATCGCTGTATTTGATGATCTTGAAGCACTTTCATAACTTCAGGATCTGACAGAATTTCCTGCATTTTGGCCTCATCCTCAGGGGAGGGAGGGACAGGAGGTTGTTGCCTCGCACTTGATCTTTCAGTCAGTCCAATGTTGGTATCTTGAGGATTGCTTGGTTCCTATAGATTGAAACATACCTTGTGTTCACTTAAAATTACAACTGCTCAAAATTTATATTTATTTGACCGTATTGACTAATTCTACCTTGTTGAGTATATAATTAGCTCTTCATTTAACTGAGCAGGAGGTCTGTATAGGAGAATCTTGACTGAGGTCTGTACACATGACCAAGGTCAAGTTTCTCCCATACAGACCGACTAAGCTTGGTTAATAAGATGTTTATTACACAGCAAACAAGAGCAGTTTAATTAGTTTAATGTAACTGGTTTGGATCAGCTGACATTCTACTTGTGAAAGGTGGGGAGCTGAATTTAATTCTGCTAAAGTTTGCTCATCCTCTTTACTTTTTTTCTCATCAGGCTTTTTGTTACTTCCATAAATAAATATTGTTAGATGAAAATAGTCAATGATTATGCATTTTAGCTTGCAACTTTTTCACTGCAAAACATTTCCGGTCTAGATGCCCGTCTAGATGGGAAAATCTAGACCGCTTTCAATATCGATTTCAGCCAATCAAATTCATGAATTTGGTAGTTCCCAGTATCAGGTTCAATCTTACCGATTCACTTCTTGCATTTCCAAGCATGGTGAAGTGTTCTCCTAAAATTCCACTGAAGTCTTGAAGAGCTTTCTGCATTTCTGGGTGGCTTTCCAACATGGCCAGTGCCTTCATGGGGTCTGTCTGCACTTGAGACAGAGCAGCTGTGAAGGTGGGATCCATAAGCAGCTTTGCTAGAGAAGGATTGCTCTCAATTTTCTTTAATAGCTCATCTGTAATCCAATCTACAGTTAACATGTAACAAAGTTAAATTAACTTATATTATCATCTAGATAAAAATGGGGAAAAGTGATGCACCTTTACAGTCACATGACTAGACCAAAATTCTCTCATTTTTGCAGACTTTAAAGGGGACAGAGGAGGGGGACAGTTTCAGGGTACTCCCTAATTTGTACTGCTAGATTGGGTGAGGGACCCAGCAGAACACCTCCAGTTAAAGATGTTCTGAGGCACCCCTTCCCAGCTCATGTTGTCAAATTGAAGATGACAAAGAGGTTTTGGGTTTCCTGATTTGGACAAAAATAAGGCTGCTCAATGTGAATGGAAGTGGATACTTGAAGGCAACTTTGTATGAATTACTAACACAGTGCTCTCAAGTTGATTTGTTGCCAAAGAGTGAGATTGTTGACAGTGCAGCCATCACTTGTGATGCTGCAGGTGTCACCTTCCTAGGGGGATCTGGGGGCATGCCTCCCATAAAATTTTAAAAAATTGAAGTAGCTAAGATGTGTTTTCCTGTGTTCTGAGTGGAAATGTGTTGCTTTAAAAGTAACTGTTTATATTCCACTGACTGCAGAAACACTTTCTCTGCACAAGAATTCCTACTGTTGCTAAGTGTTTGAAGAGAGTACAAGGCGAACAAGGAGTAAATTATGTCCAAAAAGATAATTAATTATGTAGGTGGGTAATTTAATAGGCAGGACTAAAGCATGAAGGAACCTTAAATGCATGAGAAATAGTAGTTTCAGCGTGAGCGTGTAAGATTAAATTTGTTTGCATGAGTCTCATGCTCAATGCGCAATACTTGAGAGCTCTGCTAACATTTACTCAAAAATTATATGCTGCAAGATAGCCCTGTTAAATATCCTCCCCCCCCCCCTACAAACCCCTTTGATTTAATCAAAGTAGCACACTTTCAGCTTTAATGTTGCTTCTCTAGATCTCAGTGCAGACAATTTCTCATTCATGATTACTGCCAAGTAAGGATGTTTTAGTGACCTTTGTTCTCCAAGCTTGGTATGCTAGACTTCATTGCTTCCTGAACTTCTGGTATCTCTATTCCTTTGGTTTTTTGTTCTGGATTCTTGGCCCTGATCACAGGCATATCTGTTTCAGCACTTTTGTTTGTAGATTTTGATGACTGTGTAAAGTTTACCTTTCTTGGTTTGGAGTTTGTTAAAAAACCTTTCTTAAATCCACCAAATGTCCTCTGACTTTCTGAAGCCTTGGGGGTCTTCGAAAACAAAGACAAGGAAAAGAAAAGTCAGATTCTGTGAACAGAAGAACATTAGGGCTATGTATAATATATAAATGATCAATCTAAGCAGATAGCTTTGTTTTACACTTCCATACTGGGTATGACAGGGGGCCGAGGCAACAATATGCGAGAAAAGGGACTTGGGAGGAAAGGGTGGCAGAAATATTTTCATTCTCTCTCTGACCACATGCCAGTACCATCTGATCAGCAGAAGTCAGTCACAGTATTGAAATCACCCAATAATCACAACTAGAAGTTTAATGCACTTATGTTGGTTCTTTTCTATCCATACGTGAATTACATAATAATACAAACTAAAACCCTTTTTCCCCTTGGTTTAGACCACACAATTAATGGGCCATTCCATTTTTTTTATCCGCACCCCCACCCCTCCTATTGAGGTACTAGGAAATCTGAGGTGGGGGGGAGAGTCGTTAATGTTAAAGGCCGTTTCTGAGGGGGCAACTGTTGGCTCCTTTGATCTTTTAATAAATTATGAAAGGGAGAAGTGTGTCGGCAGTTTGATCTTCCTTTCTCAAGGGGCAGAAAGTTAACTTTTCTGAGGGGGTAAAATAAAAAGTACCCCAATAGGGGAGGGGGAGGGTGCCGATAATAAATGAAATGGCCCAATGTTAGGACAGATAGGGAAATATTACCTGTGCTGCAGATTCTGACTTTATCTTTGGTTTTGTGGCTGACATTTTTGTCGATTGTTCCGACGATTGTCCAGGTGACACATCCTCGCGTAACTTGTTTACTTGTTGAATTAGTTCTGACATATCCTCCAGAGGAGGTACATCTAAATGAGTTAACAAAAACAAAAACATTATTATTTACTGTACATGCGTGTGACAAAGATGGATACCCTGAATTTTTAAACAGCTGAAAGACTTTTTACCGTTTTCATCTTGGAGTTCATACCCCGCCGAAGGACTTTCTGCCATGTTTCTGTTCTAGTGAGTTGAGTTCTAAGCTGATCCTAAGACATAGCCGACAGAAATCGTATTGTTGAACCGGTAAAACTACATCAGCACATTTGTTGCCAGGCGTCACCTGTAAATGGCCGCGGAGAGCTAGACCTGAGTAAGTCCATATGCGGGAACGTTGCGGGTGTGCGCGGGTCTCGCGGTTAGAGTTCACGGGACCGGGCAGATTAAAAAGGATGAAAACCGTTTCTTTTTCCTTCTTTTTCTGGTTTCTAATATTCGAGTAGTCGATTCTTGCAGCTAAGCTCTCCTTCAAATTTGCTTTGAAAAAAGAAACGAGAATCCAGGGGAAATTTCACCGCATTTACCGGATTACCGGTGACGTGGGGTGCGCTCGCTTTCGTCACCTGCTTAGCAACATTTAGAAACATCACGATTGCTTTCCTGTTTGTTAACGATGTCTGAAGAGATAATATTTCAGCCAATCTGACATTCGGCCTTCGAAGAAAGTTAAAACTCTCTGGCTTCCCAAAGCCAAAGTTTTTAATTACCGAAAGGATTGGATTGAAAGCATTGAAAACAATGCTCAATTTCCTTTTCCTAAAGTGATGGCTAAAACGAAAATGTTTCCTAAATAAAGCCAATTTTTCATCATGAAAAGTGGACATTTCGAACTTCAATAGTTCTTTGCACAAAAATTATGTCATTATGTTTAGGCGGCCTCTCCTGAGATGAAATGATAATTATTCCTTGGTTCAGGTTTTCGATATTATACTGTGGTTAGGATCAGGTGTAATTTTTTGGTGTCCTTGTATTTTAAGTCTAATTAGCGACGGTAGAACCATGCCATTATTATTTAGATATGCTCGGGAAAAGATTTACTACCTACAAACATCACATTTATCAAGCTTATATGTTTTCGAGCGGAAACACCTTTGACATATGGAAATTTTTCGGTTAATCAAAAAAAGTGAACTTTCGTTGAATCTAGCGCCGAAACTCTTTTACGACTGATACTCAAGCTTTCCAAGCGATCATGAGGTCTGTAATTCTTAGGAACATATTAAAAGCTCTTCAGTCATTATACAGGGTGGAAACAGAAGGATTTCCTCAAGCTGTGAATTAAAGAAACTGCATTTCATCAGCGAGCTAATTTGGTTTTAACTAATTAAATTCCGGTTCTGTTAATCTTTTTGCTGTTCAGCTGTTTCTTCTTTTTCGTTTCTATTTTTAATTTTGATTTCTTATATTTTTCCTTTACTTACATCAACTGTCAAACGCATATCACTGCACACTCTTTCACTAAAGAGGTTTGTATTGCGCCAATATAAAATCGGCAGACGAGTCCTCTCTGAAAAGTTACGATTAACTACGAAAATTGCTGACCCAGGTATATGATCTATTGCACTAAGTCAGTTGTTAAGTCTAGCGAGTCATATATAGCTAGACATTTGAATTTCCATTTTCTTCAGTTAAATTCACAGAATTAGGCGAAAAGAGGACTTTGGCAGAGCTGATCGCGAGAACAGTACATGGATAAGTCCCTGGGAAAACAAAAATGTGAGGAACATTCTTGATATACTTAATGGGAATTGAGACATATGGATCATAGATGGCCCCTGATACCCTAAAACCATGCAGGAAATAGCGCGAAATAGCCTTTGAATGCACGAGAAAACAATATGCACCGCATCACAATACGATTTAACATACGGAGTCAACCTGAGTCCAATTTGGTTTAATTAGTGACTTGAATTGGGTTTGATTCATTGGACTCTTTCACAGATGTCTGTTCTCGACATGTATTTAAAAGCTTCTAGAGGCAATAATAGATACTTTAAAGAAATAAAGAACAAAGGTATTTTATCTAAACAATGTATTAAAAGACTAAAACCTATTAGGTCAACAGATGCGTAACAGGCTTGCGTTCCCACACTCAAATGCAAAAATAAAAACAAGACAAGCGTTAATAAATTGTCAGTTCTTTTCTCTCCTCTGTGATTTCAAGTACGACTTTTCTTTGCTCGAGGAATGAGATTACTTTTCTCTTCCCACTCAGAGGTCTTTTTAAGGGTCAACTGAACCACCTGAAAAATTTTACACTAGTTCCTGCGAAACAACACTGAATTTCGAGCTAGAACTGGCAAAAAAACGCACGATGTCAAAAATAATTTCAGCACGGAAAGACTGTCGAGTGTGGGCGAAGAGCTTTCTCGCCGGAAACTTTTTTTTCGGTCCGTACCAAGGAGATGTTACCCAGTTGATTAACAGAGTTCAGTTTCCACTAACACCTTCGGTCCAATTCAAGGTAAGCGCTGATGGTTTTTTTTATTGAATTTGGCGGCATGTTTTATAGCATTTTAACAGCAGGGTAGAACCTTAAAGCCATAAAAAACTAAGGTTTCTTTATGGACTTGACGCGGTGATTCCATAGTTATAATGGGTTTGATTTTTTGTCTCAATGCACTTGAGTGGAAATTGATACAAGCATAAAGAAACTTCCCAGCGATTTGAGTTAATCTGCAGGTTTTTATCCAGGATTATTGGTATCAGTTGGGGTATTATTTCAACGGCAAAAGAGAACAACAGAGAAGTTTCATTTTGAAACAAATTGCGGCATAAAAATGATCCAAACACTGGCTAAACGTCGGTTCTCTTCAAGATTTTCATTCACTAAAAACACAGCACATTTTTTGTCTCTAATTGAAATTACATAAAATATGCTTAAATAGTCGAATTAGTGTCAACGGTTGGAATACAAAACATGGCTTTGCAAATCTATTTAAGTTATTGATCCGAAACTTTTGTACTTTTCTGGAGAGCGAAAAACGTAAAAAGGATCTGCCGAAACTGACCTTTTTCGGAAAAAAAGGAGAGAAAATTTTGTCGTTTCGCTCCACACGCTTGATAATGCATATTAATTCAATATTTGGTATGATTTTAATTTTGCCCGTAATAAAGGAAAAATATAGCAACAAGAGAGAAAACACGAGAATGAAAAATATAATAATTAAGAACATTTTGGGAGCTAGCAAAAAGGAAAATGTTCGAGCTTTGCTAGCTTTGCACAAAACTATGACCAGTGTAGAAGGTATGTTTTAAAACTAACTACGACATATATCAGTTTGTTTTGTATTCTACAGTTAAGCATCTAAGGCACACTTCAAAATTGCGGTACTAAGCTCAATTTATAACTGAAATTCTAAATAGCTTTCACCGATTCTGTCATCGATCATAATATTCTACAGAAGGATTCTCTCTACGTATACGGGTTCTGTCTCATAAAAAAACATTCGGCCATGCACTGATTATGAGCGATCGAGCGTAGAATGAGATGTCCCGCTTTCGTATCGGAGTCGCTCTAAAAGATGACATTTTGAACAGCCACAGGAGAACATTCTCGCAACATTGACCTCCAAGGAACTTCTCTGATTCAGATTTCGAATGGGTCGGCTTGTTTCGTGACTTAGCTGTTCATTTATAAGCTAAATAGTGTGTACAGAAGCAGTTGTACAAAACTTCTTCTATGTGTTGTCAACATGATCGATAGCCTTCACTCAACGAAAGTTTCTTTTTTAATGTTTTGACCCTCTCTATTATTTTATTTTCGTTTTAAAAGGCTGTGAACAAGGAAAAACTAAGCCAAATCACCGATGAAACAAACTGCGTGCACTAGACTGCCTTGAAAAAATAGC